>JGI24702J35022_10000720_pt1 | contig 20298 bp, 17 predicted proteins | sample TergutTh196P4_FD_35022 | JGI IMG/M metagenome (IMG submission 35022)
GAAATGTTAAAACAAAGATATTCAAACAAATACAATTTGTGCATTTCTTGTTGTATCCTGTTTGTTAGAGAGTTAAAAAGAAGTGCGAAACATTAGTAATTATATTTGGAGCCTGAAAATTAGTCGATCATAAAATCAAACAATGGCAAGGAATAGTTTAATTGGCAATCATTTTAAAAAAATAAAAATATGGGAGAAACGGTAAGATATAAGCAGATTGAAGAAAAGATTATAAGAATCAGAGATATTCCCGTAATTCTCGTTAGTGATGTGGCAGAATTGTACGATGTGGAATCCAGGGAGATTAATCAGGCGGTGAAAAACAACCCCGCTAAGTTTCCGAAAGACTATATCATTGAGATTACAAATGACGAAAAGAAAGAGGTTATCAAAAATTTTGATAACCCCAAGATTAAATTCTCTCCAACATTGCCGAAAGCCTTTACTGAAAAAGGATTGTATATGCTTGCTACCATATTAAAAGGAGAAAAGGCTACCCAAACAACAATTGAAATCATTGAGGTTTTTGCTAAAATCAGGGAATTGTCACGTACTATCTCAGAACTATCCAAGTCGCCGGACAAACCTGCACAAAAATCACTCATGCAAAGAAGCGGTGAAATCATAGCAGATATACTCGATGACGATTTGCAGGTTACGGATACTGAATCAAGTATTGAAATTAATTTTGCATTGATGAAGTTTAAGCATACGATAAGGAGAAAAAAATAAACAAAGATCAAACAATGGCATGATATACAAGGAAAATCGCAGGCGATCATTATTTACACATCATGGGCAAGATGAACACCTGAAATTTTTTTAGCAAATAATAAACAATATAATAAATATGAACGAAGACGAAAAAAAAGAAGAAGGACGTATCAAAGTGTATATAACGTTCAAGGAAAAAACAGTTTTATTCAGCGCCAATCCTTTGTATACGTTGAAAGTAACAATGGAGAACTTGGTGAAACTGTCGAATATGTATCCTGATAAATTCTGGCTTTTGCCCGAATATGATAACAACGGACAACGCATCACGTACTACTTAGGCAAACAGGAAAGTAAGTCGGTCTTTCTGTCTACTGCCGCCACAGGCGAAGACCGTAGCCTCGAAGATTATGGCGTGAAAGCAGGCGACAAACTGAAGATTATTCAGAAGGTGGTGGCAGGGTAATGAATTAATGGACAATTGACAATTGATAATTGACAATGAAAAATGGACAATGGATAATGTAGGGGTGAAATACTTGCGTCCAATTGAACATTGAACATTGAACTTTGAACATTGAACAATAAAGTATGGAAGATATAGAGTCATATAAAGACAAGGTAAAGCCGGGACGGGAAACGAGGTTGTACAACGAATGGAAAATGATGGATATGGAATATGCATCACATGAAACGATATCGTACACCATCACCAAACGTACGCCATCGGGATTGCCACTTGCGTATGAAATCACGTTCCGTATCAAAACGATAACAGGCGTGGAAGAACCCAATCAACAAGGGCTACAAAAACCTGTCTTCGGTGATACACATATCCTCCATATCACGATTCCGAATAATTACCCTTCTGCCGATGGCGGATACCCTGATTTTAAGTTTGTTACCAATGTGTGGCATCCTAACATCCGGTTTTACGGGGAGTTCAAAGGGCATGTATGCCTGAACTTCGAAAACAGCGGCACATCGACTTCCTTAGCCGAATTTGTCGGCAAGGTCGCCGCCTATCTCCGCTACGACGAATACCATGCGCTCGATGAAGAGCCTTTCCCCGAAGACCAGACCGTAGCGAAATGGGTACGCGAACAGGCCGAACCGCAGGGATGGATAAATCAATTGACAATTGATAATTGATAATGATAATATAATATAGAATATGAGTCGGTTTTTAAATATAGATTGCTACGTGCCTCGCAATGACGGTGGGGTGCCTCGCAAAGCAATTGTCAATTGTCAATTATCCATTGTCAATTATCCATTGTCCATTGTCAATTGTCAATTGTCAATTAGAAAAAGCCGCCACGCCCTAATTGCTGTTTTTTTGCTATTCGGCTTTTTCGTCGGATGCATGGCACAGGAGATACGGTTGGATGGAAAGGATGCGCGTAACCGCGAAACGGTTTCCGTCCGCTTGTATGATAACAACGAAGGTAATTATCTGCTCGAACTGCCCCTGACGTTTCATATCACGCCCAATAATATCCTTTTTATGTTTGTCGGCGACGATAACGGTATCAACGGCAACAATATGATATGGATGTTCGACCAATCCGTATCATTAAGCGATTTTCAGAAAAAAAACAAACATATCGGNGCNNCCAAAACGTTTAAAAAACAAATAGCCCGATTGGAATCGTTTTTCGACCAATCGGAAAATGTAGAAAAATATACCTGGTTCGATAATGGATTCGAGCAGGTACATGCATCTCCCAAACCTGTCTTTTTCAAGGTGGGAGATACATCGAAACCCGTCGTATTGAAACTCAGGTTTTATACTTCGTTCGTAAAAAACAACAACCCTGCGGAATTATCCTCCGAGGCGGGAACAGTGAAGATTACAATAAACTTGTAGTAGTTAGTAGATATTAGAGTATAGAGTGTAGAGTATAGAGTGTAGAGTGTAGAGTAGAATTTTCCATAATCCCGGAGGGATTTACGTTCGGTAGAATTCATGGTTCAAGGTTCCATAATCTCGGAGGGATTTACGTTCGGTAGAATTCATGGTTCAAGGTTCCATAATCCCGAAAGGATTTACGTTCGGTAGAATTCATGATTCAAGGTTCAACAATCCCGTAAGGGATTTACGCTCGGTAGAAATAGAGAATAGAATATAAATATTAAGATATATGACAATTATGAAACGGATACTGTTATTTATGATTTTGGCAACCGGCGTTTTTTCCCATGTTGCCGCACAGGACACCTTAGTGTATTACCTGACCCCTGATGTGCAGGTACAAAAGGAGGTCGTCCTGAAAAGTACAAACGAACTGTTTGATATGAATCTGATGATTGGCATCAAATGGTTTCAGGTGGATAATAAAATCCAGTTGCTGTTCGACCGGAAGACGGTGACAAGCAATGATCTGTTCATCCTGCTCTTATCCATGTCGCAACGAACAGAACAAACCCTCACCGCTACCGACTGTAAATCAGGGAAAAAACCGCTATGGAGCAAACTGAAAAGTGAAGATTCAAAATACATGCAGTATTTTATCCGATCGGACAACTTAGTGATTGATAATTTCTCGGATTGCTATAAATCGTTGGCTAATAATAATGAAGAAGAATTCACCTTTGAAATCAAGGAAGACGTGGATTTTGTGATATCGCTGCCGGGCTTTTTAGTCGTCAAAACGGAAAAAAGACCCTGGTACTCCTTCTCGAAACGCGACAAGAAAGTGTTGTTCAAAACCAAACCTTTTGACTTACACATTCAGTTTGAGCGTATTCCGGTTGTCGAAAAATGTGACATGGCAGAGAAAGTGGTTCCTTATATCGAAGCGTACAGGAAAGTTTTAGATGAAGACTCACAAGATCTGTTAGAGGCACAGAAGAATAAGAGCTGTATTTTCTTCAACCTGCTCAAAGACAAGATACGCAGGACATTTGTGGAACTGAATGACAAATGCGAACGATACACCGATTGTGAGGAGGTGGCAGCGGCTATCCAAACGTACAACGAAGCGTTCGAAAACATTTTCAAGGAAGAATGTGTGGCGGCAGCGCCTGTCAGGACTTCAAATTGCACGTTGAGCGAAAACGAACTGACGTCTATCAATAACAGGCTTAGAAACCTGCAAATGAAAATCAATGTGAAGAAACGGAATAATGAAAGTCCCGACGATGAAATGAAAGAATACAGATCCATCAAAACGACGATCCTCCCAAGGATAACGCCCGACTGTCGGAAAAGTTTCAAACAACACATCGATGCGCTGGAAAGTTATTGTACCAATATAGAAAGTCTGCTTTAATTGAAAATTGAAAATTGAAAGTTGAATTGAAAATCGGCCTTAGCCAAAATTGAAAACTATATTAGATGGTCAATTTTTTTAAATCTTTAAATTTTTAAATCTTTTAAATCTCAAATATGCTCAAGTCAAAAATCTTACCTGTCTTATTCCTGCTATGTTTTGCCGGACATTGTTTCGGCCAAATAACGCAAGCGCCCGTTTTTTCCCAAAAAGAAACATTATATAGCACAAAGAACGGCAGCGCTATCGGCGACCTGTTATTAAGCATCGAACCCAAAGGCGACAATGAATGGATGCTGATTATCGGTGATAAAGGCAATAAATTTTTTGAATCGCGCACCGAAAGGACATTGTGGATTTTNAATAAAAAGGTGGATGCCAACACGTTTAAGAGAGACATGCGCAACAGGGACTATCCTGTCGAAGTCAAAGACCTGAGCGATTTTTCACCTTTCTGCGAAAACGGGATCCGTTTTGAACTCAAGGATTGGGAAGAGATAACGCGGCAAACACAGGTATCGTTCTTTATCAATGCCTCTGCCGGTCAAATCGTTACGTTGCGGCTCGTTTTCTATTCCTCATCACAGGATAACAGAAAGAGAACGACGATCGACGAAGAAGCCAAGGTAAAGATTGAGTTTACCATACCCGACCCTGCTGCCCTTGCACAGCAACAAAGAGCGGTACAGGCGGCACAAGAAGCCGAACTGATCAGCCTGACCGAAAAGATCGACTACGAAGCTGCCGCCCAACAAAGGGAAGCCATGCGGGAAGACTCAATTTTACAGGCTGAAATAGCAAACAGGGGTGAACGGGTCATCTTGGTCAATTCGTTTATCTCGGAACGTAACAGGGAAATCAATGCGTTACAGGAAGAAGTGAATGCCCTGTTGGAGGATAAAAAGACCAAGGTGGGCGATGCGACTGTCGATTCGTTGAAAGCCATTGCCAGCGTTATGAAGGAAAGGGTGGATTACTGGGAAAACGGCTATTCCGATATCCTGCTTACCGCCGAGGAGATTCATGATAAATTTTCGAAGTTCAGGATTGCCCATACACTGACACTCAAAAAGATTGACGACCTCAAACTGCAACAATTGCCTTTCAGTGGTGTGATGGATTTTGTCAAAAACAATATCCTGTTAAGCCTCGGAGGAGGAATTGTCGGCGTGTTTTTGCTGAAGTATTTAATGAAATTCATCAAAAAGATGATAAACCTTGGGAAAAGCAAGATCAAACAGAAAATCAACAAGGCGAAAGCCGATGCGATGAAACAGGCCAAAGCCCAACCCAAGAAATGGATGAAGGGAAAGAAAAAGGAAAAGGTGGTTGATGAAGAATTTGAAAATACGGATATTAATGATTTATTCGAGATTTAACTATGATTTATATGAATGAAATGATTTACAGGATAAAAAGTAAAATGATGAAAAAGAATAATGGTCTATTGTCAATTATCAATTGTCAATTCGTATTGATGCTGCTTATTGCATCAAACTTCGTCGCTTGCACGTCAAATAATTTGCCTGATTTCAACAGGAATGATTCTTCTTCCTATGAATTGAATTTCATAGAAACCTGTTATTCGTCAAACGCCGACAGCATCTATCACCGGTTTAATATATTGAATAATAACACAAATAGCAAGGAATACTTAGGCGAGATCAATTTGAATGAAATAGAAACGGTAACCAGTGATCAAGGCGCCACCGCCGAAGGCATCAGGAAACTGCCGTTCTCAGGTGGCACCATTCCTTCAGATATTGTCGTTTCGTTACTGATCGACCGCAGTATCCATTCCGAAGATATGTACAATATCAATAATGCGGTACGGTATATTGTGGATAACCTTCCTCCGAATACAGCCTATATCTCATTCTTCGACAGTCAGATAAGTCAGTCGAGAAGAATCACTGCGGATAATTTTGATTTATTCGACGACCAATTCATGGTGACAACGAATAATAAAATAATCTTCGACGCCGCATTGGCGAAATTTCAGGAATTATGCGGTGTCAGGCAACTCGGCTCCGACGACCTTCAATTCACAGCGAAGATCAACGATGAAAACGTGAAAAAAGTCTTGGTCATCCTCACCGATGGACGTGTAGATGCGAACAATCAGCGGACGGCGGAGAATATCCAACGTTTCAGCGATGCGGTGCAGCAGTTAGACGATGACCCGGCCAATAAACATCGCATCGAAATACATGCCGTCCGTTACGGCGAACGCAACGACGATGTCGATTTCACATTGACCTATCTGTGTGTTGATATCCGCAACTCCAATGTCAGGGGCGGCTCCTATTTTGCCGATCCGGTTGCCTTGATCGAAAACCTGAAAGAGTCCGACAACACCATACCCGATTATGAGTTGGTGATGAGTAATCCCAAAGGGAAGATATACCACGGCCAGGCATTGCATACCGGCGTTCAGCTGTTGAAAAACGGAACGGTGATAACCGGAAAGGTCAGGTATGTCATTGGCACCATTCTCTTCCCGCTGCAGACAGGGACTGACAGTATCATCCTGTTAATCGTTGCAGGATTGATCGCAGGATTGTTATTGCTCGGTTTAGCCTTTCTGATTATGCAGTTGGGCATTCCGTTCTTCAGGTTCAAAACAGAAAATTTCAACAACAAATATGTACGCACCTATTCGTTCGACAATGATACGGCGCTCAAATGCCACTATTGCCAAAGCGAAATCAGGGATGGNGATGAGATTGTCACCAAATGTCATCATACNGTTCACAAACATTGCTGGATCGAAAACGGCTGTAAGTGTACNGATTACGGCAGGAACTGCAAACACGGTAAACAATTTTTGTACGATTCGGGACTTCCTTTCAGTGCNAAGAACAGACCTTATTATACAAATTGGGCNATGTATGGCATGGNAGGCGGTCTGTTGGCCTGGGTGATTTTTCAGGTTGTAATGTCTTTCTTGCCGGATATTTTCAATCCGTTGACACAATGGCTGTTGTCTTTCCTTAAGGGCCTTAAGGACCTTAAAGACCTTAATGCCCTTAATCCCCTCAATGTTATCTCCGCCTTCAATCAGAAAATCAGCACATTGCTGTTGTTCGGATTATTAGCCGGCTTTATCCTTGTATTATTCTTCTCCATATTGAACAAATACCGTCAGCGGAAAAAGGACTCTCTCCTGATTATTGGTTTGAGAAGTTTGGCCGGCGCCGTATTTGTTTTTGTTGCCTTCCTTCTCGGCGCTGTTATCCTCATACTTTGCAACGCCGATTCGACCGTCGTCTTAGTCGATTGGATTCCCTGGGTTTTGTCGGGATGTGGAATGGGCGCCGTATTGTTCTTCCGCACCAACACCGTGATTAAACATATCATGCCCGGGCTGGCGATTTCAGGAATTCTAAGCTTCCTGGTATTATTGACAAGTGGTTTGTTTGGTATCTACGCCGTCGTTTTCGGACTGATGGTGTTTGGTGGCGCCGCCGGTATTTCATTTATTTCGGCACGTAAGATTATCCATAAGTATTACCTGAAATTCAGGGGCGACAAAGAAGAAAAGATTGCCATTTATAAATGGATGGGCGTTGCCGGCGGCAGTAATGATGTCACGATCGGCAGTTCGTCCGATGCTACGATTCGGATGACCTGGGACACACATCCGTCGATCAAAGAGATTCATGTCAGATTGTTCTTTGACAAAAAGAACCGCGTACCCTGCATTAAAATATTTGCAACCGACGTCACCTATAACGGGGTGTTTGCCAAAAACAATGAAGAGTACCTGTTGAAAAACGGCGTGCGATTTACGATCGGAAACACAGAATTTAAGTACATTGAAATTTATTAACCTATGTTTACAATGCTTTCATGGTTTAAGGCGGAGAAGGTGAAGGATGCCAAGGTGTTGGTAGCCGGAGCCGGAGCATTAGGCAATGAGGTATTGAAAAACCTGGCGCTTTTCGGTGTGGGACACATTGTGATTGTTGATTTTGACACCATCGAATCCGACAACCTGACACGTTCCATTCTTTTCAGGACTGACGATGCTTACAATAAATCGTATAAAGCGGTTATAGCCGCTCAACGAATCAAGGAGATCAATCCGTTAATCAAAGTGTTGCCGATTACAGGGAATCTATATACCGATGTCGGTTTGGGACTGTACCGACGGATGGATGTCATCATCGGGTGTTTGGATAACCTGCAATCCAGGATTTTATTAAACAGGCTGTGCATCCGCGCAGGTAAGACATGGATCGACGGCGGTATCGGCGATATGGAAGGGCAAGTTAGTGTCTACCAACCGGGCATTAGCTGCTACGAGTGCAATCTGACCGACGACGAGAAAGCTGATTTTGATCGACGCATCTCGTGCGCAGGCGTTTTTAAGATAAACGAAGAAGCCGGACGTGTGCCGACAACTCCCGTGAGCGCTTCCATCATTGCAGCCGTGCAAGTACAGGAAGCCATGAAAATCATCCATGGCGATGACTTTGAAACAGGCGTTTTTTCATCGCTTGCCGGTAAATTATTCGCCTACGAAGGGATGCATCCTGCGTTCGGGATATATGATTTTGCAACGTTTAATCCTTTATGTAATGCCCATGAAAGCTGGTCGCCCGTCGTAGAAATCAAGGAATTGAGTGTTGATACCAAATTACACCAGGCCATCAATTTAATCAAGCAATACCTGAATGTGGATTCGGTAGAGATTAATCTGCGGAATAATAAATATGTCGATAAAATTTCGTCACGCCAAACCGATACCGTCTTTTCACCGATGCTGCCCGAATCCAAAATCCCCGATTTCATCGATGGGTCAAAAGAATTGAGGGATATCCAGGCCACCGAAGGTTTTTATCAGAACAGCCATGAAAATATCAATGAGGCATTTCCATACCTGTATATTACTTTACGACAGGCAGGAGTTACCTCTTTTGATGTAATTCAGGTTACGACCGAAAAAGGCATATTTTATGTTGAACTATCCAATGATATCAAACAATATGAAAGAATTATCTCAAAATCATGAAAATATAAAAGCCGAATCATTCCTGTCGTCCATGCTCGAATCGCTTTCAGCCATCAACCTGGAGTTTCAGGGTGTATTCAGCCGAAATTATTATAATGATATCATCTACATTGACCAGGATAACTATTTCGGCAGAGATATGTTGAATGTCAATTTATCGAGGGACAGTATCTTTCATATCCTGCCCGAAGGACTTTTCTTTCGGGAGAATGAATTGAGGAAAGTTCAGAAAGAGAAGAACCCCGAGAAATTCAAAGCGCTCTCCGAAAAGATTATCCGCGAAAAACAGAAGTTATTGTCATTCTTCTATCCTTTCGATAAAACGTATTTCGGTTTGCGATTCGAATTGGAACGGCAACTGAACGATCTGGCGGAAAACAGGACCTCTGTGTTGATGGATGAACTGTTCGGTATTTATCAGATAGAGGAGAAAAACGACTTTATCCGAAGACTGATCCCTTTACTGCCGCTTGCTTCTGAGATAAGAAGCAACATAATGGTATGGAGGGATATATTGAAAAACATTTTCTATCCTGCCGACATTGACGTGCGGATAGCCGACAAACAAAATGAGGCCGGAACGATGCAAAGAATCGTGAAAACAACGATTCATATCGAAAAACTGTCGAACAGGGAATTTAAGAAAATCAAAAAGGAAGTCGATGTGTTCGCCCATTTCTTTTACGAATGGTTTTTGCCCGCCGACATGGGATATGCGTTTAAAATCAAAGACACCAAAGAACGGTTTGTCATGGGTAGCGAAATGACGTTGGACTATAATACGCAATTGAATCACCTCACCCCCAACCCCTCTCCAAAAGAGAGGGGGGAAGAAAGAGGGAGAATTGAACATCGAATTCTACCGAGCGTAAATCCCTAACGGGATTGTTGAACTTTGAACATTAAACTTTGAACATTAAAAATATATGATGCAAAAGAAACATAGAATATTCTGGAGAACCGGGCTGGAAATCACGCCGGAGACATTCAAGCAAGCCGATAACTATATCTGCAGCCGGTTTAACCTGATCCACAGGCTGATTGCCGACGGGAATTACGGACTGCTGCCTGTAACCGATACAGACCCGACTTCGTTCGTTGTCAAGACAAATCTGAACAACAGAGAGATAGCCATCGAACAATTAGTCTGTTACGGCACGACCGCCGCAGGATACCTGATTGAAATGGAGAACAACATGTTGGCTTCGTTCCCCCGCAAATACCTGTCAATCCCTGACCGGAGTGCCAAAGCTTTGTATGTCGTTTTGCGGATCAATCCTTTCGAACAAGTATTGAATGAGCCTGTAATCGACGAAGAAGCGCCGGCTGCACATGCCGATTACGAATTAGACATCAAGGAGTTAGATCAAATAGGCGACGACGAATTGACGATCCTGAAAATCATGAACAGCAACAATGCACCGTATCTTGATCCGGATTTTATCCCGCCGTGTATGTCGGTCAATGCCTCTCCCAAATTATTGGATACATTCAGCCAAATCAAACAACTCCTGAACGAAATCATGGTGCATGTCAAAAACAAAGGATTTCTTGTCGGGACATCCATTTATCCATTGTCGATGTTATATGATGAGTTAGTGGACTTTCCGCTGTCGGGACAGCCCATCGTTTTGCTCCGTTTGATGAAGAAAATCATCCGAACCTATCAAACGTTTATCACCGACATCCGAACGCTAAACATGCCTGATTTGCTGCGCGTGTACAATCATAACGATATGTCGATCACATTCCAATCCCTGCTGTCCTACCTGCAAAGCGTTGCAAAGATTGTCGGCGAAGGCAAAGAAGAAGACTTCACACCACGAATATAACCAGGATTTAAAAGATTTAAAAGATTTGCGTATAAAACCAATAATATAAAAACATTGAACATTAAATTCTACCGAGCGTAAATCCCTAACGGGATTGTTGAACTTTGAACTTTGAACATTGAACTTTGAACCAGAAACAATAATAATATGTACGGAATAAAGATACCTGTCGCGATTTCGGGAACATTCACCAAAGAAAATGTCACCGGCAAACTCAAAGAGTCCATCGATAATTTTATCGACCTGTTGGTTGTTTCGCCGAACGGCAGTTTCAAGGCCGATTACAATTTCGGATTTGTCTTTCAGAATTTCCGCTATGAGAATTGCGATGCCAACGAGGAGATCAATTCCAAAAAACTCTACGGGATGAGCCTGAACCGGAATAATTATGCGTATGATCTCAAATGTACGATTGAGGAGTACGAATCACGACTGAAAAATGTGGAGGTCAAGATGAACTATGAACCTAAGATAAAGCAGATATCGTTGGAAATATCAGGTAAATACGAAGAAGATTACACAGAAAAAAAATATGAAAAAAAAATTACCTTTATAATTTGGTAAGTTATGGATAAATCGTTAGAACAACATCGCAGACAACTGCTGAAGGAAGCGCTTGAACATTGGGATGAAAAAGGCGAGCTGAGGGATATCGAATCCGATCCCGTCGTTAAACTCCTCTTTTCGGCATTAGCCTATCAATCGTATTCCATTTCACGGGAGCTGTCTGCTTTCAAAGATCAGGTGGTTACCGAATTTCGGAATAAATTGATACCTTATCACCTGATCAAACCTTTCCCTGCCTTTTCAGTGATAGAAACGAGATTGGGAAAGAATAAAGATGCCTCCGTCAAACCGTTGACCTCCTTCATGGTGGATGAACAGTGTGAATTCGAATTCGGGAAAAATAAAATACCGTTTTCGCCCCTGTTCAAAACAAGGATTGTTGATGCTCAAATTTCAGATAAACAGATAAATGCAGCCGACTGCACGATTCAGTTCACGTTGTCATCGAACGACATCATCGAAGATTTCTCAGGGCTATCGTTCTATTTTGAAGAATCGGAGATGGTGCCCGACATTGAAATATCAATCAACGATAAGTTGGTACCCGTCATCAAACCCGATGATTGCGATAACCTGCCTTTCACCGACTGGTTTCAGCATCACTACCTGCTCAGGGAAGAAAATCAACTGCAATTCGGCAATTACGATTATTGGCTCGAATATTTGTTGAAAACACATGCCTATTTTATCTATATCGATGAATATGACTGTAATAAAATCAGAAATACAAGCGCTTCGCCAATATTCAATATCCATTTTAAAAACAAATTGGAGCTTAACTATTTTCAGAACCGCACGTTCAGGATCAACTGCTTTCCTGTGCTCAATGTACAGAAACAAACAATCACATTGAATAATGAAGACCCGATCAAAAAACTGTCGGTCGAGAGAGGCGTCTTCCTGAATCTGCTGATCGACGATTATACGGAAAAGAACGAAGACAACTTCCTGATCCGCCATTACGGGATTGAGCGATTCAATCAGGAAGAACTGCTCTTTCGGATCAACGATCTTTTCAACCGTTTTATTTCCGATTATTATGCTTTTAAAGAAATTGAGGACCTGAAAAAAGGAGATAAGTTAGAAAACCTGTACAGGAATTTCCGAGAGATATGGCCAGTATTAATGCGCAATGACAACCGGAATTATTCGGGTGTATACGCCATGTTGAAGTTGAACAAGAACCTGAGGTTTCAGCATAATAACGTTAGGATTGAATACCTGACCACCAACTGCGAAATGGCCAACAACATCCCGGAAGGTGAAAAACCGGGTACGGCATCTGAGTTTTTAGACAAGGGAAATACGGTCTTGCTGAGGGACACATCGGGAGGCAGGGAAGAAGAATACAACGAAGAAACGTTGAATCACCTGGCGCGGTATAATCTGTTGACCAAAGACAAACTGATCACCGTCAGCGACCTGAAAGCATTTTGTTACCGTGAGTTGGGGAATAAGATTCAGCAACTGACCGTTCAGTATACAGGCAAAAGGCTTGATCTCTCCATCAGGCTGAAAGAAGAGAAACAATTGGGACAGGATGAAAAGATGTTTTACGAAACGCTCTTACAGAAGAAAATCAAGGTGCGTTCGCTTTTCAGCCTGCCGGTAGTTGTGACAATTAAATAAAATAAGATTCAATTATTTAAAGATTTAAGGTATGTTTCCGCTCCGCACAGTAATTTTAACCCTAACAGGGTTACGATCTTCGTCATTGCGAGGAACTTCTTCGTCATTTCGACCGAAGCGGAGAAATCCGTACCGTATGGTGACAATGAAAAGAGTAGATGTCTCGACTTCGCTCGACATGACGCGACTCCACTTGTCTTCGGTAGGAACCTCATCGTCATTGCGAGGAACTTCTTCGTCATTTCGACCGAAGCGGAGAAATCCGTACCGTATGGTGACTATAAAAAGAATAGATGTCTCGACTTCGCTCGACATGACGCGACTCCACTTGTCTTCGGTAGGAACCTCATCGTCATTGCGAGGAACTTCTTCGTCATTTCGACCGAAGCGGAGAAATCTGTACCGTATGGTGACAATGAAAAGAGTAGATGTCTCGACTTCGCTCGACATGACGCGACTCCCGTTGAGGGCGGTGTCTTTGCGAACTATCTTGACCATCATGCTCTGTTTCATCCTGTTTCAACCGTCACACGCCCAGACAAAAAGCGATTACATCGACCTGTTGATCGAATGTTATCAATTCCTCTATGCCCCCGAATCCATCGAAGCGATCGTTGCGGACGAGGCCGACCTTTTCGCCTTTCACTGCATCGAACGTCCGCGCAATTTCTACGACGACTTCAGTGACAACCGCATCGGCTTCGACCTGTTGACACAAATACGCGAAGTCAATTCCTTCTCATTCCGCGACAGTGTGTGTCCTCCGTTGAAGATACCCTTGCGCATCACTTCCAAATACGGAGAAGTACGGCCGAACAGTATCCATCAGGGTTTGGATTTCGGACTAAGCATCGGCGATACGGTCTACAGTTCGTTTTGCGGCGAAGTGCGCATTGTAGCCTATCAGCCTGACGGTTATGGCAATGTGGTGGTCGTGCGCAATTACAATATGAGTGAAACACTCTACGGACACTTGGACAGAAGTTTAGTTCGGAATGGACAAAATGTCACCGTTGGCCAGGCCATCGGTTTAGGTGGTAACACCGGGACATCGTCCGGTCCCCATCTCCATTTTGAAATCCGATCGTCGGGTTACAGTTTCAATCCGATTGTCGAAGGCAGGTTTTTTAAAAAGTATAATGTGACGTACTGAAATAAACCCTAACAGGGTTTGAAACCCTGTTAGGGTTAGTGGATTAAATTTTTAAATTAATTAATGTAAATACAAACAAATAAAATTATAATACGATGAGTGTAAGTAGGTTAATGAACGATCTGACGAATGCGGTCAAAGATACGGTCGAATCATCCAGTAAAGCTGTGGGTGATGCGGCTAAAGGAGCATCTAATGCAGCAAATGATGCGGCAGGGGCTGCCAAAGACACGGCAAGTGATGCGGTAGGATCCGTAAAAGACACGGTAAGTGATGCGGCCAATGCCGTAAAAGATGCCACCGATGGTCCGATGAGTGAAGCGAACAGTTTGCTCAACGATGCTGCGGAGGTATATAATGACGCCAAGGAAGCGAAGGAAAAGGTAGACGAGAAAGTGGATGATGCCATGGCGCTCAAGAATAAGGCGGAAGCAATTGTCAATGCCGTCAAAGAGGTTATTGACATACTCAAGGATCCAAGTATTGATGATATCCCGAAAATAGTTGCGTTGGTCAAAGATCAATTTTCTCCCGAAGAGCAATCAGCCGTTTATAATACGGCCAAAGATTTATTGTCATAGCACCCCGTTTTGCTTAATTTGCCTCCTTCCCCGTTTTGCTTAATTTGCAATTAAGCAATCTTGAGTAAAAGCATTTGTAATGCGACAAAAACATGGAATATTTAAAGCGGATTACAAATCCTTATATTCAAGACATTCGCATTACAAATGCGAATGAACGGAGAAGAAGACATACGAATTGCAAATTCGTATGGACGGAGAAGCAGAATGGACGAAGTAAAATGCGAATGGACGAAGAATTTTTCACCTCCAATCAAAAAAACCCCCAAATGGGGGTTGTACGGTAATTTAAAGCATCCTATCTTTGCAGCGTGAACATAAAGAACAGAACATAAAATAACATATAAATCAGTATTCTATGAGACAAAAAATGATTATCGCAGCGTGTTGCCTCCTCTTGATGGCAGGCACGATCACCGCACAAAAAAGTTCGTATGCATCAGTCAGTTTGCATACAGGTATGGCATCGTTAGGATATAACGTGAAAGGGCTTGACGGAGTCGCTGGCACGACAAGCTCGAAGATCGGATTAGGACTTAGTCTGAAATACAACTACTATTTCAGTGAACATCTGGGCTTCGGCACGGGGATCGGTTTGTCCATCTACAACGCTGAGGCATTGATAAAAGGAGGGTTGAATGAAAGCAACATGGTTTCGCTCGGCAACTACACCGATGACGACAATTCAGGTTTGCCGAAATCATTTACCCTTCGCGCACGGATTGCGGATCTGAAGGAGAAGCAGAACATCCAGTTTTTTGAGATTCCGTTGACCATCCTCTACCAGACCCGTTTCTCGTACGGGAAATGGGGCGCCTACGGCAGCCTGGGCGTTAAACTACAGATGCCCATCGTCAAAAGGTTTGAGGCGGCAAGTTATAAGGCAAGCCAACTGAATGTATCGGGTTTGTATACCGATCCGACACAGGGCTTTGAGATGGGCGCTCCCGGTATGACCCCGTTACCCGAACATGGCTTCGGCACGCTCGAGAATCCAGGCAAGACATTAGGATGGAAAAACAGCAATACCGAACTGAAATTCGGGATGGCAGGGACATTTGAGGTCGGCGCTATCAGCCGGTTGAACAATGAAAGCGACTTCCTGATCGGCGTTTATTTGGATTACGGCTTTAGCGATATCAAGAGCAAAAGCGATGCGCAACTGCTTGCCGGTCCCTCCGGCAGTTATCATCCCGAAGCCAACGACAATATCGGTAAAGGGATTATTTACAACGGTTTGTTCAATACAAGCCTGACGGATAAAATCACGCCCCTTTCAGTCGGCGTGAAATTAGGATTACGNTTTAAATTGTAGACCTCACCATTAAAAAACAATATATTATGAAATCAATATTTAACTCCTTATTGGCGCAAGTCTTCGGACTTGTGCCTAAAACAAAAAGAGTTTGTAACTCTCATTCGCAGTTGCAAACTGCGAAAATATTTGGCACAAGTCCGGAGACTTGCGCCAACGTGGGGCGCACGTTACGCACAACCATGATGACGATGTTCATCCTGCTGATGCTTGCGCCTGTGATGGCGTTTGCACAGAAATTCCCGGAGGTGCCGTATTCAGAAGGCGAAACCGTAATACTTGAATATCAGGGAACATTAACAGTAGCGGACTTCAATTGGCAAATTTCAACCAACGGCGGAACAACTTGGAATAACATTGAAGATAGAATTAATTACTCCGGCGTAAAGTCCAATGCACTTACGATATTAAACACCCCTGCTTCTTTTGACGGCTATTATTATCGTGTCGGTACCTGCGTCGGGATTTGTATTGATTATACATACGATACCAACCCCTTTATACTCACTCTTACAGCAGGCTCTCCTTCTATAATCACCACTGAACCAAAAGACATTACAGTAGCGGAAGGTGAATCTGCGAAATTTTATGTTGAGGCTACAGGCGTAGGATTGGAATATCAGTGGTTTAGGGCTGGTGATAGTAGTCCTATGAATGATGGGCACGGGTTTAGCGGAACGAAAACTGCTACACTGGCGATAGCAAGTACAGAGATACAAATGAGTGGTTGGGGATTCTACTGTGAAATATCAAGAGGTAGGTTAGGGGTAATCGCGACAACCAGAACAGCAATACTTACTGTCACAGGAGGAGGAAGCCCCTCTCTACCTGTAATCAACGACCAACCCAAAAATGCATCCGTATCGGAAGGTCAAACAGCCACATTTTCCATTTCGGCTTCAGGCGCAGATTCATATCAGTGGCAAGTGGGCAATGGCGTTAATTGGAGAGAGCTACGTAATGAAAATGGAATAACAGGCGCTTTAGATGCTACGCTTTCTATATCAGGTGTAACCTTGAATATGAATAATACACAATTCCGATGCATTGTATCAAACAAGTCAGGAGATGTCACCTCCAACGCAGCCACACTTTCGGTAACCCAGGGAACTTCGCCCATCCTCGCATCGCCCGAAAGCATTACTACTACGGTCGACGGTGAAGCGGTTTTTTCCGTCAAGGTTGATAATTCCCAGGGGAATGTGACATTTCAGTGGGAGGTTTCAATCAACAAAGGCTTATCATGGAATCAAATTATGAATTCAGGAATCAGACCAAGAGCGCTTTCTTATTCAGGCGAAACTACCGAGGTATTGAAGATTTCGGGAGCAACGGCTGATATGGACGGTTATCAATACCACTGTATCGTAACCACAAAAGACGGTATGTTCATCTCCTCCCCCGCTACACTCACCGTCAATGCGCCGACTTACACACCGCCGGTGATTATATCGCAGCCTGTCAGTCAAACGGTAAAGGAAGGCGTAACTGCAACATTTACTGTCGTTGCCACAGGTTCGTCATTGCAATATCAGTGGCAGTTAAAAGGTTGGGATGAAGAGTGGTATGACATTGAAGAAGATTGGGATGAATATACAGGCGCACAAACGCCCACCCTAAAGGTAACAATGAAATGGCAGGATGAAATTCAATTCCACTGCAAAGTAAGTTCGGGCGATGTGTTTACCTACACCAATGCCGCCACGCTCATCGTACAGGAATCCACGCTGATGATTACTTCAGATCCTGTTGATAGAACCGTTTCGGAAGGAGGTAGCACATCGTTTACATTAGGCGTATCCTACGACGGTCAAATTCCACTTGTGTATAAATGGTTTATATTGTCTACTATTTCCTACTATTATGAAGGGACTTATTATGAATATTACAATTGGGATGAAATAGAATCTGATGACGAAATTTATTCAGGTACACAGACGGCTACATTAAGTTTAAAAGATATACCCAACTCTTTTGACGGCAATCTATATAGATGTGGAGTTGATAAGTGTTATGAGGCAGATTATTGTGGAATAAGTGAAGGAGGTTATATGTCAATGGAAGCCACCCTCCATGTCGAAGCCGTCCATCCCGGATTTACACAGCATCCTTCCGACAGAACGATCCTGGCAGGTACGGGCACGACATTTACTGTGGCTGCCGTATCTAATTGTTCGTCTACTAACTTTAGCTATCAATGGTACAGGTCGTATATGGAATCCTCCGGATCTGTGCCTTATGAAATGCAGGAAGAGTTGGAAGACGGCGGCGTCTATTCAGGTACGAAAACACCTACATTAACCCTAACCAACGTACCGCTCTCATATAACGGCTATAAATATTTTTGCCATGTATATGATTATTGTGAATGGACTGAAGACTCCAACACCGCCCTTCTGACCGTAACCGATCAACCCACTGACTTGCCGGCAATTCTTACGCATCCCGAAGATCGAATTATCACGGTAGGCGATGGCGTATCGTTTGCCGTTACAACAGCCCATCCCGATAAGTTTACCTATCGGTATATGTGGCAATACAGATCCGTTTCAGACAACGATTTTATCGACATAATAAACAGTGGCATTTATTCCGATATCCGTACGCCAACGCTAAAGCTATCCAACGTACCTGTCAGTTATGACGGCTATCAGTACCGCTGCAGAGTGAGGGCGCCCGAAGCGAACGAATGGATGGACTTCTCCGAAATAGCCAACCTTACCGTGGAGGTCGCCAACACCCCGCCGCGGATCACAACCAACGCGCTGCCCGCAGCCGTACAGGGAAGGTCGTACAGTGTAACGCTCACCGCAACAGGCACTACGCCAATCACATGGAGCATTACGGCAGGCAGTCTGCCCGTCGGTCTGTCGTTAGATGCGAACTCAGGCCGTATCTCAGGCACGCCGACCGCAACAGGTCAGTTAAGTCTTACCGTCAAGGCAACCAATAGTGTAGGCGATGATACCAAGGCATTTACCTTTGTTGTCAATGAACAGCCTTTGGTTCCGCCCGTGATTGAAATTACAGACCCTGCGCCATCCGAACCGTACTGTACGGCCAATGATTATATCGCCGTTCCGTTCCGCAAATTGGAGACTGAACATCCGATGAAATTCAGCCTGCGTTTCTCCGACGATGCCAAAGCGGCAGGGTTCAAGGATACGCAACCTGCTGATTTACCTGCCGATATGTCATTTAAAATCGACGTGCCCAAACGCGCTCCGACAAAATCCTATTCCGCCGTCATCATTATCTCATGCGATGGGATTGATGCCTATCAGGATGAATATCCTTTTACCTTTTCCATCACGGACAACGGAATCGTTATTGTCAATCAACCTCCTGCCTTTCAATCGCTTTGCGGCGCCGCTGCCATCGCGATGGAGGTCGATATCGAAGGCGCTGCCAACAGTTATCAATGGTACATCAACGGACAGGCCATTGCAGGAGCACGCAGTAAGGATTATATGGCTGACCTGCCGGGTACTTACTATGTCGAAGTAATGGGTTCGTGCGGCGTAATACGGTCTTCCGAAGCAGTCATCGCTTCTGCTGCCGCCGATCCTGCCGCCATGAATATCAGGGTGAAATGGGGCAATGTACTCTATGTAGCCAATGCATCCGATAAATACACCAATTACCAGTGGTATCATAACGGATCAATCATTCCGGGCGCGACTGACGTTTACATCACCGAGAAAGACGGTTTCTTGGGTTCGTATTCGGTGCAGTGTTTTAAAGCGGACGGAGGGTTCGACGAGGCGTGTCCCGTCGTGTTCGACGTATTGTCAAGAAACGGCATCGCCGTCTACCCGACCATGTTGAGATCGAATGATGTATTGAATATCAACATAACTGCCGATGCCGGCATCAACACGGATGCAACGGTAGAGATCTATTCGATGCTTGGCATAAAGGTCTATTCCACCCGGATCACCACCTCTACAGCCACCATCCGTCCCGACTTCCGCCAAAAGGGCAATTATTTCGTCAAAATAATACTCCCCACGGGCGATGTCACAACCGAAAAAATCATTGTCCAATAGACTAAGATTGAATGATTTAAAGATTTAAAGATTTAAGGATTTAAAGGTTTTCCGTATTGCTCCCCCTCGTTTCCTAACGAGGGGGACATTTTCTTCTCCGAAACATTATCCCCTGAAAGGGGTTAAGACAACAGGGCAGGGCAACGCCCTGTCTTCGCATTTGCAA
>JGI24702J35022_10000721_pt1 | contig 20298 bp, 12 predicted proteins | sample TergutTh196P4_FD_35022 | JGI IMG/M metagenome (IMG submission 35022)
TAAAATAACGCGAGAATCAACTTTTGAAGAAACTCGAAAAGCAATACGTGCGGGAAAATTTGCTTTTATAACACCAGTTATAACTTTAATTGATGGTCTTTGTGTAGCTAAAATAAGATGAATACCAACAGCTCTTGCCATTTGAGCAAGTCTTGCGATTGGCATTTCAATTTCTCTTCCAGCAGTCATAATTAAGTCTGCAAATTCATCGATGATCAGTACGATATATGGTAATTTATCAACAATTTTTGCTTCATCATTTTTGATAAGTTCTTCAATTTTAAGGTTATAACTAATGATATCACGAACTTTTTGAATCTGAAGTAGTTCATACCTTCTTTCCATCTCATATACAGCCCAGTTTAAGGTACTCATTGCTTCATCAGGTTCTGTAACAACACTTTGGATAAGATGGGGAATTCCTTCATATCCGGAGAGTTCAATTCGCTTCGGGTCGATCATAGCTAATCTTACTTCGTCTGGAGTACATCTTAATAGGAGAGAACAAATAATAGTGTTGATACAAACGCTTTTACCCGCACCAGTAGCGCCAGCTATAAGTAGATGTGGCATTTTCGCTAGATCGGTTACCACTGGTCGTCCGGCTATATCTTTTCCTAAGGCAACAGAGAGGATTGCATCACTATTTTTCATCTCATTAGAAAGAAAGATATCTCGTATATAAATTACGTCAGCAAGCCGATTAGGTATTTCGACTCCAATTAATCCTCGACCAGGTATCGGAGCTTGAACTCGTATACTTTTAGCTTTAAGTGCAAGAGCGAGATCGTCAGATAGAGAGGTAAATTTATTTACTTTGATACCAGGAGCTGGTTCTAATTCATACTGCGTAATGATAGGTCCTACATTAACTCCGATCACGTTTGCATCGATAGCAAATTGTGCAAGTTTCCCAATCAAAATTTTAGAAACTTCGCTAATCTCTGCTTGTAATTTTGATTTATCAGGAGTTTTTTCTTTATGTGGTTTATATAAAAAGGATTCTATATCCGGTTTTCGATATTTTTCAACATCAACTAACTGATTGATAAAATCATTTGAATTAAATATTGTTTTTTTGGATTCTTCAGGAGTAGTGATTAGAATATCTTCAATGGCAATTGGTATTTGGTCTTGAAGCGAATTATTTAGTTTTTTTTTTTTTATCTGTGTTTCTTGTTTAATATCATCTTCTATCTGGATTATCTCTTTTTTCGGTTTATAAAATGTTGCAAGATAATTGGCAATAAATTGAATAATTTTTATAAAAATTTTGAATGGGTTAAAGTGGACAAGTAATTCTAAATTAGCAACAAATAGTATACAAATAAAAATAATAGTGCCAATAGTACCTAAGAAAGCAAAAATAAAGCTATATATAAGGGTAAAAATATAACGGTCAGATGGAAGAAAATCTTTAGCCAAAGAATATTGATAAAAATTGAAAAAATACAAAATTATAATTAAAAAGGCAAAAAATAGAGTTAATCGATTGAAAATACGACTTTTAAAGTTTGCAAAACTAAAACTGAGGTATATAATACAATTAAGAAGTAAAAAAATAGAAAAAACATGTCCTAAAATAGCCACAAAGTAAAATGAACTGCGCACCCCTATCAAGCCTGCCAAATTATGATGGAATTCTTGCTTTTTAAAATAATCTTTGAATGACAATGATAATTGTTGGAATTCATAAAAATCTTGCCGAATAATGTCTTTGCTTGCAAACAACGAGACTAAAAGGACTAAAGTAATAAAAAAAAGTATCGATTTAATGATAATCATCAATTTGTGTGGTTTTACATCCTGTGCCATACAATTTTCCTATAATATTATATATTAAATCTAATATTAATAATATCTCCATCTTGAACGAGATAATTTTTTCCTTCTAGACGGAATAAGCCTTTTTCGCGAATAGTTTTTTCATTGTGATGAACAATAAGGTCCTGGTAAGTAAAAACTTCTGCACGAATAAAGCCGCGTGCTAAATCAGAATGAATTTTCCCAGCGGCTGTTACTGCATTATCACCTTTTTGGATAGTCCAAGCTCGTACTTCGTCTTCTCCAACAGTAAAAAAACTGATATAACCTAGTAAAATATAGGCAGCTTTATGGATTCTAATTACAGCACTTTCGGGAATGCCTAAATCTTCCATAAAAATAGATGCTTCGTCTTTTTCCATTCTGCTTAATTCCATCTCAAATTTTCCAGTAAATTCATAAATAGGTAAATTATTTGCTAATTGATCAAGAATTGATTGATTTTTTAAATAATTTTCTTCACCTGAATTAAGAATAATCATCATGGGTTTTAGGGTAAAAAACTGGAAACCTTTAATAGTTAACAATTCTTCTTTTGTAAATTTGATAGTGGAGATCGGTTTTTCAAGATAAAGTGTTTCGATAACGGTTGTTAATACTTTTTCTTCGATTTGAAGAGCGATTGATTTAATTCCTCTTTTATAGTTGAGAAGTATTTTTTCAAGTCTTTTTTCTGCAATAATTAAATCATTTAATAGTAGTTCGTTTAATATTTTGTGATACTCTTGCTCAGGGTTGGCTTTTCCATAAGTTTCATCTAAATAAGAATCGGAAAAATTTCTTAAAACAATAACTAAAGCATCAGTAGTTCTGAGAAGACTTAGAGATGTTGAAGACAAAAATTCATGTGCTTCAGTTTTTTCGGAAATACCTGGAAAATCTAAAAATTCAACGGTTGCATAAATTTTTTTTTTCGGTTGATAGAGTTGAGTTAAAAAGTCAATTCTTTCGTCTTCTATGGGTATGATACCAATATTTGGTTCTTGGAGATGATCATAAAGACTTGTATCAGCATGTAGTTTTGTAACAGCATTAAAAATTGTGGTTTTTCCTGATTTAGCCGTCCCTGTAATTCCTAGTTTCATTATGTATTCCTTATGAAGTTGGTATACTTATATTTGATTACCATGTTTAGAAATATTGTTTTGGTGTCAAGAGAATTTATTATCGTGAATATTTACGGATAATTGCTATGAAAAAAAAGCTTATTGAATAATGATTCTTGTCGTCATTACAGTCGTTATGAGAGTAGCAACAAGGTAATATATAAACCATAACACAATAAAATATATAATGTTAAGAATATTTAGCCAATAGGATTATTTCTTTATTCGTTATTCTCCTATCTGCATAATGATAAAGATTAAGACTATGTGACAACATTTACTCCGAAATATCGATTAGTATCAAGAGAAACAAAAAATAGAAAAATAAAAAATACAAAACTAACAGTGGTTCTATAATATGAAATTGAGAGAAAAAAGGTGCTAAAAAAGACCAATAAATTTAAACTGCATTTACTTGCATATTAAATTACATGTTATATTGCCTGTATCATTATCACAATTATAGTCTTTATTTTCATAGATTTGCTTAAAGTAAGCAAATACTTCATCGCTTGAAATATTCCGAAAACAAGTAGCATTATTTCTAGGGCATTGATCTCCTCCATGAAGTGAACAAGGCTGACATTTAACTCCTGCTTGTAAAATAATAGCTCGATCATTGAGAGGTCGGAACCCTAATTTTGTATGAGTAGCTCCAAAAATGGCAATTTGGTGTTTTTGGAGAGCGGCAGAGATATGCATTGGACCTGAATCATTGCTGATTACACAGTCTAACAATGAAACAACAGCTACTAATTGAGATAAACAAAAAGCACCTGTTAAATCATAAACTTTGTGCTCAGACATAGATTTAATCTTTAAAGCATCTGTTTTATCTTTCCAGTCTCCGAGTAGTAAAAAACAACAATTCCAACTATGAGGTACCTCATACATAAAGTTAGCTAACTTGGAGATGGGAAATTGTTTTGTTTTATGTTGAGCTCCTGGAAATATTCCCACAAGAAAAAGATTAGTAGGGATATTATAATAACTAAGTATCTCTTTAGTTTTTTCTAAGACATTGATATTTGTTGATAATATTGGATAGAATGATCTTTCATTTGCAATTAATTTCCATTCAAAATTGGTTTCCTTGACTTTTTTTAGTGTCTCTAAATAATTCCAGACGATACTATCGATATGTTTTGTTGTAAGTTTTTTTATGATTAATTTGCGGGTTAAATGTTGCTTGTTAAAAGTAATACTTTTTTTTGCCCTAATAAATAACTTTACAAGAAATGAATTAAATTTGTTTTGTAAGTCTATAATATAATCGAATTTCTCGTCTTTGAGTTCATTTATAAGGTGAATTTGATCGATCCATAAATGAATCTTATCTATTTTTCCAAAACTGTTTACTAAATCAAAATATTCCGGTTTTGTAAGATAATGAATTTGACAACCTATAAAATTGATTCTTAATAGTCTAACAACAGGTTCTGTAAGTACAATATCACCAAGTGATGAAAAACGAATAATGAGGATTTTTTTCATGTTTTTTGCATATACCCATTCTATGTAAGGTGTAATAATAAGGCTATGGAATATATTTTTCAATTATTTTAGGAATATTCAAGAACATCATTTCAATTTTATCAGTAGATTTTCCTCCTGCCATTGCCATATCATTCCGTCCTCCGCCTTTTCCATCAACTAACCTAGCTAAATCAGCAACGATTCTCCCAGCAGAAATTGCCTGAGTTAAATTCTCTGTAACAACCACTATAATTGAGACATTTCCTCCCCACTTAGCTACTAAAATTCCAATACCTTTGTCTAGTTTACTTTTTAAAAGGTCACCCATCATTTTTAATTCATCCGTCGAACTTGCATCAACTAACCTATATATGCAACAGACTTGTTTGATGTATTGCTTAAATTGGACAATATCCTCAATGATTTTACTTGATTGTTCGTATTTTAATTTGATTATTTCTGTTTGATATAATTTATTTTCAGAAACTAATTTTTCTATTTTTTCTACCACATTATTGGTATTTGCAGTTAAAAGATGATTAATCTGGTTAATTAAAAGATAATTATGCCGTATATATTTTTGTACTTGAACACCTGTAATTGCTTCTATTCTCCGAATTCCAGAAGAGATTGAAGACTCTTTTAAAAGCTTAAACATTCCTATTTGACCAGTATTTTTTACATGTGTGCCTCCACATAACTCCTGAGAAAAACTATCTATGGAAATTGTACGTACAACATCTCCATACTTTTCTCCGAATAGAGCTATAGCACCATCATTTTTCGCCTCTTGATAACTTTTTATCGCCACTTGAACGGGTAAACAATTTTGTATTTGATTATTGATTAACTCTTCAACATTAATTATTTCATCTTCGGATAGTGGTTTATAATGTGTAAAATCAAATCTTATTACATCAGCCGTAACCAAAGAACCTCTTTGTTGAACATGATCACCTAGTACTTTGCGTAAAGAAGCATGTAATAAATGAGTCGTAGTGTGGTTATTTTCTACTTGACGACGAAAAATTTTGTTCAAGACTGCTAAGTATTCTTGTTCGTTAACAGAACCATATGCTAACTCTCCATAATGTACTAGATCATCACCTTCTTTTTGTACATTACGAATCATGATTAAGGAATTTTCATTTGATAAACTTCCATTATCAGCTACCTGACCTCCAGATTCGGCATAAAAAGGAGTTTCTTGTAAAACAAGTTTATAAGTTTTGTCTCCGATATAGCAAAATTTTGTAATTTTAGTGCTACACTCAGTTAAGGTATAGCCTGTAAATATATTGTGTGGTTCATTATTGATAACAAACCATTGTTCATCGACTGTTTGTTGTTTAAATTGTGATGCGTCTCTGGCTTTTTGTCTTTGTTTTTCCATTTCCTGGGTAAATTCTTGTTCATTAAGGGTCAGTTGTTGCTCTTCGGCAAGGATCTTGATTAAATCAAGAGGGAAACCGTAAGTGTCATAAAGGGTAAAAGCATCTTTACCCGATATGATAGAACAATTCAGTTTAGTAACTAGTTCTTTAAAAAGAGCGAGACCCTTATCAAGAGTCTGGTTAAATTTTTCTTCTTCTCCTTTGATGATCATTTTAATAAAATCTTGTCTCTCTTTAAGTTCTGGAAAAGCTATTCCCATATTATTTACTACACTATCGACAAGATTATGTAAAAAAGGATCTTGAAAACCAATATCCCGACCAAATCGTGCTGCTCGTCTAAGAATCCGCCGTAAAACATAACCTCTACCTTCATTAGAGGGCATTCCCCCATCAGCAAGAGTAAATGTGAGAGCACGAATGTGATCTGCAATAACCTGTAAATTAATCTGCAATTCTTTGCAGGTTAATTTTTTGCAATTTGTTATAATATCATTAATAATAGGACTAAAAATATCTGTATCGTAATTAGAATTAACTTGTTGGAGTACTTGGCAGATTCTCTCAAATCCCATACCAGTATCCACAAATTTATTCTTTAATAAAGTAAGAGACTGATCAGCGTGTCTTTGGTATTGAATAAAAACTAAATTCCACAACTCAATATAACGATGGCAATCTCCATTCACGCAACAATAATGATGTTCAACGTGGGTAAGATTACAGAAAGCCTCACCGCGATCAAAATGTATTTCGGAACTAGGTCCACATGGTCCTGTTTCACCCATTTCCCAAAAATTTTCCTTATCACCATGCCGTGTAATATGTTTGTGGTTAATATCAGTTACAGTTTGCCAGAGTTCCATTGCTTCGTCATCGGTGTTATAAACTGTTGCATGGAGTTTATCTTTTGGTAATTGCCAAATCTCAGTTAAAAGTTCCCAAGCCCACTGGATAGCTTCTTTTTTGTAATAATCGCCAAACGACCAATTACCGAGCATTTCAAAAAAAGTATGATGATATCCATCTCTCCCCACTTCATCTAAATCATTATGTTTTCCTCCAGCCCTAAGGCATTTTTGACTGTTTACTACCCTCTTATCTTTAATTTCTTTATTTCCAAGAAATATGTCCTTAAACTGATTCATCCCAGCATTAGTAAATAACAAAGTAGGGTCATCAAAAGGAATCACGGGTGATGATTTTATATTAATATGTCCTTTACTGAGAAAAAAATTGATGAATTGTTGCCGTATTTCATTACTAGAAAGCATTTTAGTACTCCATAAACGATATTACTTAAGGTTGTTGTATAGCAATTACTTCTCTGATCTTTAACTTATAATCCTAGGTTCTGACAAAGTATTTAAGAGTATACTATATTATCTAACATTCTCTATTATAATGTGCTATACTTTTCTATAGTACCAAGTTCTGATTCATACTGTGCTGACAACCATCACTACAAAAATGCCAAAAAATAAATTAAAAGTAAACTATACAACAATCTCTTCGGTGCCAAATTATTAATGTATGAGTAGGTGTCAAGTAGATTTTTCTCTAGCTTAAAATTCACTTGACTTTCAAACCTGATTTTAAAATTCATGTTTTTTATGAAGAAAAGTATTGTTATTTTGGGATTAGCTTTCCTTTACGCTTGTTCTTACTCTGTTTTTATGAATGCTTATCCTCATCTCCGTTATATTCAGATTTATCCCATTGAAAATAGCACTTCTGAGTTTGCTTTAGGACAAGATTTACAAAATTTTTTAGTAGAAAAATTTCAAAGCGACGGAAGACTTAAAATTAGTACTCTTGATCCTGATTGTTGTATTGAGGGGAAGGTGTTGGATTATCGTAACGAAATATTCAGTTATGATATGTATGGTAGTGTTTCTGAGTATCGAGTATCAATATTATTAGACATTACTATGACCGATTTGAAAAGACAAACAGTGATGTACGAAAACAAATCACTCCTCCAAAGTGTAACTTACTCACCCAATGCATCTAATCCTGATTTATTTATTACCGAAGCACAAGCAGTTGATGAAGTATTTCTACAAGTATTTAACACCATTATGCGAAGTACTTTTGAGGCCTGGTAAATATGATGATGCGAATTAATAAGTTTTTAGCTGAATGTCATTTAGGTTCAAGAAGAAAAGTAGAAACTCTTGTTCAAGAGGGTCTTGTGACGGTTAATGGGATCATTAATAAAGATTTTCATACGCAAATTAACACGCAATCTGATATTGTCTTAGTAGATGGTAAAATTATTAAACATGATCCGCAAAGAATATTTTTGTTAATGAATAAACCGAGTGGATACATAGTTACTAAAAAGGATCAATTTAATCGAAAGACTATTTATCATCTATTACCAGAGTTTGCCACAAAACTAAACCCAATTGGAAGGCTTGATTACGATAGTGAAGGGCTATTGCTCTTAACTAATGATGGAGAAATCACCAATAAAATCACTCATCCATCCTTCCAGATTGAAAAAACTTATAAAGTTCTTGTGAAAGGAATGGTTAGCCAAAAAAAAATAAATCAATTGCGTGAAGGTGTCCCTATTGAGGATTATCACACTTTACCTGCGAAAGTTTTTTTAAAAAAAACAACTCCAGATTCCTCCGAGATAAGAATTTCAATAATGGAAGGAAAAAATAGACAAATTCGTAAAATGATGGAATTTATTGGACATGAAGTTAAGTTATTGAAAAGATTACAAATCGGGGATATCAAGCTCGAAAAAATCCCTTTAGGTTCATGGAGGTTTTTAACAGATAAAGAAATTCTCTACTTAATAAAAATAACCAAACACAAAAGAACATGATTGTTTTCATTGGTTTAGATAACTGGTTAATCGAGACAATCGGGCTAATAAAAATTAGTTTATCAGTTGCTGTTACTAATGATTCTCGTTATTAATAAGTATAAAATATTTTATTCACTTTTTTAAGGGATAAATTCTTTTCATCATAATTTTAAACAATATAACGCAAGTCGATGTTAATATTAAATATATAATTGCCACTAAAAGAATAGGGAAAAAGGCATCATATGTACGGCTCCGGATAATATCTCCAGCGCGAGTTAGATCCAGAATGGCTATATAACCTACAATGGAAGTAGACTTAACAAGCTCAATAAAGTTAGTTGTCAACGAGGGTATAGCTCTTTTTAGTGCATGCGGAAGTGTGATTAACTGTAAGGTTTTGATGCAAGAAAACCCAAGACTCCGAGCAGCATCAATTTCAGTTTGATCAACTGTCTCGATGGCCTCTTTTAGTGTTTTACCCACCACTGCCCCAGTCAATCCTGTAAAGGTTATAACAGCAACAAATATATTAAAAATCTGTATCTTACCAAAGATGATATAATAAGTAATCATCAAAAGTACAACTAAAGGGGTACCGTTTATTAACCCGCAATAAAGATTTCCCCACCAGGAGAGAAATATTGATTTTCTGGTTAATATAAAACAAATCAAAGCTCCCCAGATTATACCAAATAATTGGGCTAAAATAGAAATAATCATGGTTATTTTTAATCCCTCCATGATAGTTTTCCAACGATGATCTGTGATTAAATTATTATGAATTCCTGTTTTTAACCAAAATATAAAATCATGTCTCCCTTTCCTCTGGTTCTTCCCATCATAATCATTACTACTAGTAGAACTTAGAATAACTAATGTTCCTTGTGATATTACACAAGGGTTCCCAAAGATTACATTATTCTCTCTTTCATCGGTAATTGTATAGACACTTGCACTCATATCTACTTTACCCGATGCAACGGCAGGTAAAATTGCTCCATAATTCATGATCATAATATTTAGTGACAAACCTAAATATTGTGCAAATCTTCGCACTAGATCATAGTTAAAACCAACTAATTCTCCATTACTTGAATAATAGGTAAAGGGAGGGTAATCTCCTGTATCAGCAATATTTAACACTCCATTCTCACCGGTTAATTCAATTTGAGGAATATCTTCTTCTGCGGGCAAAGAAACACCTAACCATCGATTTGTAATTTCATCTAAAAGACCTTCTTCACTAATTAGGCTTAGCCACTGATTATACTGAGAAACTAAATTATCTGTATGGAAAAGCATGGCTGATTTATTGACAAATTCTTCTTCGGGCACTAGTATAAAATCAAATTCTGGATAAACACCGCTATCTCTCAGCTGTTTCACATAACTTTTATCTATCAGAGCCACATCAATTTTTTGCAGTTTGACTGATTCTAGAAGGTCATAAACAGACATATATTCTTCTGCTTGGACATGAAAAACATTCTTTGCTACTTCAGCATAAATATCGCCAGTCTGTACTCCAAAATGATACTCTTGATCAATATAGTCTTGATAGTTTTTAGGTAAACTTGGATTGTTATTATGCGCGCGTAATGTTAAAAGACCAAAAGGATTATCAAAAATTTTATCTGAAAAATAGAAGTCTTTTTGTCTTTCCTGAGTAATTGCAATATTAGCAATTCCTAAATCGGCTTTTCCGCTTAATACATAAGGCATTAATCCGTCAGTATCAACATCGATAAGTACTAATTCTTTTTCCAGATCAGCAGCAAAATAAAGGACAAGTTCTATCGCAAACCCTTTTAGTTTGCCATCCTTACCGATAAAAGTGAATGGAGGTTCTAAAGCATTAGTTACAACATTTAAAACTCCATTTTGGCTTTTCTGGGGAATGCTGATAGGGAAATCATCAATTTTTGTAGGATTAAAGAACCACTTGTTTTGTAATTCAAATAATGTTCCATTATTCTTGATTTTATTAAGAAATTGGTTGAATTGAATTATAATTTCTGGTTTTAGAGCAAAAGCCCCCGATGGCCATGAAAAAAAATCCACAGGGATTTCTATACAGGTAATATCTTCATTTCCAGAAGTTGATTCATAAATATAACCACCATATAAATCAACGATATAAGCATCAATACGACCATGACGCAGATCAGCTATTGCATCCACAAAACTATCATAATAAACCGGAGTTGCTAGAAATAATTCCTTGAGCGCAAGATCAGTTACTGATGTCATATCTAAACCGATTCGTTTCTCTATAAAATCTGTATATTCAAGAGATTGGTAAACTTTCTCTTGATTTATGTTTGTTGAACATGATAATGAAAAAAATAAAACCATTAGCACTATAAAGTAATTTTTCATATATTTATTTTTTTTAGGCAAATGATATTCCAATTTTATCAATAATGGAGGTTTGCAACAGAAAATATTAATCTAGTTATATTTTTATCCCTTAATATAAATTTTCCCAATGATTTACGCTTTATTACAGATAAATGGTTATAAATGCCAAAGGAAAAGAGAACCTCAAGCATTCCATATCCATCAAACCGTTAGGAAGGCTAGAAAGTCTTGTCCGCTGCTATAATTCCAGCTTTAACAAATTTTCGCTTCCCCGATACTCATAATTGATAGTTTGGGCCGTATTCTTAATAATCATCAAAGAAAGATCATCTTCTGCTCCTTCTAAGAGATTATTTTTTTGTCCCGGATAAGCAATAGTCATTTCATAACTTGCTAATTTTTCAGAATAGTTTAAATTTAAATCACATTCGTTATATAAAGGCATAATCAAGTTAATGATTATTTCTTCAGCTAATAATTGTAACTTATTAGCTGTTTTTTTCTCAATGGCATTCCGAAAACAAAAGTTTTCTACTCCGCTAAGCATTTCGACAAAATCAAAGTTTTTACTTCGTACTCCATAATTAAAAGAACGAATATTATAGATAAATTTCTTTGTTTTAGGTTTTTTGGGGGCTTTGAAGATTTCCTCCGGAGTTCCTTGTTCATATATCCCTTTTTCATCAATATACAAAACTCTATTCGAGACATCTTGCGCAAAGTCCATTTCATGGGTAACAACTAACATTGTAATACCAGTCTTCGCTAAATTCCTCATTACGGACATCACTTCACTAACCATTGTTGGATCTAAAGCACTTGTTGGCTCATCAAAAAGAATTACCTCCGGCGACATAGCCAGGCAGCGAGCAATAGCTACTCTTTGCTTTTGTCCGCCTGAAAGTTGATCTGGATAATAATTTGCTCTTTCTGTTAAACCTACAGTTTTAAGGATTTCTAAGGCTTTTTCGGTAGCTTGAATTTTGGGTGTTTTTAATAGTTGTCTTTGCCCCAGGGTTAGGTTTTCTAGCACGGTTAAATGAGTAAACAGTCCAAAATTTTGAAAGACCATATTCATTTTACAACGAATAGCATCCATTGTTTGCTTGTTTATTTCGATGTTCTTGAAAAATACTTTGCCCTCTGTGGGAGGGTCTAGATAATTTATAGCGCGTAAAAGGGTACTTTTCCCCGTTCCAGATGGTCCGATGATGGAGATTACATCACCAGGATTTACTTCTAAACTCACATTATCAAGGATAATATTTTCTCCATAACCTTTTGTTAAATTATTGAGGGAAATAATACTCATTGAGAACCTCCTTTATTAATTTTTTTTACAATATACTTAAAGATAAGAACACAGATGCTCGTAACAACTAAATAAATAATAGCTACAAAGAGTAAGGGGAAATAAGCATCATATGTGCGACTCCGTATAATATCTCCTGCTCTTGTTAGATCCTGAATTGCTATATAACCAACGATAGCGGTTGCTTTTACGAGTTCAACAAAATTTTTTGTGTAACTTGGTAAAGCTCTTTTAATTGCTTGGGGAAGTGTAATTTTCTTAAAAGTCCTAAATGCTGAAAATCCAATACTCCGAGCAGCTTCAATTTCTACAATATCAATAGTTTCGATAGCACCATGTAAAATTTGGGCAATGCCTGCTCCCGTCATCATAGTAAACGCCATTACCGCAACAAAAACATTGGAAAGTTTAGTACTACCAAAAATAATATAATAGGTAATCATCAATAAAACAACCATGGGAGTACCATTAATCAAACCACAATAAAAATTCCCTAACCATTTAATAAATCTGTTTTTACGTTCTAATAAATAGCAGATGAAACCTCCGAGAACGGTACCAAAGAGTTGTGCAAACAACGATATGATCATAGTTACTCCAAGACCATCAACAATCATTTTCCAGCGATTATCAGTTATCAGATTTCTTTGAATACCTGTTTTTATCCATCCCCAAACTCTTGAAGATGGAACTCGTTTTGCTTGTACATACTCTGGATTACGAATTAAAATACCAAGTTGATCATCAAAAATTGTATCGGAAAAAAGGACAGATTTTTGTCTTTCTTCGGTAATAGACATGTTGGATATCCCAATATCAGCTTTATTGCTTTTAATATAAGGTATTAATCCCCCAAAATTCATATCATGAAACTCGATCCGTAATCTTTCTTTTTGTGCAAATCTTTGCATTAATTCAATACTATAACCTCTAATTAAACCATTTACTCCAAAAAAAGCAAAAGGAGCTTCATTACCAGTTGTGGCAACCTTTAAGACGGCCTCACCTTTTAAAAATTTGGCTGGGACTGGATCCCCAGAAAAAGCGAAATCTTGCACCGGAGCATTCATATCAGATGTAGCACTAAGCCAACGAGTCTGCATTTCTTCAAAAACTCCATTCTTTTTGATCTCTTGCAAGAATAAATTAAAACTAGTGATCAACTCTTGGTTCATGGAAATTGCCCCCATCGGTAACATAAAAATTGAGGGTGGAATTTCAACACTAACCATTTCTTTCTGATTCTGACTAGTGGCAATATAGGTTTGGGTAGCTGATAAATCCCATATAAAGCCATCAATTCGTCCTAGACGTGCATCTTCAATTGCCACAGCTACTTCATCGTAGATAACCGGAATCGCATGCAAGGGACCAGAGATTACATCAACCGCTATTGAGCCTGTTCCAACTCCAATTCTTTTATCTCTAAAACTTAAATAAGAAATATTGGTCTCTGAAACCTCAAAACTTTCTTCTTTATATGCTAATATTGCACTTTGGTCATAAAAAATAGGATTAGTAAAAAGGATGCTTTTTTTTCGTTCCTCAGTTATAGAAACATTGGCAATTCCTAAATCTGCCCTTTCAGAGACCACAAAAGGAATCATCGCACTAAATTCCATATCATAAAACTTTACCGGACGTCCAAGAAAGCTACCAAATCGTAAAGCCATTTCTACACTATACCCTTTTTCGGTATTATTTTCTCCACGATAAGAAAAGGGTAATCTTTCTAAACAAGTAGCTACGCGAAGTTCTTGAGTACCATGTGTGGGGATAACCGGCATCGGAGTATCCAAATCAGGAACATTTTCCAACCATCTCGCTTGCATTTCCTTTAAAGTTCCATCAGCTTCAATAGAACTTATAAACAGGTTAAATTGGTTAATGATTTCTTGATTTTTGGAGAAGGCCCCCATGGGAGCGTTGTGAAGACTTTGAGGAATAGGATAAATCGTAAAATTGTGATTTTCAGGTAGGGCTGTAAAGATTCTTAAGACAGATAAATCAGTAATATAGCCATCAATTCTTCCCCGCCGTACATCTTCAAATCCTGATGTCATATCACTATAATACTTGGGAACTTGACTAAAATAAGTTTGGATTAGTACATCATTCACCGATCCAAGAGCACACCCAAGTATTTTATGACTAAACAAAGATATAACCTCGTGTTCATCTCCTTGTGGATTTAACCCGGAGGCGGGGGGAATAACTATTTCATTTGGTTTTTTTTGTAAAGCAATTATCCCTAAAGGATCATCACAAATTGGATTTGTGAAAAGTACACTCTTTTTTCGTTCTTCTGTGATCGAAACATTAGCCAATCCTAGATCGGCTTTTTCCGATATTATAAAAGGTATCATAGCACTAAATTCTACGTCGTAGAACTTAACAGGTCGCCCTAAATAAGCTCCAAATCGTAAAGCTAACTCAATACTATACCCTTTTTCAGTATTATTTGCCCCCAAAAAAGAAAAAGGTATTCTGTCTAAACAAGTTACGATACGCAGTTCTTCTGTTCCTGTAGAAGGAATATTAGGCATTGGAGTTTCTGAATCTGCAGCATTTTCTAGCCACCGAACTTGCATCTCATGTAAAAGACCATTATTTTCTATTTCAGCTAAAAACTGGTTAAACTGATCAATTATTGCTGGGTTTTTCGAAAACCCACCTTTATGCCCCATATGCATGGATTTCGGTAATTCATAAGCGACAAATTGATGGTTTTCGGGCATAAGTGCAATGAGTTTTAAGGTTGAATAATCAGCCATAAAACCTTCTATCCGATTTTTCCTCACATCTTCAAGGCCTGTTGCAATATCTGTATAATATTTTGGTATCTGGTGAAAATGAGTTTGGATAATGTTATCGGAAATCGCACCAATCGTGCAACCAAGGGTTTGATTTGCAAAAAGAGAAACTAAATCGATCTTTGAGCTTTGATTATCTTGCTTGTCTGGTCTGAGAGTATTCTGCGTTGGGGTTGATAATGATTGGGAAGGTCGTAAGGTAAATATACCATGTTGTTCGTCGAAAATAGCATCGGTGAAGTATACACTCTTCTTGCGTTCTTCTGTTATAGCTACATTTGCAAAACCAATCTCTGCTTTTTTGCTTAGTATATAGGGAATTAAACCACCAAATTCCATGTCGATAAATTCGATCTTTTTTCCTTCGTAGGCCCCAAATCTCAGTACCAACTCAATACTATAACCAGAGTATTCTCCATTAATCGTAGCAAATACATATGGCATTGAATCTGAACAAATTGCTACGAGTATTTTCCCATTTTGTCCTGTATTAGGTATTTCTGGAAGGGGAAGATTAAGATCACGCTGCTTGCCAAACCATCGATCTTGTATTTCAACTAAGGAACCATCGTTTGTTAATCCTAATAAAAAAGTATTAAATCGATTGATGATTTCTTGATCTGTTGAAAATCCTCCTATTGGAGCGGAAAAAATTTCTTTCGGTACCGGCACTGAGGTAAATTGGTTCATACCCAATTCATCCACCATAGTTTGTACCGCAGATAAAGCATGCATAAAGCCACTGATCCGACCAAGGCGAACGTCTTCTGCCCCTGATGATGTGTCGTTATAAAAAATTGGAACACCGCCAATTTTTAATGTGGTGTTTTCCGTTAAAGCTCCTGTGATGACACCTATTTTTTGACCACGAAAATCATTGAAATCCTGATTTTCTTTACGACCACGAGGAACAATAAGCACGGCTTGGGTGATCACCGTTGGTTCACCAAAGATCATTCCTTCTTCTCTTTCATCGGTAACCGTTAAAGTACAAGAACTCATGTCTGCTTTGCCTGAAAGGATATAGGGAACAATACCCTCATACGACATCATTGCAAACTCTGGCACCATACCTAAATGTTGAGCAAATAAACTTATTATTTCTACATCAAACCCCACGGGATTATTTTTCGCATCAAAATAAATCAAAGGAGGATAATTTCCTGTATCTGCAACTTTTAAGATACCATTATGGCCGGGAAAGACAAATTGCGGTATTTCAGTTTCATTCGGAAGAGGAACTCCAATCCACCGATTCACAATTTTATCAAAAGTTCCGTCAGCTTGGATCCCTTGCAACCAAGCGTTAAATTTATCCCGTAATTCCATGGTGTGAAAAATATTAGCTGCAGCATTAACATAAACATCCTTTGGAATCCATAAAAATTCTAAATCGGGATACATTCCACTATCTTGGAGTTGCCTAATGTAACTATGGCTCATTAATACAGCATCTACTCTTCCAAGCCTCAGAGCCTCCAACATATCAGAGATAGCTAAAAATTCAGGTTGTTCTTTTGCATTAAATGTATGACGAGCGATATCACCATAAACATCACCTGCTTGAACAGCAATTATTTTATCGGTGTTCATGTAGTTCAAGTATGTTCGTTCACCACTTATAAAATCGTTAGTTTTTCTTTTACAAGCAAAAAACATCAATACAAGTGTCATTAAAACTAAGTATTTCCAAGATTTTTTCATTTCTTGCCCCCAATGTTAATTATATTTTCTTTTGAATTTCTAAAATGTTTTTATCTCCGATTCTCTTGTAATGAACAGAATCCATCAAATTTTTTACCAATAAAACGCCAAGACCGCCTACATCCCTTTCAGAAACAGATAAAGAAGTATCTGGTGTTTCTATATCCAGGGGGTTATATGCAAAACCCTTGTCTTCAAATTCAATCCTAATTAAGTCATCAACCATAATTCGTACGGTTACGCTTCCTTTTTCTGGTCGATAAGCATATTTAGCAATATTAGAAAAAATTTCGTCAACCGCAATATTAATCTGATTTTGGATCTTCGGTATGCATTCAACGATATTAGCATTGATAAAATCCATTACTTGTGTAAGATTTTCAAGCTTAGCCTCGATACTAAGTATTTTCATTTCTCACCTCATTCTGTATACTTATATCCCTTATAATGTAAAACAAGCATCGTGATATCATCGGATTGTTCTTCTCCTTGGGAAAAATGATCCACTTCTTCTTTTACTGATCTAATAAAATTTTTTAATGGCAATACTGAATGATTATTAACGATGGTTAATAATCTATCCTCACCTAATAGTTTTCCACTTGTACTAAATGCTTCTGTCACACCGTCAGTATAGAAATATAAAACATCCTCTGGTTGTAATAAAACTTCATGTATTTGGTATTTAGTATTTTCTAGAATTGCTAACGATAAATCATTCGGTGTTTTTAAGTACTCAAATTGTTTTTTGTTTTCAATACTTGGTGAATCTGAACGATGATATGTATAGAGTAATGGTGAATTATGTCCTGCGTTAACAAATAGAAACTTACCATTAGTTAAATCTATATAACCTAAAAGGCAAGTAACAAACATCAATGCTTCGTTGTTTTCACACAATAAATTGTTTACTATTGCCAGGACTTCAGCTGGACTTTTCCCTGTTTGAGCATTATTCTTAATTAATGTTTTCGTGATGACCATAAAAAGGGCGGCTGGAACACCTTTACCAGACACATCAGCAATGACTACAGCCAGGGTATTATCATCAAGAAAAAAATAATCATAAAAATCACCTCCTACTTCTTTTGCAGGTTGCATGATAGCATATAAATCAAATTCTTGACGATCAGGGTAGGGGGGGAATATGCATGGTAACATACTTTTTTGAATCTGGTTCGCAATGTTTAATTCTGTTCCAATTCTTTCTTTTTCAGCACTTTCAAGAGCCATGCGCTCAATAGATGTTTTTAATTCAACAGTCATTTTATTAAAAGCTTTACCAAGAGCGCCGATTTCATCATGTGTTTTGATTTCAATCTGTTTGTCAAGATTACCACTCCCTAGTTCCAGCACATCACGAGTAAACTTTTTTAGTGGATTATTAACATAATGCGAAACAAAAAAATAAGCTATATAGAGTAAAAAAAGAAATGAAAAAACAAAAATGGCTATAAATTGATTATTTCGTTGTTCAATCTCTCGATATATCTCTTTATGAGGTATCTGAACAGAAAATATCCAACCATTCGATAGTAATCTGGAAAAAGATAGGAACTCAATGCTGTTTAGTTGTAAATTTTGAATTTTGACTTCATCTCCCTCAAATTGGATTGATTCATACCAATGTAAGCTTGATAAAGAAGAACCTATTAGTGATAAACCATCTTGCATAGTACAAGAAATAATGGAATCTTCGTACGGACAGCCCAGCAAGACAAAGCTGTTGATGGTGGGTTTTATCGTTGATAGTCTTTCTAACATACTTTCCAACACCCAATCCACAGTAGACATACCGACAAAACGATCTTGTTCATCGTAAATCGCTGCTCCAACAGTTGTCATCAAGGCGTTCGTTCCGCTATCATCATAATAGGGAACTGTCCAAGCAACTTTGTCTTGTTTGGTTCGTTCTTTAATTGTTGTATACCACATTTGAGTGTGATAATCATACACTTCACTTTCAAAATCGGGATCATATCGTACAAGTCCTATTTCGGGATCTTCAAAAGCGTAAAAACAGATATATCGTTGCTGAGGATGGATAGCAAATGGTTCATACCAGATTCCCCCTCCAACTGCTTCCTGAAAAGCAGCAAAATTTCCTACAGAAATAGAAACGCCCTGGCGGGAGCTATGATCACCATACAAATAAAATTGTCTTCCAGATAAAGCTAAGTCAATGGCATTTCGCTCCATTTCAGCGATAACCTTGGCTATTCTTTCGCTTTCAAAAGAAACAATTTTTGTTACTTCATTGATGCGTAGTTGACGATAGTTCTTCGTTGTAAGAACAGAATAAATTGTAAAAGCAAGAGATACGATTAAGAAAAAACCTAATAAAATTAATAATAGTTTGATTCTAATTGAAATAATAAATTCTCCCCTAATTATCCTTTTATATGGATACTATTTCTGGTTATTCATATGTTCAAAAATATAAATATATATTATCTGTGTGCACATAATTACACAGAGTTGAATTAAAGCGACTAATTACATTTCATAGATCGGTAGTTAACAAGCTCATCAACAATACTGGGAAGCCAACCATATTAATATATAGAAATATTTCTAAGTCCGTCTTTCTGTGAGAACATATTCACGAATGCCTGCTGGAAAATGCTCTAATTATATGTAATCAGCTGACAATAGTCAGGATTTTGTCGAAACCTGTCATTTTAAAGACTTCGAAAACGCTTTCTGAAACTCCTGTAAGAACCAATGGTATCCCTTTTGCTTCTGCTTGTTTTGCTCCAATCAAAAACACACGCAAACCAGCCGAAGACACATATTGTAAATTCGTTAAATCAAGCTGTACTTTTCCCATATGATCAAAAACATCAGGAAAACAAGCCTGTAAAGTCGGAGCTGTTGAAGTATCAAGTTTACCATCTAGGGTGATCACTAAAACATCATTTTCTTGTTTTTTTGTTATATTCATAATTACAAATACTCCTCATACATAAACTTAGCTTAGTCTCATTTCTATATGACCAATATAATTTTGTTTGCTAGTCAATTCTATTCAACGACATATTTAAATAGACATGTTTTTTGTCAAGCCATTTTTTAAGCTCGATTTTTTTTATGTTGTTATAATTGAGGCGACGAATTATTATATAAGGGGGGGGCAAGATAGTTTGGGCAAAAATGAAATCTGAACCCTAAGAGTTGGTAGTTTGCATCTTTGTGTCGAAAAGAAAAATGCGAATGAAAAACCTTAGGGAACATAAGCCAAACAGATTTGCAAAAGCAGATATTACGAAAATTGTAAATCAAGTAGAATATTTTGAATACAAGATTCATATAAATAAATGGATTTTTATATGTCATCCTTTTCCAGACTCATTAGCTCTTGCAAATGAAACTTCCTTTATTTAAAGGCTGTCGCCTAGTGATACTATTCCTCGTTTAAAATGTACCTCGTCTTTGCGAGCACAGCAAAGTAATCCAGAAAAAATAATATTTCATTTTAAAC
>JGI24702J35022_10000722_pt1 | contig 20296 bp, 21 predicted proteins | sample TergutTh196P4_FD_35022 | JGI IMG/M metagenome (IMG submission 35022)
CTACCTCTTGCAAGAATTCCATGTCGTCGATCATTGCCAGGGCTTGATTTGCGCCGTCTTTGGTCGTACTCTTCTTCTTGGCCATTGTTCCTCCTTAGAAAATTTTTCGTTAAAAACATCTTGAAGGACTTTGGCCATCTTTTCCACTAGATGGTTAAAAATGAATTTACAGAACTAATCGTACACAACCGTCTGCTACGTTGCACTGGTCATCAAGCGACTGATCCAGGCAGACTTTGACTACCAGTACTTGACAAGAAAGATCCTAAGCGAGCTCAAGACCCTTCAGTGCTCGCACCTGAAATACAACATATGGCACTTAGACTACCGCTCTGACATCACCGACGAGCTTTGTGAAAACGCTGGTATTGCCTTTGCTCGAGAGATTATGACCCTTAAATAGATAAGAAGAGAGCTGGCAAAACCCGGGAGAACTGAGGTTTCACATACAGGTCTCTTCCATCAAATAAGGGCTGTTTGCGCTGGTAAACCTGCGTAAATAGCACTTCCCAGCTGTCAAACTCAAGTTATGAGGTTGGTACAGCTTGCTAAACCCGCACGCTTCCGACTTACAGGTAAATTTCACTAGAATCGAACGAAGTGCTATGGTAAACAATGATTAGATTAGGCATTCAGGCATCCTCGCAATCATAGCAATCATCGCAATCATTAGAATTCGACTCTGTTGATCAGTTCTTTTTCTATTACATCAATATTCGGAAGATTTTGTGTAGACGCTACCGAACCATCAATGCAAACACATACTTCCCACATAGAGCCATCCATAAAAAAGCCGTTTACCCTAAGATGAGATGCTATATGCCCTATGTTCTTATCCATCAGTAGTTGGGGTGGATTGTGAATGCATGAAGCAAATCGTTCCTTTCCGTCAAGTGCTTGATATCTCCAACCCGGAACACCTGACTTTATACCATCAGCTTCCACGAATGCTCTTGCTAACACCTGTAATTCATGGTTTGCATTCTCGAATGCAGGGTGAAAAGGCGAACCTAATATTTCTTGCCACGATAATATGTCTTCTTCCCTAAGACCATATTCATTATAAATGTTGAGCGATACTATCATGCGTTCTTCGCAATGTGGGCATTTTAAGCACTGCTGACCATCTTCGGGTCTGCGGCAAGTCCAGCTCAAACTTATGGGCGCACCTAATTGATATCCCCACATCGCAACAGCAGTTTTATCTTTCAGCGAGTGCAGCGGTGTGACAATTCCGATTTCGCCTTTATCGTGTTTTTGGTCTTTCATAACATTTGCAAGAACATCCAAGAAATCGCGGTCGCTATCTTTATAAGGGTCAGATCTCAATGTGCCAAGAACAATATCTGAACCATCTCGACCAATATCTAACGCAGCAATCGAAACCATAAGAACAGCTTGCCCTCGTGTTAGGAAATTTTCTATACCCCAGTAATCAGAAGGAAAGCCAATAGTAATCACATCATGGTCGATGCCTATTAAATCACAAATCTTTTTAGCACAACTAATTTCCTGCTTGTGCTGTTGATTATAGTCAACAGTAATCGCTTTAACTTCATCATAATGATTCATTGCCCACCATAAAGCTACAGTTGAATCCATCCCACCAGAGAACATAACGATAGCACGATGACCATTGCGGAGATGTATTTGGGTTTCATCAAAAACAAGAGAGGTTATATTCAAGACATTCTCCTTTTATCCTCGTGCCACCAAGCCTCTAAACATAATAACGAAGTTTCGAAAAATATTGGTCAGTTCTCCTGTGACAGTTCATCATGAATAACAAAGAAACTACCATCATAAATGCTTTTAATTATATTCTGATTATTACATATAGAATGGCATTGTTTAACCGCTGCACACTCATTCTTCGAAAGACACCTAATAGTTTTCGATTTATATATCTTTATTGGAATACAACAACGAGTTGTACGAGCTGGCGCAACACCAACATACAATCCAGTATTGAAACTCATATATTTCCAAATTCCATTAACAAATTTGCCGTTCACCTGTCGGCGAATAGACTTCGGTGTTTTTTCACAAACCCCGACTCACTTTCAGCTTCTTTAAGAGCATCTACGCGACCTTTTGTTTTCTTGTTCTTGCTGGTTTCTAACATTTACGCTTTGATTTCGACTTCTATACTCATCTGATTGCTTCCCTCTACTGCTTAGATAAATGGTCAATTATTGCACTGCGGAGAATTGTTACGGAGGTGGGTGGGTTGATAATCGTTTTGTCGATTAAGATATAGGTATCTCCAAAACGACACGCCCTGACTCTCTTTACTGCCAAGTTAGTACTGCGGTATTTTTCATTGGCTGAAGTTGCAAGTCTAAGTTTTCCGTCTGGTGCTGCAAATACAGTTAGTTCCAAATCATAGTTCAAATGATTATATGCCTCATTAATCAGTCTAAGGAATTTTTTAGATGGCAGTAGGACCTCAGGAGAAATCCTAGCAATATCGTCAGTTAAAAATTCGACAAGACTTTTTATATGATCCGACATTTTTGTAGCATCAGCTGATTTTCTGGCAACCGTTCCATCGTTGATAACGAAAAAGTCTCCATAAGCCAAGCCTTTTATGTTGTATTCAACATCATATCCATCGAACTCTACCGTGGACCAAGTATTGTTATTAGTAATATAGTAAGCTGATCTATCTTTCCCAAATGGTGTCACCCGCGTTTGGGAGCTACTTTTATGCCATTTTGTCGTATATTGTTTTTTGGGAACACAACAACGTACAGACCCGTCAGGAGCTGCACCAACATACAATTCTGTAGTAAAAGTCATATATTTCCACATTGTTTCGAGCAACCTTTTTGTTTCCCCTGTCGGACTGAATACAGACGGGCTGTCTATATTGAATACCGAGTTGCGCCAAGCAGCTGCGAGTGCATCTTCGCGTTTTTTCTTTTCTAGTGCTTCCTTTTGCTTTTCTAGTGCTTCCTTGCGGCGAGCTGCTTCAAGTTCATCAGCACGCTTTTTCTTCTCTATATCTTGTTGAATCTGAAGCTTTTTTGCTCTGATTTCGTCTTCTAAGCTCACATCGCTCACCTCATTTTCTAAAGTATTTTCACAAATTTTGCACTTGCTGCTAACAATCCCAGTCTACGACCACAACGCATACACAATGCCATTTGATTACAATCCTTCCAAGCTAATAGTAGTCGTCTACGATTCATAAAACATCATCGGAAACTAATTCCGAGCTGCATAATCCACAATTAGCTTTTTTAGAACAGAAATTGAATTGCAACCAGCTACTCTGCCATCAGATATCACGAATACATTATGGGAAAGCATGCAAGCATTCGCATTGGCAGGGCAAGCTCTATCTATTGTTTTTGTGTAATATGCTGGAGTACTGTATTTTCCAGAAGTGGCTGGATGATAAATGGCTCCCGGATCACTTGATGAGCACTCAACGGATATTGTTCCATACCGAAGGCGATTGTTTCCGTCAGGAGCCATACTTATATACACTTTTGTGTCGAAATGCAAATATTTCATGCCGTCACGAATTAGTGATAACATATCACCTCTAGGCGTTATAACTATAGGATCACTTGTACTCCAATCAGCACTTGCGTGAAGGGTAGTCACTCCTTCTCTTTTTTTGATGTCATCAAAAAGACTCATACGATTTTCTTCTACATTTATCGTTTCTTTATACTTGTTGCAATAGTCTAGTAAATACCACGAAGGGATCAGATTTTGCATATTGTTATACCAGTCCAAGGTTTCCTTGTGCTGGCGTTCAACAAAATCGGCTTCCTTCCCCAAAGGATGTGTCCAGCTAATGATTTCAAGTTGATTGAGCGCTGTGTAAAAAGCCAAAAGACGCCAAAACCTATCTGGTGGATTTCCATTAAAATATCCATATACTTCACCGGAAGCAAAATGTGAACCAGCTTTCGAATTATAGAGAATTTTGGTAAAGTCCTGCCAAGGATCGCCAAACGAGTCCATATTCCAATCAATAACAAAAAGGTTTCTATCGTCATCGATAATTAGATTTCCTATATGAAAATCTCCGTGTCTATAACTTTGACTCCTTTGTATAAGCGCATCATCATGAGATTTTAAGTATTTATAAAAAACTTCTCCGGTTTCTGACGTTTTGCTGTTGTCTCGATATAGAACATAGTTCTGCATTATATTTACTATTTCTCCATTTAGGCGGGATAACCAATCATCAATGTCATCAGGAGCAGGGAGCGAATGGATTTTCCGCAGTATTTTTCCTGCACTTATTCCAATATTAAACTGCTCGCTGTCAGTTAGATTTGGGATAATATTTTCAGCATCCTCACCGTGAACCCATGTTAGAAGTTGATAGCAGTGCTGCCCGCTACCGCAAATGCCAAAAGCCATTGGGCGAGATGCGGGAATTCCATACGCTGCAAGACGCTCCAAGTTTCTAAATTGCGATTGCCTTTGATGATATCTTGAGAATGGGGAAACTCGCAACAACAATTCCTGCCCGCCGACTGCCATTATATGAAACTTTCTATCGCTCGACCAACCTTTATCAATAGGTTTCACTTCCAAAAAACTGGAATACTGAGGAATATCGTATAACAGTTCTTGCCAACAATCCATAACTCATACCTCCTGCAATGCTTGTGTTACTTTTTTTATCTCACTGAGTACCTTCAGTACAAAATACTCCCCAATGATATCTGGCTCAAGCGGAGGACAGACATACTCTTCATCCTTAAAGTCGAGTAGATGCTCGTTCTCACAAAAAAGCTCAATGATATCCGGTTCTTTACCCACACGTTTTTTTAGGTCTCTGTAAATATCTGGAATCGATTCTTCCAGCGTTTCCTCGGTTACGGTAAAGCCTCCTATTATAGTTGCATACGCCATAACGATCCTGCTGTCAGTAGCGACAGCTGAACCAATTTCTACGCCACACCCAGCTTTTGTTGCTCTCTCAATAAAATCATACTCATGGAGGTAAACGTATTCGAGCACATCGGTGATGCTCCATGATGTGATGTCGTCGTTGCCCTGGATATAGGCATCTGTAAGGATAAGCGCATACAGAGGCCGCAGCAGCTCCTGCTTATGAAAGTCCGTAACACCGTCGATCTCCTTGAGCTTGTTGAGGATCAGCTCTGTGCTGTCTGGCGTCATCAGCCTTTTCTCATCGGTTTTATGAGTTGCAAAGTCGTTAATAGCCGATCTGAGGGCACCATCTTTCAGGTGGCTTAGCCAAAGCGGCTCTCCATACATAGCATCTTTGAGGTTTGCTCTGTTTTCGCTGTTGGCGAAACGCGTGTTTCTTAAGTCGTCAAGCTGCTCGACCCTGCGCTGCAGCAATAGAACCCTGATCTTTATGTTTTGGTATTTATCTACACCTAATGTAGTTATCCATTTGCCTATAACGGCGATGTTGTCCTCGGCATAGTCGATGACGAACAGCGTGTCGTTAGGTAGTTTTTCGCTGCATTCCTTCAAATCGCTCTCTGATCTGTACTGAGGCCAGCAAACCGACCAGCCTTCTCTCTCCATCTCCTTTGAAAACTCGTAGCAAAGCTTCGACTTCCCGGAGCCGCCCTCGCCAGCGACCACCCACCACGTCAAGTTTTTGCTCGTGTCCTCGCAGAACTTGTTAAGAGCTTTTGTCTCTTCACAGCGGCCAAACAAGCCTACGCTGTCGCTCGCGAAATGGTAGACCCCCCTGTTTTTACTTGGCTCCCTGTGCATAGCTTTCGCAGAATCGATGCTTTTAAAGTAGTTGTCCATTGACTCAACGAGCGAACTTATCGAATGTAGCACCGAACTGGAGACATATGTCTGGCACTGCTGGAAGTAACTGGTAAGGCTATTTGTTAGTACCATCTTTCCGTTCTCACTGAGATGGCCTTTTTCATTCGCTGCTTCAACCAGCTCCTCGACACTTGGGGTGCGTGACTCCTCCTCAAGAACCTGCTCGAAGCAGTCATACATTATGTCAGCCAGTCCATATACGAGGTGCTCGCTACTGCCGCTCCTGCGTAATTCTTTTTTAGCGTCGCCATATGCGTATTGAATCAGCTGCCTGATGGAAGCAAGGTACTCTGAATATTCCTTTACCTGCTTGTTGAAAATCTGCCTTATGGATTTGCCAAGCGTTATAAAGTCAATTGGAGATGGTATAGCTGATGCTATATCTACAATATTCATGCTCACGTTGGCGTCCTCCCTAATCCCCGTTTTTACACATGTAATTTTACATGCAATTACTCGGGCAGTCATCTTCTGTCTTATCGGAAAGCACGACAAATGGCATCCTGTGACATACAAACCCAACTGTCCCCTATCACTGTTCAGACAACACTAGCAATGCAAATGCAAGCAACGCGGGCTTCTCCACATAAAGAGTTATATGTGATGGATTAGGAGCTTTATTGCCAAGATTTGTGAGCTATGTTGAACAATTTTGCGAGTTATGCATGTATTGCTCAGTAGTTCGTCCTCATTGCTATTACAACAAGGCCTCGCTGAGTCACTAATGGGGCGTTTCGAGCTGCATCGATTCACGCAATCGACCTACCAGGAAATGAAAACAGCTTTCTCATATAGCCTAGATGACTATCTCGTTTTTGGTGGTTACCCAGCTTCTGCTGCTTTTGCTCAAGACCCGCTTCGTTGGGTGCAATATATGAACGACTCTGTCATTGAGGCTACTTCATCAAGGGATGTCATCCAAACGGAAAGTATCCGCAACCCGGCGCTGATGCGCAAGCTCTTTATTCTTGGCTGCCAGTATTCTGCTCGGGAAGTCTCATATCGCAAACTGCTCGGGCAGTTAAACGACAAGGGCAATTCCGCTACAATAGCCCACTACCTGCAGTTACTTGATTCAGCCAGCTTGCTTAGCGGAATCCAGAAGTACGCGCCAAACGCATTGGGCACAAGGAGGAGCTCCCGTCCGCCCTACCCCCGCTTGATGTTATATGACACTTCTTTGATGACAGCCCTCAGCAGCAGCGTTGCAGAGCTGCTAAATAACCCTGAAGAGCGGCAGGAACAAGGCTTCGCAGGGGCTAGTGGCATTCAATCGGCTCTACCCTTCGGCTAGGCTGATGACGGTCGGGGACTTGGACACACCCTTAGACGAGTTCTTGTTGGGAAGTAATGAGCTGTTTGGCTGATTTGATGAGGGGTATGCCTTTTCGGCCGATTTATCACTCTAATGAGCTCTGCCTGACTGCATTTCGCTTCAGTACTAATCATTGAAAAACAGGCAAGAACCGTGTTAAAGATACATATAGTTTATATTCTGGCTCAGTTTATCCAAACTGCATTCTGATTGACTAATTACAATGCTGTGGGCTTGGTAGAAGCAGCAGTAGATGTGGGCTGGCTATGTGTTGACTATACAACCTGTGCCAAAAATGTATGCTCAGGGAAAAGTATTGTGAGAGGGAGTACACAGTGGGTCTAAGCGAGCAGGAAAGCATAGCGTTAGACGCCTTGTCTGAATTGGAGGCCAAGCAGATCTCCATCAACGAGGCAGTCCGCCAAGTGAGCCAGGGTTATATCGAGACCCTGGGACTTGAGGTAGAGCGAAGGCAGTTTGACAAGGGTGCATTTTCAATGGTGGTTCCAAGCTCCTTTGTTGCTGTAGAGATAATGTCGAAACTGCCCCTCATGCCAGAGGTCGTGCTGAGGTTTTCAAATGTTTCAGCAGCTAAGCCGCTGGACGAATCGGTAACACTCATCATCGATTATGGGAAGTTCGAATACAAAAACGAATCAGTTGGCACCAGCCTTGAACAGATTGCAGCTACTGTTGTGCAGCTAAGCCCATCAAGTAGGCTCTATAAGAGCGGCGTGTTTGAAATCGGCACCAACCGCATCGAGTACCTGGAGTACTTCGACTCGAAAGCCACAGGAGACATGTTCAACGACTTCTTTCAGATGTCGGTTCAGGGACAGGGCTTTTCATGCCAGTTTATGTGCAGTTCCGATGATGCTCGGCTTTGGCGGAACATTTTCTGGGCGCTGATGAAATCCGCCCGATTCTAGGAGGCAATGAGGGTTATGCGGCTAGAGCGGGCGATGCTGTGAGAGCGGGCAATGAGCGCGGGCAGCGCGAACGATGCGAGCACTGCGGGCAATGAGCGCGGGCAGCGCGAACAATGCGAGCACTGCGGGCAATTCAAACACTTCGCAACTGCTGGATAGGGAGAAACAGACATGGGTTCCGATATCAGGAATATTTATACCAAGAGCGAGAACTGGGAGCTGAAGAGNGCCAGGACTACCACGGTCTATAGGCCCGACCANGCTAGTCTTATTGACTTGTATGCTAGCTGTTGAGGAAGAGCTCGTCCTTGCCGACGAGAAGATACAGGCCTACCCAGAGGTTCCTGGCTTAGGCTATGTTTCAGCCAAGGGCCTCCTAGACTCGATAGCCAGACAAAGCCAAGGCCTTACAAACTACGCCGCACTGGTCAACGACAGGCTGCTCGAAGAGATAAATGTGCCGTTCATGTCTGACTTGGACCTGATAATCGCCGAACTTCAAGGCATCGACTGTGCAGAGCTCCGTGTCAACGAGGCTTTGGTTGAAGTCACAGGAATCGACTACGAGGGTTACTTCTCAAACTACAGCCTGAATGCCGATTTTGCCGAGGCGTTGCAACTGCGTTACGCCAAATATGTGATTGACAGGGCGATACGGGAGCGCCTAGCGCTGCTCGACAACCCCGAGGACATCGATGAGCTGCTCTCGCTTGAGGGCGATATGGTAGCCAAGCTCGCCGCTATTCTAGCTGCCGGCGGGGTAACGATCGAAAAGAGCGAGGTAATTGACCTGCTCACATCCTACTTGATCAAGCAGGTCAGGCTGTATGTTTTCGAGAACAAGAGGATCCATAACTATGTCGTCCAGCAAGTCATGTTGCAAACCGGAGGTCTGATGGACGTCCCCATCAAGTATGGCGGCAGAAAGGCCGACGGGTCTACTTACGGGTTTATGGACATCTACAACGGCAGCATCGAGATAGACAGGGTACTGGTAAATGGAGAGTTAAAAATAATATTCCAAGGCTCTTTTTGGGAGATCAAGTCAGAAGGCGAAAGGATGGCAGGCAGGGTGCAGTCTGAAAGGTACCAAAGAGCCGGAAGAAGAATCGGCAACATGATCAACGAAAAGTTCATAAACGGGGTCACCCCCGGCATGAACATCGAGCCCTTCTCCATAGAGTTAGGCGAATATTACATCGAAGTCTGGAGCGACGATATGGTCCCAGACGAATTCGGTGTCCCCCAATATACGGGAGTCGTGCTTTATAGGTACTTTAAGCAGGATGATGATGGTAGAAAATCACCGATCACCGAGCCCAGCCTAAAGCCTGCCACCCAACCCAGCCCGAGCACCAATTTGCTCGTCCCCCTGCCTGAGAACAGCAGGGACAGGCTTGACCAGGGCACATACGGCAGCCCTGTGCCTGGCGAGCTAAGCCTTGGGGAGAAGATCGGTAACGGCTTGGTAGTAGTTGCGGCATTCACACTGATTGGCATTGCAGTCATAGCCTGCCCCGAGGTCACTGTCCCGGCAATCGCCTCCTACATGCTCTTTGAGGGCAGCACCAGTGGGGACAGCCAGATGCGGGAAATCCTTGGCATGGGATTCGAGCCGATCGAGTATTGAGCCTGTGATGACAACCATGGACGCGAACCGAGACGAAAGACGAAGCATGAGTTTGACACGTTACAAGCCTTCAAACGATACCCTGGTGTTCCAGGTGGTCACAAAAAAGCAGATGCTGTACCAGCCTCACTTGGCATTCAGCCTCTTTTGCGACGCCATTGAGGCCTTAGGCCTGGAATACGGCACCCCCTCTGAGCTCTACCTCCTGTCCCGCGACGAGCGGCAGCTTAACTTCGACTTCAGCCCAGCAGGCCTGGCCTCCATGCAAGAGGCGTTGGCCAACAACTTGGCAGCCAAAGTCGAGCTGCTATATGGGGCCGAAAACGGCAGAGGCCTGCCGACAGGATGCCAGGCCCAAGTCAGTTGGCTGATCGACCCAGCCCAGCAATATGTCGACGACCAGCCCTACCAGGAAGAATCCTGCGACCTCTTCATGTTCAGCGTCAGCAGGGAGTCCTACGAGGTGCTGCCTGACTGCGACAGGTTGGGCGAATTGCTGGTCAAGGCCAGCGTCAGCCTTGACGCTGCCCACGCCTATGCCGGCACTGGCGTCTTCCCATACGCCACCGAGCACGAGTACATGTTCGGCTTGGGCGGGAACAACCTGGCCATGGCCTTGGCCTACGCCGGCCAATACGTCAGGGGATGGTTCTGGGCAAACGTCCTGTCCTCTGCCCACATCCAAAAGCTGGGCGGCATCCAAGCCGTCATGGAGCACGCCCCCTTCGAGGTCGTCTGGGCCCTGCAGTCCGACGACGGCAACGACCTGGTCTACCTTCAGTTGCCGGGAGAGATAACGTCGGTTTCACCTGCCGACCTGCAAAAGGCAACCGACTACCTACAGCCCCTGTTCTATCCCAAGGACGTGGTCTTTGGGATACGCAACGACTCTGAGTCTGTGTTTTACAGCAAGCCGGCAGCAGGTTCTTCTGTGCATGAAATGCCTACCTACACAGTAGAGGAGCTAGACTTGCTGACCGGGCTTTCCGAGTCCGAGCGCCTGGAGTGGGACAGACAGAAGGCAGCGCTTTACCAGTCTGGCCAAGGTGCGGAGGCAAGTACTCAGCGCTTGGCAGGCAACGAGGACCTGTGCGAGCTGCTAAAAGCAGCCTTGCAGGCAAAAATAGACGGATGGGTGCAAAAAAGCGATGCNGATTATTTCGATATCGAAGCAATGCAGGANCTGTATCGTGCNCTTGTGGAGAAGACCGCTGCCGAGCTGGACCGGCTGTTGTCGCTAAACAGCGGCTCGCCAGTCACGGAGGAGGAGAAAGCCGATGTTTTCGGCTTTGCAGTCGGGTATCTGGACAACAGTCTGAATCTTTAAGAAGGAGGCGGTGGCGAGATGTCACTGGCGTATTATCGGGCACAAAAGAGCTACTACCAGGGACTTCGGTCGTACTTGAACAACAAGCAGTCGAAGATCGGCTCGCTGGTCAACCAGTATGACAGCTACGACATAGGCAGCGTCAGCGAGGACGACTTGGAGATGTTCGGCAGGCCTTTTAACACCTTTGTCGATCATGCGGCTATCACGAACTCTTTTACGAGGGAAGTGATCCGCAAACACCGGGTCGGCTTGGCCCGCTTGGCGGAGACCATCCAAGCGACATCGGCTGTGATCGCTATGTACGAGCGTTTGATCCAAGAAGAGCTAGAGGCAAGGCGCGAGCGTGCCGAGGCTAGGAAGGCAGCTAAGAAATGAGCGACAATCTAAAAGTAACCGAAGGGCTCTCCGATGCAGCCTACCTGATCAATCAAGTGGCAGAGCATTGCGAGCTGAGCCTGGCTGACCTAGATGTTTATGAGGCAGACGCCTTGGCCAACCCTTGGGAAGGCAAGTCGAAAGAGACTTTTATCAGAACCTTGTCAGCTACCAGGGAGCTGCATGTCCAGCTAAGCGACATCAGCGCAGCCATTATCGATGCCACGATCAAGATGATGGCAGAGTTCGATTCGACGATACAAACGATAGACCAGACTGCCAACCTGTCCAACCTCTACTAGTTTGGAGCATGCAATGAACGATTCAGCCCAAACACCCTTGACGATCTATGTAGACGAGTCGCTGGTCGACATCGCCTCAAACATGTACGCAGTGCACAACGAGCTGGAAGATGCCCGCATGAAGTTCAAGCAGTCCATCAGCATCATCAACGAGCACTATGTCAACACAGACGCCCAAACCAGGTTCAACTCGCTCTTTGACTTGTTCGACGAACGGTTGGCAGTACTGTCTAGCCTCTACAAGGCACTTTCTGACTACTGCTTTTACGTGCTGAGCATAATGACCGAGACAGACGCCGAGTTGGCAGCGAAGGTCTTGCTGCGCGCTGAGAGCAGTTTCGCTGCAACAGAGGAACCGCCTGATGATTAAGCGCTGCTGAGCTGCGCTTTGTTCACTTGAAAATCACCATTGAGCTGTGTCAATCAATATAGGTTGGCTTCCCTTTTTTATAATCGCATATCCCGCGCCCCACTGTGTTTAGCCTGCCAATAGCAGCTATGTTACAATATAGTAAATCGTAATATAGTAATTGTGAGGTGCTTATGTTTATCGGCAGAGAAGCGGAGCTTAAGGCTCTGGAGGATCGCTATAGCAGCGGCCGCTTTGAGATGGGTGTCACCTACGGGCGGCGCAGGGTGGGTAAGACCACGTTGCTCAGCGAGTTTGCTAAAGACAAGCCGACGATTTTTTTCAGTGCGATTAAAACCAGTGTTGCGCACAATTTGGAATCCTTAAGCGCCTGTATCTCATTGTTTGCTGACGGGCATGACACCGGCGCGGTATATGCGTCCTTCCAGACCGCCTTCATGCGGATATTCGAACTAGCAGCAAGCCAGCGCATCGTCTTTGTCATAGATGAATACCCGTATTTGGCACAGGCTGACCCGAGCGTGTCATCAATCCTGCAGCATTTGATTGATCGCAACAAAGACTCCTCACAGCTGATGATCATCTTCAATGGGTCGTCAGTAGGACAAATGATCGACATGTTCATGAGTGGCTCAAGCCCGCTGTATGGCCGTAAGACCTTTCAAATAAAGGTGAGTCCTTTGAAATTCTTCGATCTGCCCCAATACTTCACAGGGATAAAAGCAAGCATATTGCCTTATGTGTTTGGCGTATACGGGGGCACTCCGAGGTACTTCGAGGGCTACGATCAAAAAAAGAGCCTGAGGAACAACATACTGCATGACTTCATGGAGGTCGGAGCTTTTCTACTGGAGGAGCCAGAGGATATCCTGCGTCGCGAGATACGTGACCCGGCTAGCTACAATGCGGTCTTCCAGGCAATTGCCGGAGGCTCGACCAAGTACAGCGAGATCACTTCCAAGGCGAACCTCGAAAGCGGCAACGTCAGCGGACATATAAAGCTACTGGAGATGCTCGATCTTGTGCGCAAGGAGACTCCGACCGGAGACAGCACAAAAGCCAAGACCCAGTACCGGATAGCTGACAACATGTTCGCTTTCTGGTACCGCTTCATTCCGCGCAGCCTCTCTTTGATAAATAGCGGGAATGCAGAAATCGCCTACGAATATATCGAGGATAATATCGACCACCACATGGGCGCTGTGTTCGAGCAGATCTGCCTGGAATGGCTCTGGCGAATGAACGGCAACGATACTCTGCCGATGGTCTTTGAAGAGGCAGGGCGCTGGTGGGGCGGCAATCCGTTTACTAGGTCAGAATCTGAAGTTGACATCCTTGCATATAACAGCCAAAGGGAGGTCATACTTAGTGAATGCAAGTGGTCTACTAATGCTGTCGGGACGGATATTTTCGACGAACTAGACAAGCTCGCGCTCATACCACATTTAGCCAGCTATCAAAAGCACTTTTTATTCCTCTTCTCGCGTAGCGGGTTCACGAAGGCATGCCAACAGGCTGCTCTGTCCCGCGACGATGTTTGGCTGGTCTCGCTACAGGATATGCTAGGTTTATAGACAGGGAGCGGCTCCACTGCAGAGTCGAGCGCATGGAAGCAACCACCTAGCCATGTCCGAGCAGACGACCTGTTCGTCCAGGCCAAGCCCGAGAATGTAGGCTTTTGGCCGCGTCGACCTCGGGCATGTACTTCACTGGCCCCCTGCCTGACGAGTCGTAGGCGGGGCCGTCCGTGATCCGCTCCTGGGCAGCCCGGGCATCGCCTCCGTTTTCCAGCAACGCCGCCTGTTCGAGGTAGTCCTTCCAGTACCGGTCTATGGCCTTACGGCTGAAGCCTGTGATCCTGGATACCTCCCTCACTGACTTGCCTTGTTGCCTCAGTGTGATTATCGTGTGCCTTTCCATCTTTTTGATCACTCCATTCCCACCTCCAAACGAGACTCTCCCCGTCTGGAGATTGTGAACCAGGTGGTACCCTTTTCGACCGATCAAACTATGATTTTTGGCTACCTTTTAGAGTAATCAATACAAAAATACAGATCTTTGTAACGCAAACAGCTTATTCTGGGGATGGAGCAAGGGCACTAAGCGACTTGTTCCCCATTGGACATATGCAAGTGATCTATGCAGAGCATTTCCAAATGCCTAACAACATCTGTAATATACCTTTGTTTCGAATAGCAAGTGACGAGCAAATAATACAATGCTTGAATAAAGCTGAAAAACATCGATCGTATTTGTCGAGAGCAAAAAACCGGTATTTTAATGCAGAAAGGCTTTTCAAACGTTTCTCACTTACTTGGTAAAATCCAAGGGATCCCATGGCAGGGAGACAGCAAAAATACTCGCGCTGTAGAAAGCACTTTTGAATATCAGGCAATGCGCAGCATTAGAATAAGCAATGATTGCACAGTATGTGGTATCTGTTTCGATGCTTGCCCAATGCATAACTTGTTTATAAAAATGGCGCGATCCAGCATTTGAATAATTGCACTGTTTGTTATCGTTGCATTAACAATGTCCCCAAAAGGCTATATCAGTCCTCTTCCATAGAAAGCCTACATGGCAGTATAAAGGCATCGAGTTGGAATAGAAATTCCACATTACTTCGATACCAACGAAGCTTGGATCTAATCAGAGCCGTCCGACAAACTGTCTTAGTTCGTTTGGAGTAGACACATCCGCCTCAGTTGCAATCCGCTGGCCAGTTGGCACTTTGTCTTCCAGCTGGGCTAGCAACTTTGAGTCCATCCAGACAACATTGCTCAAGCCGCCATCGCCCTCTAGAAAACGTGCAGAAAGTATGTAATCAATTGACACTCCGGTGATACCGTCGCTTTGCTTACCCCCTGCGCGATTAGCTAATAGATCCCAAGTCCAACCCTGGGGGGTCACTGCTTGCGAGTTGCGGGACATGATACCGATCCCTTGTACGTTCTCAATCCAAAACGCCAGGTTCTGAAAACATCCACAAGATGTGTGGGGATAATCACGCAAGCTGTGCAAGAACACCCTGTTTAAACGACCACCCGTCAATTCAGCATACTTGCTGTTACAACCCTCGTATTCGCCTCTAGCTGCGTCAATCAAACGGCCTTTTTCAAACACTTGCCTAACTAGCAAGTCATTCTCGCTCTGCCTTTGGAAGGGAATTACCGATGATCCAAACAGCCCAGCTGCTTTGGTGGAGGCATAAGTTCTCGCAGCGCACATCGGCATGCGTTCTGGTGTGATCAAACAGGTGTGCTCTTGGGAAAAGGCTCGGCACTCTGTGCAGGCTGTGAACAGATCGGTATTCTCCTCAGTCATTGAACTTATGTAATCACTGCGCTCACGTTTATGCGCCTGTACCGCTGCTGCCAGGGGAGCGTCAGTATCGCTTGCCTGCCGTATGAAAACATGCGTGTATCCAAGCCTGGGATAAGTCAGCCTGATCACGCCAGAAATTGCCTCAGCGATCTGGACGAAATCGAAAGCTTCACCGGAAGTCTCCAGCTGCAGCACGCCTGCTGTTTCTGAGGCACGCAGTCCACCGATGTAGTTGATCGACCGCAGCGCAGTCTGCTCGAGCATGGCTTCCAAATCTTGCGTGAGCAGGTCGTCATCGACTTCAATGAGTATAGAAACACTTTCCTCATTTGGCCCCGCCTCACTTGGCTTACTATCATGTGGAGAAAAAACTGTCGTACCAGCCTCGACACCGCTGGCTTTACGCAACAACAAGCTGTTTCCACCTAGGGTCTTTGCAACCTCGAAAGTCTCATTGACATTAGCGATATTTAAGTAATCAGGCAAGCTGACCAATTCGTCACGATAATACCGAGTACGCAGGTTCGGGAAGTGCAAGCCATAGTCTACCTGGTCATCAAAGGTATCAGCAAGAGCCTTGTTTCCGTAGGGAAAGGGGAAAGTCGACGGTACAACAGCTGGAGCGCCTAATTTCATCAAACCCAGCACAATCAGATACTTCAAGGGCGAGAGATCCTCGCTGATCAGCAGGTATCCTGGCATGTCGCGCTCTAAGAAATGCCCCATCTCATGGTCGTCACCTGGTAAAATCCTGCCCCAGATCAAACCGTAGCGCACCATCATCTGCAGGAAATAAATCGGTGCTGTGTCATGACTGCCAATATACACAGTGTTAGCAATATCTGGCTGATCGGTAAAGATTAAAAACTCCTTCTCGAACATTGCTGCTGCTAGTTCGTGCACTTTGTTGGTACCCAACAGTAAAACCCAACCGGATTTCCACTTGCTATTAAAAACATAAGAGCGAACATCCTTATCAGCGATAAAGAACAGCTCTTTATCATTGTTTACCGATTCAACAAGCTCTGCTGCTAGTAAAACCGGCTCAAGCAAATCCCTCACATCTCCATTTTGCTTTTGCTGTAGCTGGTCAGCAAGCTGTTTGGGATCGATTCCGGTTTCGCCGAGAAAAGTTGTTTTTATCGGCATTGGGTACTCGGATCCTTCGAAAAACCCCACCTTATCTGGTAGTTGGCTTAAAAGCTGATCAACTGCGCTGATTTGTAGCTTATCCATATTTAGCTGGTTCCTTCCTGTTTTATATGATTGATTATTCGCTTGCTAAAGAACTAATGGTATGAAGGCTCTCGAGTATCATAAACTCCCCGGTTCAGGGCTCACGCATGGCAAGACCCTTGGGTATGAGAGCCCTCCGGATAGCACATCTGTTTGGGATCGCGGGTAGCATAAACCATCCGGATTAGGGCTCTCGATTTACAATCCTCGGATTATGATTGTCTCCCTTCGAAGAAGCAAGTATCCTAGTTTAGTCGATATAAGTCACATTCTTGATCGCAACTTCACGGGCAGCTGGAGCTTCGTCAGAGTAACCTAAGGCGATTCCTAATAATGGGACTTTACCTTCAGGGATATTGATTTTTTGCATTGTTGCTGCGTCATTTTTTAAGGCTAGAACAAAGCCTAGCAGGTAGATTGAGCCAACACCTAATTCAGTGGCAGCCAAAAGCATATTCTCTGCTGCACAGGCAGCATTAGCCTGGTCACAGCCAATGGGGTGTGGTTCTGCTGATAAGACGACAACAGTAGTTGCACCATAAAACGGATCGTAGTCAGGTGCTTGATTTGGAGTTCTTGCCAAACTTCGGATCTCTTCCAGTACCTCGCAGTTGCGTACTACCGAGTAGAACACTTCCACTCCAGCTCCATTTGGCGCATGAGCTCCAGCTTCTAAGATAGTCTTTAGCTTTTCATCTTCGACTGGTGTTGAGTTGTAGTTACGAATGCTCCTTCTCGCTTTGATTGCTTCCAATGTGTTCATATCTTCCTCGCTCTCTGATTGGTTGTTAAAACTGCTCTACTTTCATTTTACTATCTGGTAGTATTTTACTGCTTGAAATAAACTTGAAAAGTACGCAGATAAATATGAGCAGGTTTACAAAAAATAACTAATGGTAAGCAAGGTGCATAAAATGGCTGAATGTGTTGATCGTGTGGAACAGAGTAAAGAGACCGAGCTGCAATGCGAGGAGCGCTGCCCCTGTAATACCTCCTGCCCTTTGACTAAAACTATGGGACTTATCGGTGGCAAATGGAAAATTGCTATTCTGTGTGCTCTGCGCACAGATGGTACAACACGTTTTAACTCTCTGAAACGCAAAATCAACGGAATAACTAATACGATGCTAGCAAGCTCTCTAAAGGAACTGGAAGAGTCAGGGCTTGTGCTTAGGACACAATATCTAGAAATGCCCGTTAGAGTCGAGTACTCGACAACGTCCGCTTGCGACGAATTGATGCCAATTTTACAACAACTGGCTGTATGGGGAATGAGCTTGAAAACAAGTTAGCTGAACCTAGCTTTGTGTTACTGATAGTGAATTGCAGAAAGAATGCCTGGATATCATCATCAGCGAATCCGATCGCCTGGTGCAGCTGTCGACCAGCATCCTAAACCTTTCTAAAGTGGAGATTACCCAGATCGTCAGCGACTGCCAACCCTTCCGATTAGACGAGCAGCTGCGCCGCATCATCGTGATGCTGGAGCTGCTCTGGACGGTGCGCGGCTTGAGTATCGACCTGCAGGCGGATGCGCTTATGTATAACGGCAACGAAGACCTGGTCGGCCAGATCTGGCTGAACCTGATCGACAACGCCATCAAGTTCTCCGAGCCCGGCGGAAAGATCGCTGTCCGCGTTTTTAATGCTGGTGGGAACAACGTCGTTTCGATTCGCGACGAGGCATCGGCATGAGAACGGAGGTGCAGTCACATATCTTCGAGCGCTTCTACCAGGGCGATGCCTCGCGATCGGCATCCGGCAACGGGCTCGGCTCACCCACAGTCAGACGCATCGTCGAGCTCTGCGGCGGCACGATCGAGGTCGAAAGTGATGTGAGGGTAGGCAGCTGCTTTGTGGTGACGCTGTAGTTCGTTGGGGACTAACTGGAGGACTGTGTGTCAAGTAATTAGCAATTAAACAGCGCTTAGTTAGACAAGGACAGTCTCCGACTTGATTCTAGTTGTTTACTACATCAATAGGTAGTTTGGGTTTTAAGCAAAATCACCCAAGAGATGTCGGTTTGTGTCTAAATGTGGGATACCATACGCTTTTGACAACCAAAATGGCTCAAAACAGCTTATTTTGGTTGTCAAAAGCGTATGGTATCCCACATTTAGGCGGTTTCCTGCTTTCAGGGCTATTATGCTAGTATGTAAGGTGAGCCGACGCAAGTAAGCTTTCAGCCAGCATGTTCTTATCCATATATAGGTCTTGCTTCTAGGTAGACGAGAGGAAAGGCTGCATCCAAGACCTGCCATTTTGTTACATCGAAGCCATTTCCTTGAATGAAGGCGACGTATTCTTCGGGCAACCATTTGGAATAAGTCTCTAGGCCTACGATCTTTGCGACCAGCTGGCTGAAGCCCCAGGCGGAGTTGCTGAGATGGCCGTGGGTAAACGACGGGGCAATCAGCAGTCCGCCTGGCTTTAACACGCGCTTGGCCTCGGCCAACGCCAACTCGGGCGTCGGCATAATATGCAAGGCATTGGAAATGATTACTGCATCATAACTAGCATCATTGTATGATATTGATAATGCATCTTCGATGGAGAAGAACACATTGGCAGGGCTAGTTTTCCTTTTTGCTGCAGCAATCATTCCCGCTGAGAAGTCCGTGGCTTGGACGCTCTTCACGCTGTTTGCGATGTTTATTGCTATCAATCCAGTACCAGTGGCGAGCTCTAGGACCTCCATGTCCGGCGTCAGCACCGAAGCCATCATCTGGTACATTCGCTCATAGGCAGCTTTACTGAACCGCAACACCTCTGCATCATAGAACTTGGCATAGCGGTCCCAGATGCCTCGACTGTCTCGTCTTGCCATAGCAGAGCCAAGTGTTTTTTAAGGCCTATTCAGTTGATCAGCTACGCTTGCTTTTGGGTGTTGAAGAGGTTAGCGATTATCTTCCCAGCGCCGATCAGGGCAAATATCAGTCCCAGGCCAAAGTTCCTAATAGAGATTGAAAAGTACTCGCCAGGGTTTAGCGCAATGACCCTACCATAGATCTGAGGGATCTCGAAGTAGCTGTACCCGCGGATGTTGCCTGCTGCGATCTGTGCTCCGATGGTTATGAAGTCGCCCATGATTTGGCCGAAAAACACGCCCACGATAATCGCAATGATGACTATCACTGCTTGTACCTTTGTCTTCTTGCCTTTGAAAAGGCCATAACCGAAAGCTGCACAAAAGCCTACAAGGAGGCCGAGCCAACCAGAGAACCATCCGAGCGAATAGACGATAGCCCACGGAATAGCACCAACCATGGCGCCAAGCAGGGCACCTATTGTTCCGGTGACATAGTTTCCTTCTGGCTCGGCTGCTGCTACGGCTTCTTGCACGACTGGTTGAAGCGGCGCGTTGTAAGCAGGGGCTGCTTGCTGAGCGTTATAGCCTTGGGCTGGCGGCTGTTGGTTGTAGCCGGGGGCTTGCACTGGCAGCTGCTGAGCCGGCGGCTGCTGAGCTGGCGGTTGCTGAGCTGGCGGCTGCGCACCGTAGGCCGGTGCCTGCTGTTGCGGGTTGTAGGCAGGGGCTTGTGCCGGCGGTTGCATCGGTGGCTGCGTACCGTAGCCGGGGGCTTGCGCGGGTTGCTGCATCGGCGGTTGCATCGGTGGTTGCGCACCGTAACCGGGAGCCTGCGCTGGCTGCTGCATCGGCGGTTGTGCACCGTAGCCGGGAGCCTGCGCGGGTTGCT
>JGI24702J35022_10000723_pt1 | contig 20293 bp, 8 predicted proteins | sample TergutTh196P4_FD_35022 | JGI IMG/M metagenome (IMG submission 35022)
GGATTTATCCTCCCTGGAAGAAGCGGCTGCCCGTGCAGCGGCTGCCAGGAAAATGGCAAGCGATTTTGACGTTCCCTACCTCTTCCCGGAGGATTGGGAAGNGGCGGATTCCCTTTTTACGGGGGCGGAACANCAGAAGAACACTTCNACNCGCGACGCAGTACAGGAATCCGTGGCACGTTATAACAGGGCGTCTGACGCTTTCGCGGCCCTGACGGAACGCTCAATGGACGCAAACTACGATTACGCAGAGGGCGAATTGACCGCTGCCAGGGATGCAGCTGTCGCGGCCGGTGCCGAAGTGCTTATTCCGGACTTTCTCATGGACGCGGACAATACTGTCTTAAGCGCCTACGACAAATTCCTGGCAAAAGATTACTACGCGGCCAAGGAAGACGCCGAAGAAGCTTACCTAATGTACAACACCCTAACGGCGGGGCTAGAGGCTTATAAAATCCGCGAAGAAATAGCGAATAGGGGATTTGAGGATTATAGTGCCCAAGTTATCGAGGCAGCCGACAATGCCCTTTACGACGCAGCCGATTTTTTTGCCGCCAAAAACTACGACGCCGCCAATGCCAGCATTGGGGAAGCCCTGGCGGGTTACAGCCAGGCCCTGAAAGCCGCCTGGGAGTCGTATTCAGGGAAAGCGAGGGCCGACGCAGCTGCCGAAAGGCAGAAGGCACTGGACTTGAAGGCCAATGTGGCGGCAAGGGATGAATTCAATGCCGCAGAGGCTGTTTATAACAGGGCAAATACGGCTTTCCAGGGGCAAATGCTTGAAGATGCCGGTAAACTCTACGATGAGTGCAGGCCCATGTTCGTGGCAAGCGGCGAGGTAGCCCAGGAAAAACAGCGCATAGCAAATGATGCTTTGCGGAGGGCTAACGAGAGGCTTGAGGAAAGCGATCAGGCTGCCAAAGATGCAGAAGCAGTTTTGGAAGGAGGTATGGAATGAACCGTTGTATATTAATCCTGGCATTGTTATTAATTGGAACCCAGGCGATGTTTGTTTCCGCGCAATCGGAGGTGAATGTCCCTTCGTCCATAAGAAACAACAACTACTACAACGAAAGCCTGCGCCTGACTAACCTGGCCCGGCTTTCCTATGAGCAGGGGGACTACGATGCTTCTACCCGGTATTCAGAGGAGGCAATCCGCAATGCGGAGCTTTCGGACGAATATGTGCGCCTGCGCCTTAAGATGTTCGAGACCGACAGGGCAATCAACACCGCCCGCAGAAGGCTTGATTACGCTTCTTCAATAAACGCGGCGTCAAGGTTCCCCACCGAATACGGCCAGGCCCAGGTCGCCTACGGCGAAGCCCGCTCTTTCCGGGCGGTAGAAAACTGGGATGAGGCAATTTTTGCTGCCAACCGCGTACTGGCTTACCTTGCCAATATAGGCGGCGGCAGCGTTGCCGTAGGCGATGCTGGGGGAAGTGCAGCCGGTAGCACCACCGGAAGCAGCGCATCATCAGGCGGAACCGCCGGAGCCGGAGGGCGCAGCACCCTTCCTGCCCAGTACACGGTGCGAACCTGGGAAAGCGTCAGGGATTGCCTTTGGAACATCGCAGGCCAACCCTGGGTGTATGACGATCCGTGGCAATGGAGACGGCTTTATGAAGCGAACAGGGCAAAGATGCCGGATAGCGATAACCCGGATTTGATAGAGCCCGGCATGGTTTTGGATATTCCCAGCATCAGGGGGGAGGCCCGGCAGGGAATGTGGGATCCAAACGCAACATATTAACAAGAGATAAGAGACAAGAGAAGAGAGATAAGAGAAGAGGTAAGAAAAACTCCAAAAACATGAGGTCAGTCCCAACCGGCTGGCCTCTTTTTTCTCTTCCTTTTTTACCTTTTACTTATTACCTTTTCTCTCTTTTACCTTTTCATTTTTCATTCTTCATTTGCATATATAGGGCCATTGCTGTTCCCATCAGGGCATGGATAAAAGGGGGTTTTCCCATGCCCTGCAAAACTTCTTCCAGTGTTACCGTTTCCACCTCGACGTATTCATCTTCGTCAAGGTTCTGCCCTGCAATTGGCGATAGATCCTGGGCAAGGAAAAAGTGCACCTTGTTGGTCATTATCGCCGGGTTGGGGTTGAATTCCCCAAGCTTTTCAATTTTTCCGGCACGGTAGCCGGTCTCTTCCAGCAATTCCCGCTCCGCCGCAGTTTGGGCGTCTTCGCCCTTCTCGAAAACCCCGCCGGGGAATTCCAGGCTTAAATCCTGAGCCCCGTGCCGCCACTGCCGAACCATGATGAACTCTCTGCCTCGCTTAGTGTCAAGCGCAGGCACTACAATGGCCCAGTCAGAGGTATTAAGCACAGTATAGGTTTTCAGATCCAGGGCCGGGGAACGGCAATCCAGCTCTTCGACACTGAAGATAGGGCAGGTGTAAACGTTTCTGCGGTTTTCTTCTTTCCAGACAAGCTGATCTTTCATGGGGTAGGACTCCATCTGATAAAAATAGGAGCTTTTTATTGATTTGACAATATGCGCTTGGGTCATTTTTGTTATATACTATCTATATTATTATCTCTGAGGGGAATGAGAAATGGTGTTATCTGAAAAATTGGAAAAGCTGCACAGGTTGGACAGGGAAAGGCTTTATCTGCAGAGGGCCGTGGCTGTCCTACAGTGGGATCAGGAAACAGGTCTGCCGGAAAAGGGCGTGGAGGAGCGTTCGGAACAACTGGCGCTGCTTGAGGGCATCGCCCACGAAAGGCTCACCTCCCCCGAAGCGGGATCCCTGCTTTTGGAGCTTGGTTCAACGCCGGACAACGTCAGGGGCGACGAAAAATTGCCCTTCCTGGAACGGGATTTTCTTAAAGTTTTCCGCCGTAGCTACGATCGGGCTGTTAAACTACCATCCGATTTTGTCTCGGAATTTGCCAGGGCCATAGGGCTTTCCCAGGCTGCCTGGGTCAGAGCCAGGCAGAACAATGACTTTCCTGCTTTCTTGCCCCACCTGGAAAAAATGATCGATTTTTCGAGGAAAAAAGCCAATTTCTGGGGCTACACCGATAAGCCCTACGACGGCCTTTTGGATGTTTACGAGTGCGGAATGTGCGCAGAGGATATAAGCGCGGTCTTTACGCCACTTTCCGAAAAGCTTAACCGTTTGCTCAAAAATATCGCTTCATGCCCCAGGCCCCTCGATTCCTTTTTGGATAAAGATTTTAATATTGAAAATCAGGCCTGCTTTAGCAGGGATTTATTAAAACTTTTGGGTTTTGACAATGCCAGAGGGCGCCTGGATACCTCTGCCCATCCTTTTACCACTACACTGGGCTCCAATGACATTCGCATCACGACCCGCTACCTTCCCAGGCAGGTTCTTTCGGGAATTTTCTCCACCATCCATGAAGCGGGCCATGCTTTTTATGAACTGGATTTTCCGGAAGAAATTCGGGACTCCTGCCTTGCTGACGGGGCTTCTATGGGCATCCACGAGTCCCAGTCACGGCTCTGGGAAAATGTCATAGGGCGCAGCCGTTCTTTTTGGCAAGCGGTTTTCCCGGCGCTGCGGTCCTATTTTCCGGGGATCCTGTCCCAGTTTACGGCCGAAGATTTTTACCGCGCCGTGAACCTCGTAGAACCCTCCCTAATTCGGATTGAAGCCGATGAGGTAAGCTACAGCCTCCACATAGTTTTGCGGTTCGACCTTGAGAAGAAGCTTATCTCCGGTTCCCTTGATCCTACGGAACTCCCGGCAGCCTGGCGGGAAAAGATGAAAGAATTTCTGGGAGTTGAGCCTGAAACCGACGCGCAGGGCGTGCTGCAGGATGTCCACTGGTCAATGGGTGCCTTTGGCTACTTTCCCAGTTACGCCCTGGGAAACCTTTACGGCCTCCAGTTTTGGGAAAAACTCTCCTCCGAAATCCCCAGCCTGGAAGAGATAATAGCCGCCGGGGATTTCGCCCCTATAAGGGCCTGGCTCCGGGACACAGTTTACGTCTGTGGCTGCCGCCAGGAGCCCCAGGAGCTAATCAGGACCGTTACCGGGAAGAGCCTGTCGGCAGAGCCATTTTTGGCTTATATTGAATCCAAGTATAAGACTATCTATGATAATATTTAATGCAGTGAGAATGGAGAAGGGAAAAGGTAAGAGGTAAGAAAAGGTAGATGAGGGTGGGTTAGAATGTTTAAAGCCAGACGAATAGCGGGGACAATATATACTGCTGTACTCTTTTTAATTTTGCTTTCGGGATGCGAGAAGTCTGCCGGGGAACAAACAGGAACGGTGTCGCCTTTCGCTTCGTTTAGGGACATTCCCGGCGTTACGGAGGACGAAATAAAAGCCGTTGAGGCGCTGCGGGAACAGTACCCTTCTTTTGTTTACGGATCGATGCCAAGTACCGAGGCTTTTCTGGATGAGCACGGTAATTTGCGGGGTTATTCTGCCTTGTTCTGCGAATGGCTCTCGGAATTATTCGGCATTCCTTTTGTTCCCGAACATCTTCCGATTGATGTTTTTCTTGAAAGAATGGCCAGTTTTGAAGTTTCCTTTACGGGCGACATGACGGCCAGCGAAGAGCGGCGGAAAGTGTTTTTCATGACGGATGCCATTGCGGAACATGCGGTACGGTCTTTCAGAATCGCCGGCAGCGAGCCCCTGGAACTCATTGCGCAATCGCGTCCGCTGCGCTATGCATTTATTCCGGGTTCCACCAATATCAACGATGTTACTTCCCAGCTGGAACCGGGCACCTATGAAGTTTTTCTTATCAATAATACGGATGAAATTTATTATGCGCTTCAAAACAGGGAAATAGACGCATTTTTCAGCGAAGGGCTTTTTGAGGCAGTATTTGACAGTTACAGCGATGTGGTTGCCAGGGATTTTTTCCCTTTGACATACGCACCGGTTTCCCTGACGACGCAAAATCCGGCGCTTAAGCCTGTCATTGATGTCGTACAGAAAGCGCTGGAGAATGGGGCGATGCGCTATTTAACTGGGCTGTACAACCAAGGTTACCGGGAATATCAGAGGCATAAACTCTTTCTCCTGCTCAGCGAAGAGGAGCTGGTCTATTTGCAAAGCAATCCCGTTGTCCCGATCCTGGCAAAATACGACAATTACCCGGTTTCATTTTACAATACCCATGAAAACCAATGGCAGGGTTGCGCCTTCGACGTGCTTAATGAAATTGAAATGTTCACAGGTCTATCATTTAAGGTTTTTAATGATCATCAAACCGAATACGCCGAGCTTTTGCGGATGCTTCAAAACGGGGAAGCTGCCATGATCACGGAGCTGCCTTACCTAAAGGGATTGGAGGGCCTTTACCTTTGGCCCGGCAACACGATCCTGACGGACAACTTTGCCTTGCTTTCCAAATCGGATCGTCAAAGGCTAAACGTAAATGAAATACTGCATACGAAGGTGGGGCTTATTGAGGACACCGCCGCAGCCTTGCTCTTTAACAACTGGTTTCCTGCCCATCCGGATCTTGTATACTATAAATCTGCCGATGATGCTTTTAACGCGTTGGAAAACAGCCGTGTCGATATAATTATGGCAACTCTTAACAACCTTCTGATGCTGACCAATTTACAGGAACGTTCCAACTATAAAGCCAACATCATTTTTGATGCCACTTATTCATCTACTTTTGGGTTCAACAAAAATGAAGATACCCTTTGCTCAATCGTAGACAAGGCGCTTGCTTTGGTTGAAACAAAAGTCATCTCGGAAGATTGGGCGCGCAGGGTTTACGATTACGAGGCCAAGCTGGTCCAAACGCAGCGGTCTTGGCTTTTCGCTGCCAGTGTTCTTTCCCTGTTTGTCTTTGTCCTGATATTTTTTCTTCTGCAGAAAAGCCTTAGTGCCGGTAAACGGCTAAGAAGTATGCTGGTGCAGTATGAAGTGTTATGGGAGAGTGTACAAAGCGGCGTCGCAGTTATAGACGTTGAAACCCGGAAAATAATTGACGCTAATTCCAGCGCGGTCAGAATGTTTGGTGGTACTAAAGAAGACCTGATTGGAAAACCCTGCAATACATTGTTCGAGGTTGGTGACAACTGCCCAATACTGGATCAAAAGCAAACCATACAGAATGAAGAACGGGCGTTTAGAAAATCAAACGGCGAATGTATCCCTGCGATAAAAAGCGTGGTAAATATTGAATATAACGGACGGGCAGCATTGTTGGAGAGTTTCACTGATATTTCGCATATAAAAAAGGCCCAGGAGGCGGCAAGTGCGTCTGAAGCCAAAAGTCAGTTTATCGCCAACATGAGCCACGAAATGCGTACCCCTATGAATGTGGTAGTCGGGCTTACGGATCTGCTGCTGGAGGAAGATGATCCTTCACTTGATTTGAAAGACAATTTAAGGAAGATTAGTACCGCTGGAAACACTTTGCTTTCTCTCATTAACGATGTCCTTGACATTTCAAAGATTGAAGCAGGCAAGCTTGAATTAATGCCTGTGCAATATGATATGCCAAGCCTACTAAGTGATATAATCACCCTTAACATGATACGTATTGAAAGCAAACCTATTGTGTTCCAGCTGGACATTAACGAGGGGCTGCCAAGTTGCCTTTACGGGGACGACCTCCGTGTCAAACAAATAATTAACAACCTTCTAAGCAACGCTTTTAAATATACGCAGAAAGGAAACGTTACGCTTGGTGTGAGCTGTTCCCGTGAAGATTGCAGCGAAGACGTTTTAATGTCTGTATATGTCAATGACACCGGAATTGGCATCCGCGAAGACGATTTAAAGAAGCTCTTCACCGATTACAGCCAGGTGGATACCAGGACAAACCGCAGCATTGAAGGAACCGGTCTGGGCTTAAGTATAACAAAAATGCTTGTTGAGCACATGGACGGTGAAATTTCTGTAGAAAGCGAATACGGCAAAGGTACCACGTTCCACCTGCGCATCAGGCAGGGCTTTGTTTCCGATAAAACCATTGGCAGGGAAATGGCGGAAAGCTTGTGCAGTTTCCGTTATCTTGATAACAGGAAAAGTGCATACCAAAAACTTGTACGGCCTAATCTGGATTACGCTAGTGTGCTTATCGTTGACGATATGCAGACAAACCTTGATGTAGCTTCCGGAATGCTTAAAAAATACAAGATGCATGTGGACTGCGTAACAAATGGGCGGGAGGCAATAGACCGTATCAAGAACGGCAAACCCGTTTACGATGCCATCTTTATGGATCACATGATGCCCGGTATGGATGGTATAGAAGCGACAAAGATGATTCGCGGTATCGGTACAAAGTATGCAATGACTATACCCATTATAGCGCTTACGGCAAATGCGATCGCTGGAAATGAACAAATGTTTTTAAAAAATGATTTTCAGGCTTTTTTGCCGAAACCTATTAACCTTATGAACCTTGATTCAGTTGTGCAAAGATGGGTGAGGGACAAAGCAAGGGAATAAGGTAAGAGGTAAGAGACAAGAGGTAAAAGGTAAGAGGTAAAAGGTAAAAGGTAAGAGGTAAGAGGAATGAAGAGATGGGGAATAAGAAAGAATTATATCTACTAACAATAATCGCAATCTTCATACTTTTGCTGGTAGGATGTGAAAGCTCAACTGAAAAGCAGCCGAATTTATCAATAGAACAGATCACGTTCCGGGATGTTCCGGGTGTTACTGATGATGAGATTAAAGCTATTGAAGCGCTGCAGGGGAAGTACGGTTCTTTTTCTTTCGGGATGCCGCTCTTAACAGAAGCATTCCGTGACAGGAACGGTGAAGTAAGGGGATATGCGGCCCTTTTATGTGACTGGCTGACTGGAGTTTTCGGGATTAAGTTCGTTCCGGAAATTTATTCTTGGAATGATTTGGTTGAAGGTTTTAACAACGGCAGGATCAATTTTTCCGGTAATTTTGCTGCCAACGATGAACGCCGCCAAATATTTTTCATGACAGATGCCATCTCGCAGAGTTCGCTTCATTATTACAGGATCGCAGGCAGCGTACCCCTTTCGGAAATTTCCAAAACGCGACTGCCCGTGTATGCAATTCTTGCGGATTCCACCGTTGCAGATGATGTAAAGCGTTATGTAACCGAAAAGTTTGACTTTTTTCCGATTTACAGCTATGAGGAGGCATATGAGGTTTTAAAGACTGGAAAGGCTGACGCTTTTATTGCTGAAGGCATCGTGGAGGTCAATTTCGATAGTTACAGCGATGTTGTGGCAACGGATTTTTTGCCGCTAATATACAGCCCTTCTTCCCTCGCGACGCAAACGGTAGAGCTTATGCCTGTTGTCTCAATCGTGCAAAAGGCATTAAGAAACGGGGCAAACCATTATTTAGGTGTATTGTACGATCAGGGATACCAGGAATATCTAAGGAACAAGCTGTTTCTGCAATTTACGGAAGAAGAAATTGCATATATAAAGGCAGAACCTGTGATACCGTTTGGGGCAGAATATGACAATTACCCAGTGAGCTTTTACAATGTGCGTACTAATGAATGGCAGGGAATCTGCTTTGATATACTGGCTGAACTTGAATCACTTACCGGGCTTAAATTTGATGTTGTCCATGACAACAATACGCAATGGTCCGAGTTGCTGGATATGCTTGAAAACGGAAAGATATATATAATTTCGGAAATGCTCCGCACGGCGGAAAGGGAAAGCCGCTTTATTTGGCCGGATACAACATATCTGACAGACAGCTCTGCGCTTTTGTCCAAGGCAGATTTTCCCAATATTAATATCCATGATATAATGTCTATGAAAGTGGGATTAACCAGAGGCCTCGCCCATACCGAATTTTTTCGTATGTGGTTCCCGGATCACAGTAACACCGTGGAATACGATAGCTCCGAGGCTGCCCTTGAAGCCCTGGTGAATGGCGATATTGACATGGTAATGAACAAGAAAAATCTCCTTTTGCAGTTGACGCATTACGAGGAGCTTCCGGATTATAAAGCCAATATTGTATTCGATAATATCTTTGAATCCACATTTGGGCTTAACAGGAACCAGGCCGTTTTATGTTCAATCGTAGATAAAGCCCTTGGCCTTATTGACTATAAAACGATTTCTGGGCAGTGGCTGAACAAGACTTACGACTACCGCCTAATGTTGGCGCAGGCGCAAAGGCCGTGGATAATCGGGATGGCCGTTCTGGTTGGTTTTATTATTCTTTTTACAACGATTGTGTCCATGAACAGTGCACAAAAACGCAAGGCGGCATCAAATTATATATATGCAAATAAATTGAGCGGCACATTGGCGAAAATTACAAAGTCGCCGGCAATTTCTGCCGGTGTTTTGAAGGACGCTGCCGATATAATTATACGTGAGGGATGTAGTACCCTGAACGCAAGCCGAGGCGGAGCATGGGTTGTACGGAAGGATCTAAACGTACTGAAAAGTCTTTCCTGCTATCATGCTGGTACTGGTGAATTTACTATTCAGGAAGATTTTGATTTATTATACAGTGAGGAATACACAAGGCTCCTTGAAACAGAGCGGCTGGTTGTCACTAACAATACCAGAACGTCCGAAATATGGTCCGGTATTGTTGATGGATATAATCCAAATGTATGCGCGATTCTCGATGTTCCGATACGTATCGACGGGGAATGGGCCGGGGTTGTTTGCATAGAGCAAGACTGTTGTGCTGCCTATAGCGAGAAACGTGAATGGACGCTAGAAGAACAAAATTTTGCCTCTTCCCTTGCCGATATAATGGCGCTTGCAATCTCCGGTGCAGAAAGGCGCACGGCACGCGAAGCCGCAGAGATGGCAAACCGCGCAAAATCCGCTTTTCTCGCCAACATGAGCCACGAAATGCGAACGCCCATGAATGTTGTTGTGGGGCTTACGGATTTAATGCTTGAAGATGACGACCCTGTAGTTAATTTAAAAGAAAATCTAAAAAAGATAAGTACGGCTGGTAGCACATTGCAAGGGCTCATTAACGACGTCCTTGACATATCAAAGATCGAGGCTGGCAAGCTTGAATTGGTCCCTGTGCAGTACGAATTACCAAGCATCCTCAATGATATAATCACCCTGAACATTATACGCATTGAAGACAAGCCAATCACTTTTATCTTGGACATTGAAAGCGGTCTTCCGTACCACCTTTTCGGGGATGACCTCCGGGTCAAGCAGATGATCAACAATCTTTTAAGCAACGCTTTTAAATATACCCAGAAAGGAACCGTAACCCTTGGTGTAAAATGTGAATATGCAGGGGGGGAAGACGTTTGGATGTCGGTTTATGTATGCGATACCGGGGTAGGCATACATAAAGATGACCTGAATAAGCTGTTTACCGATTACAGTCAGGTGGATACCAGGACTAACCGGCTTATCGGGGGGACGGGCCTGGGCTTAAGCATTACCAGGATGCTTGTGGAGCACATGGGTGGTGAAATATTCGTTGAAAGCGAGTACGGTAAAGGCAGTACGTTCCGTTTTAAGATCCAGCAGGGCTTTATTTCCGATGTGAAAATTGGTGAAGAAATAGTGGAAAATCTGCGCAGCTTCCATTACTCTGACCACCGGAAACGCGCACACGAAAAGCTCGTCCGGCCTGATCTTAGTTACATCAATGTACTGGTTGTTGATGATATGCAGACAAACCTGGACGTAGCGGCAGGAATGCTGAAGAAGTATAAGATGCGGGTGGACTGTGTGACGAATGGGAAGGATGCAATTGAACGCATTAAAGGCGAAGAACCTTTGTATGACGCGATATTCATGGATCACATGATGCCCGGAATGGATGGGATTGAGGCGACGGGGAAGATACGCGCCATTGGCACAAAATATGCGATGATGGTGCCAATCATTGCACTTACCGCGAATGCAATTGCCGGGAATGAGCAGATGTTTCTTAATAAGGATTTTCAGGCGTTTTTGCCAAAACCAATTAATATAATGAAACTGGATTCTATTATTCAGAGATGGGTGCGGGATAAAAACAGGGAATAGGGAATGGAGAAAGAGAAAAAACAAAGTATAGGATCACAGTTTGGTTTTGTAAACATCGTTTTTTTTATTGTAATGGCCGTTGCTATGATACTGGTTGTCAGTTTTATATTTCGTACCATAACGAATACTTCTTCAAAAGACTATGCGCGTTTTTATTCGACTGAAGCGGTCAATATTCTTAATGTCTATTTGTATCGTGAAACTGCCCTTGTCACCAAAGTTGCCAGGTCCAGGGCATTGGTTGAATGGTTCGCCGATGAACTTAGCGCCGAAAAAAAAGCTGCGGCATACGTAGAAATGATCAGTTACACGGACATGCTGTTCAACGCCAACCTTTACTTTGTAATCGCAGATTCCCTTAACGAATATTCTATCGATCAAGGCGCTGCGTTTGAAGAATTTGTGCCATTTGATATCATCAGCCCATACATTGAGTACGATCAATGGTATTATAGGTGTGTCCAATCGACAAACGACTATACCCTCAATATTGATATTGACAAAGTCACAAACCAGCGGCGCTTATGGATCAACCATAAAGTAGTGGATAAAGGGGAATTGCTGGGAGTATTCTGCTCGAGCCTGCTCTTTGACGCGGTAATCGATGAGATTTTCAGCCAGTATACCAGCAGCGTAAGGGGGATCGTTATAGATGAGGGAGGGATCATCCAAATGGACAGCAACCTCATGGAAGAAAGCGATCTGGAATTGTATGAAGAGGGGCTTCTCATTCAGGATGTCAGCGACGATCCTGTTTTTTTATCCTCAATTAATTTTTATCTTGGTACAGTTGGGGGTTATTTTACTTCGCATGATAAACCAATCGTTTTTGAATTGGAAAAAAGCGAGTATAGTTTCGCTTCCCTTGCTCCCGTTGCAAACACCAATTGGACGGTTGTAACATTTTTCAATTCAGATTCCCTTTTCAATATTGCAATGCTTCTGCCCCTGCTATTCACAATGCTGGCTGTATTGGTTGCCTACACTATTTTTGTTACATGGCTAAGCCGCAACCTGATTTTTATCCCTTTCCAGAAGCTTATAAGCAGTTTAAATCAGGCAGAGGTAAATAAAAACGGTGGTATTTATGGCTATGATCTTCAAAATGAATTTGGTGAAGTGTCACGGACAATACAGAATGTAAGGGATCGGCTTGCAATCCAAAACAAAGAGCTTCAAGGTGCCATGATAAATGCAGAAAGGGCTAATCAGGCAAAGTCGGTTTTTTTATCCAACATGAGCCATGAAATGCGTACCCCCATGAATGTGATCGTTGGGCTCACTGATCTGATTCTGGAAGAAGATGACCCTACCGTCAGCCTAAAAGAAAATCTGAGGAAGATTAATACTGCTGGAAATACCCTGCTTGGATTAATCAACGATGTACTTGACTTTTCAAAAATTGAGGCGGGCAAGCTTGAATTGTTGCCAGTTCAGTACGATTTGCCCAGCTTATTGAATGATGTCATCACTCTCAACATGATTCGCATTGAAGATAAGCCAGTTTCATTTATGCTGGATATAAACGGGGATCTGCCGTGCATCCTAAGCGGGGATGATATCCGCGTGAAACAAATAATCAACAACCTTTTAAGCAATGCCTTTAAATATACTCAGAAGGGAACCGTTACACTGGGTTTGATAACTTCGAAGATCGGCGAGGATGTGCGGATGTCCTTTTATATAAGTGATACCGGAATCGGAATACGCGATGAAGATTTTGATAAGCTCTTTACCGATTTCAATCAGGTGGATACACGGACGAACCGCAACATTGAAGGGACTGGTTTGGGGTTGAGTATAACGAAAATGCTCATTGAGCACATGGACGGTGAAATTACCGTGGAAAGCGAATACGGCAAAGGGAGCACTTTCCGGTTTAGTATTAAGCAGGGTTATGTTTCAGATAAAAAAATCGGTGAGGAAACAGCCCAAAACCTGCGCGCTTTTCGCTTCATGGACAACAGGAAGCGTGCTTCCGAAAAGCTTGTTCGTTCCGATTTAAGCTACGCCAGCGTGCTTGTGGTTGACGACATGCAGACGAACCTTGATGTTGCGGCTGGAATGCTCAGGAAGTACCAAATGCGGGTGGACTGTGTAACAAGTGGTAAAGACGCATTGGATCGCATTGCCAATGGGGATATTATGTATGATGCAATCTTTATGGATCACATGATGCCTATTATGGACGGGGTTGAAACAACGGAGAAGATTAGGGCTATTGGCACTAAATATGCGATGACGATACCAATAATAGCGCTGACGGCCAATGCAATTGCAGGCAATGAACAAATGTTTTTGAATAAAGATTTTCAAGCGTTTTTACCCAAGCCAATCAATATAATAAACCTTGATTCCGTTGTACAGCGCTGGGTGAGAGATAAAACAAGGGAATGAAGAATGAAGAATGAAGAATGATAAAGGAACAAGGAACAAGGAGAGAATGATCCAAATGAGAATAATAAAACATGTAATGCTGATTACTTTACTTATTTTAATTTTGCCGTCAGGGTGCGGAAAGTCATCTTACAAGCCTGTTGGCTTATCAATGGAGAATATCTCGTTCCGGGATATTCCCGGCGTTACTGAGGATGAAATCAAGGCCATCGAAGAGCTGCAAAAACAATATTCGTCTTTTATATATGGAGTTGTATCAAGTTCCGAGTCTTTTGTAATGGAAGATGGCAGAATCGGTGGATTTAGCGCCTTGTTTTGCGAATGGCTTTCCATGCTTTTTGAGGTTCCGTTTATTCCAACGAACATTACTTTTGACGGTATGCTCTCCACGATTATGGAAGGCAAAATTGATTTTGCTGGCGATTTGCGGTTCACAGAGGAACGCCAGCAGTCTTATTTTATGACCGATCCAATAGCGCTACGTTCAATTAAGAGTATTAGAATCGAAGGCAGTCAGTCAATTGAAAGCATAACATTGTCACGCCTTCCCCGTTATGCGTTTCTGGAAAACACCGTCTCTATTGATGATGTCGCGGCAGTGACTGAAAGCGGTTCCTATGAGGTTGTACCGGTTAATGATTTTGATCTCGTTTACGATATGCTTAAACGTGGTGAAGTTGACGCATTTATTGTATTGGGACCCGCTGAAGCAAACTTTGACAAATACAGCGACGTTACTATCGAAGACTTTGTACCGATGATATTCAGCCCGGTCTCATTGTCAACGGTAAAGCTGGAACTGACGCCTGTTATCTCCATAGTACAGAAAGCACTTGAAAACGGCGCATACCCTTTCCTCGCCGAGCTGTATAGCCGTGGATACCTTGAGTATAAAAAACAAAAACTGCTTAAGCAGTTCACGAATGAAGAACTGGCATATATACAAAATACGCCACGTGTATTATTCGCGGCAGAAAGTGACGCTTACCCTCATGAATTTTATAATACCCATGAAAAACAATGGCAGGGTATTTCTTTTGATTTATTAAGCGAAGTATCAAAACTTACAGGGCTCCGCTTTGAGCTTGCGCATGGAGAAAATGCGAATTGGGATGAACTTGTAAAAATGCTTTCCAATGAAGAAATATCAATAATTGTCGATTTGATACACACTAAAGAAAGGGAAAATTATTTTATTTGGACAGAAACAGATGCATTGATGGATAATTACGCGTTTGTTTCAAAAATTGAATCCCGTAAAAGCAGTGTAAACGATATAATATATTTAAAAATCGGTTTGATTAACGGTTTGGCGATGGAAGAATTGTTCAGGGAATGGTTTCCGTTTCATGCAAATATCGTTAAGTATGAGAATTTTGACGAGCTTCAAGATGGCCTGGAGCGTGACGAGGTAGATGTGATTATGGTAAACCTGAACAGGCTCCTTGCATTGTCGAATTATTATGAGAATCCGGGTTTTAAAGCTGATATAATAATCGAACCTCCCTATTATTCCGGTTTTGGGTTTAACAAAAATGACGTACTTTTATGTTCTATTATCGACAAGGCGTTTAAGTTGATTGATGCCGAAGAAATCAGGTCTTATTGGAAGGGAAAAACCTTCGATTACCGTACAAAAGTAGTGGAAGCGCAGCGTCCGTGGCTTATTAGCGCAGCTTTCATGTTTTTTGTCATACTTGTCATGGTTACAGCTTTTTCGATAAGAAGCCGCAGGACCGGAAAACAACTGGAAAAGCTTGTCAGGCAGCGGACAAGCGAACTGGAACTCGAAAGTTCCAAGCTTAAAACCATGTTTAATTCGTCACCGGACATAATATTTTGTAAGGATCTAAATTCCCGTTATATTCAATGCAACACAAGTTATGCAGAAATGTACAATGTAAGCGAGGAATTTGTTGTTGGCAAAACAGATAGGGAAATTTTTAATTACGCTTTGGAGACAGCCCAGAAATTTATCGATGATGATAAAAAGGTTATGAACGGAAAACAACCTGCTATATTTGAAGAAAGCATAATACTGAAGCATAAAGGCAACAAAGAATTGTTTTTGGAAACAATTAAAGCTCCGCTGGTGCAAAACAGGAAAGTAATTGGAATGTTGGGTATATCTCGCGACATAACCGAGCGCAAGGCGATCGAGAGGGAACTCGCGCTTCAGACTTCCATTCTTCAAACTATGGTAGATTCAATTCCAGATATTATCTACTGCAAAGATTTGGATCTGGACTATACGCTGTGCAATAAATTTTTTGCGGATTTTCTGGGACGCAGCAAAGATGATATTCTGGGGAAAGGAAAAAATCCGGGCGGGGCATTACCTGACGAAGCTGTAAGGTTGGCCAACATTGTTGATCAGAAGGTCATTGATGAAGGCAGGTTGAATATCTTTGAACAATACTTGCCTTCTGTTTCCGGGGAAAACCGGCTCTTTGAAACCATCAAGGCACCGCTTATGCAGGATGGGAAGGTTATAGGGATTGCCGGGATAGCGCGCGACATAACCGAGCGCAAGGCGATGGAAGAAGCGGCGCAGGCAGCCAACCGCTCCAAGTCCGCCTTCCTCGCAAACATGAGCCACGAGATGCGCACCCCCATGAACGTGGTCGTGGGCCTCACGGACCTGATGCTGGAGGAGGACGACCCCACGGTAGAACTCAAGGAGAACTTAAGGAAGATAAGCACAGCCGGGAACACCCTGCTCGGCCTCATAAACGACGTCCTTGACATCTCAAAGATAGAGGCCGGCAGGCTCGATCTGATGCTGGACAAATACGAGATGCCGAGCCTCCTGAGCGACATAACGACCCTAAACATGATAAGGATCGAGAGCAAGCCCATAGCGCTGCGCCTGGACATAGACGGGGACCTGCCGTACTACCTCTACGGGGACGACCTGCGGGTCAAGCAGATAATCAATAACCTGTTGGGCAACGCCCTAAAGTACACGCAGAGGGGGCTCGTGACGCTTGGGGTGGCCTGCAAACTCGACACAGGCGGGGACGTGTGGATGACGGCCTACGTGAGCGACACCGGCATTGGGATTCGAGAGGAGGACCAGAAGAAGCTGTTCATCGACTACAGCCAGGTGGACACGCGTGCGAACCGGCGGATAGAGGGGACTGGCCTGGGCCTGAGCATCACGAAGATGCTGGTGGAGCAGATGGGAGGAGAAATTTCCGTGGAAAGCGAGTACGGCAAGGGGAGCACGTTCCGCTTCCGGATAAAACAGGGGTTTGTTTCGGAGAAGACCATCGGGCAGGAGACTGCGGAGTACCTCTGCAATTTCCGCTATCTTGACAAGAAGAAGAGGGCGCACGAAAGGATAGTGAGGCCGGACCTGGGGTATGCGAGCGTGCTTGTAGTGGACGACATGCAGACGAACCTGGACGTGGCTGCCGGGATGCTGAAGAAGTACAAGATGCGCGTGGACTGCGTATTGAGCGGCCAGGAGGCCATAGACCGCATCGACGGGGGGAAGCCGGTGTACGACGCGATATTCATGGACCACATGATGCCCGGGATGGACGGGGTGGAGGCTGCCAAGAGGATACGCGAGATCGGCACGAGGTACGCGATGACTGTACCGATAATCGCGCTTACGGCAAATGCGATAGCAGGCAACGAGCAGATGTTTCTGAACAACAGTTTCCAGGCATTCCTTGCGAAGCCCATCAATATAATGCACCTGGATGTTGTCGTTAAGCGGTGGGTGAGGGATAAGACAAGAGAGTAAGGGAAAAGGGAATAGGGAAGAGGGAAGAAGACTCTCACGGAGACACGGAGGGACGGAGCTCGCGGAGGAAGAAGGAAAAAGGAATTATAATGAGTTCTAAACGAATAATATGTTTTCTGCCGATTCTCGCAATCATTGCGATTGTTTATATCGGATGTGAAAGATCTATCGAAAAACAGTCAGGCTTATCGATGGCGGATATCTCGTTTCGTGATATTCCCGGTGTTACGGAAGATGAAATTAAAGCCATTGAAGCGTTTCAAAGGGAAAATCGCACTTTTACTTATGTTGCGGTTCCGACTACGGAAGCATTCCTGAAAGAAAATGGGGAAATCGGAGGTTTTTCCGCCTTGTTCTGTGAATGGTTAACTAAAGTTTTCGGGATTAGCTTTAAGCTTGAGCATATCAGGTATGATAACTTAATTCCTTCGGTATTTTCAGGTAAGGTTGATTTTTCAGGCGATTTCAGGCCTACAGAGGAACGCCGGCAGGCCAATTTTATGAGCGACCCAATAGCGCTGCGCTGGCTTATATCAATGCGGCTTAAGGACAGCCAACCTATTGAAAATATTTCATTGTCGCGCCTCCCACGGTATGCGTTTTTAGGGGAGAGCGTCTCTATTCAGGATGTTGCCGACGTGCTTGGGCCCGGTACCTATGAAACTGTAATTCCCGATGAAGTTAGCAGCGAGTATCTTCACGAGATGTTAATACAGGATAAGATGGATGCCTTTATTGTGGTTAATACTGGCGAATCTGTCTATGACCAGTATGATGATATTATTGTCGAAGATTTTTTCCCGTTTGTATTCAGCCCGGTCTCTTTGATAACGGCAAAGGCGGACCTTGCGCCCATTGTCTCAGTAGTGGACAAGGCGTTAAAAAATGGGGCAATCCAGTACCTGAGCCAGATGTACAAACAAGGGTATATAGAATACAGGAAAAATAAATTGTTTATGATGCTCAACGAGGAAGAAAAAGCGTATATGCAGAATTTCCCTGTTGTGCCGATAGTTGCCTCAAACTGGTTATACCCAATTAATTTTTACAACAAATATGAAAAAAGGTGGGAAGGAATTTCCTTTGACATACTTGACGAAGTGGAAAAAATTTCAGGCCTAAATTTTGAAGTCGTCGGTTCTCCAAACGCATCCTGGGATGAACTGTATGAAATGATGCAGAACGGAAAGGCCTCCGTCTGCCTTGATTTTATTCGCACTCCGGAACGTGTAGGCAGATACCAATGGTCAAATTATCCATACTTGTCTGAAAATTATGCGCTCATATCCAAACATGATTTCCCAAACCTCAGCACTGCTGAAATATATTACGCCAAAGTCGGCTTAATAAAAAGCACAGGGTATGCCGATATGTTTCGGCAATGGTTTCCCGGAGCGGTAAACATAACGATGTATGAAATGCAGGACGACGCATTCCGTGCGCTGGATAAGGGTGAAATTGATTTGGTAATGGCGGGTACAAATACCTTATTAAGCATAACCAACTATTACGAATTTTCAAATTACAAGGCCAATTTTATTTTTGAGAGTACTATTGACTTTTCTCTCGCTTTCAATGTAAATCAATACGTTCTTTATTCCATTGTTGAAAAGGCCCTTTCATTTATAGATATAAAGACAATTTCGCAACGGTGGGAGAGTAAAACTTTTGATTATCAGTCAAAGCTGATGCGGGCGCAGCGCCCTTATCTGATCGGCGCAATTGTCTTGTCATTAACGGTACTTGCTTTGGTGTTTGTGCTTTTGGTAAGAAGCCGTAATGCAGGGAAACGGCTGGAAGAACTCGTCAAACTGCGGACGGGAGAACTGGAACTGCGGACTGAAGAAGCCAAAATGGCTTCAAACGCTAAATCTGCCTTCCTCGCCAACATGAGCCACGAAATGCGTACCCCCATGAATGTGGTAGTGGGATTGACCGACTTAATGTTGGAGGACGATGACCCATCCGAGCATATAAATGAAAATCTAAAAACGATCAGTACTGCAGGAAATACTCTGCTAGGACTGATTAACGACGTCCTTGATTTTTCAAAAATTGAAGCGGGCAAGCTTGAATTAACGCCGGTGCAGTACGATATACCAAGCTTTTTAAGTGACATTATAACCCTCAACATGATACGCATAGAAAGTAAACCTATTGCGTTCCGACTGGATATTGATGAGGAGCTGCCATGCAGCCTCTACGGGGACGACCTCCGGGTAAAGCAAATAATCAATAACCTTTTGAGTAACGCCTTTAAATATACGCAGCGGGGAACCATTGCATTGAAGATGAGCTGTAGCACAGACAAATCAACGGGTAATCAGGCGCAGTGTAAGGGCGATGAGGTATGGATGTCTGTTTGCATCAGTGATACAGGTATTGGGATACGCGAAGATGACTTAAAAAAGCTCTTTACCGACTACAGCCAGGTAGATACCAAAGCCAACCGCAGAATTGAGGGAACTGGCCTTGGTTTAAGCATTACCAAAATGCTCGTGGAACAAATGCATGGGGAAATTTCCGTGGAAAGCGAATTTAGCAAAGGTACGACATTCCACGTCCGTATTCGTCAAGGCTTTGTCTCCGACGATAAAATTGGAACAAAAATGGCGGAAAGCCTTGTCAGCTTTCGTTATTTGGACAACAGGAAGCGGGCCTCTCAAAAGCTCGTGCGGCCCGATTTAAGTTACGCCTGTGTGCTGGTGGTTGACGATATGCAGACCAACCTGGATGTGGCTACCGGAATGCTAAAGAAGTACAAGATGCGGGTGGATTGCGTAGCAAGCGGGCAGGAAGCGATTGATCGCATTGCTGCGGAGGAGCCGGTGTACGATGCAATTTTCATGGATCACATGATGCCCGTTATGGACGGCATCGAAGCAACGGAAAAGATACGGGCCATTGGCACAAATTATGCGATGACGATACCCGTTGTTGCTCTGACGGCAAACGCGATTGCAGGCAACGAGCAGATGTTTTTAAACAAAGACTTTCAGGCATTTTTACCAAAACCCATTAACATAATGAAGCTAGACTCGGTTGTTCAGAGATGGGTGCGGGATAAGACGAGGGAATAAGGTAAAAAGGAAAAGGTAAAAAGTAAAAGTGTCGCGTCCTGGTGTAAAGTTGACACTGGGAGACGAGAATGAAGAAGGAATTTGTAACCTACAGCGAGGCGTTCAAGATGCAGGTTGTGGGGG
>JGI24702J35022_10000724_pt1 | contig 20290 bp, 20 predicted proteins | sample TergutTh196P4_FD_35022 | JGI IMG/M metagenome (IMG submission 35022)
TGGCTGAGCAAGGAGCTGGCCACGCCTTGCCGGCGCAGGCTGGGGTCGACTGCCAGGTCGAGGATATGCATGTCGTCGTCAATCAGCCAGCCGCCGATATAGCCGGCCAGCTGCTGGCCCTGCCAAGCCACCCACCAAGACCGGTTCAGGGCGTAGAGCTCCGACCGAAAAGCCGCCTCGTCCCAGCACTCCCCAGTTCCGGGGGCATCAATGAAGCTGCGTGCCTCCAAGTCCGCCACCCAAGGGGTGTCTTGGAGTGCCATCGGGCGGTAAAGGACTGCGCTGCGCTGCGGCTCGAGCACGCCGTTGGCGGGAACGTCCAATACCTGGCCTGGACTCATTTGGCCGCCTTGGGATAGGCGCAGGCGCTCGTTTTCCTCGGCGTCCGACAAACGGGTATAGATCGGCAGCAGGCTGCCTGCGTCCCCATATTGGCGCAGCTCTGCCCAATTTGCCGCCATCGTCAGCAATAGGCCATGGCCGCTGGGGTGCCAAAGCGACTCGTCGCTTATCTCGAACAGGCCGCTGGCGTTCTTGGCGAAGGCGTCGGCGTACTTTGACAAACCGTCACCTGCTAGGGTCATATTTGTCCATTGGCTTGTCCAACGTTGCATAATATCGTCTACTTTATTCACGCTGTGATGGTCGATCCGCATCACCCCGTGGTCGTCGAGGTCGTAACGGGACGTGTACACTTCGTTGCGCATGGCATCGGCGACGACTGCCAGCCGTCCAGAGAAGCCATGCGCCCACGCCTGCCAGGCCAGCGCGTCCAGCGTCGAGACGCCGTATAGGGGGACATTCAAGCCCCGTGCGATCCCCTTGGCCGTAGCCAAGGCGATTCGAACTCCTGTAAACGATCCCGGGCCAAGACCGCAGACAAGCGCGCTTAGCGTGGACTTGTCAATCCCTTGATGCCCCAGCAGCTCGTCAATCGCTGGCAGCAAGTTCGTATTGGCTTGCCTTGAAGCCAAGATGTTGCGGCTGGACAGCAAGGTAATGTCGGTTGGGCTGATGTCGCGAACAGTGAAAATGTCGCAAGCAGTCAGCCCTAGCGCGATGGCAATGTCTGCTGTTGCGGTGTCAATTGCCAGAATGTATTGCTTGTCTTTTTGGTTTGCAGCCATTAGCTCCCTGTTCGCTTGTGCCTAGGTCAGTCGTCTGGGACTTGCGCACAAAGCCTCATCCACTCAGTCAGTCTTTGCTGCGACCGTTTGCCGAATGAGGCAAATTGCAGTTGGCGAGTATTATCGTCTAAAATGCTTATTCTGACGTGCAGGAAATCAAGCGGCAGGGCCTCTGGGAAACGGTCTCCCCACTCCACAACAGAAAGCCCACCATCCTCTAGCAGGCCAAAGTAGTCAAGGTCTTCCAGTTGACTGGAGTCGTCAAGCCGGTACAGGTCGAAATGATAGAGGGCATGGGGCTTTGGCGGCAATGCCTCTGGGCCGGCAGCCAGCTCATGTACCATCAAGAGGTTAAAGGTCGGCGAGTTGACCGGCTCGTCAACGCTTAAGCCTTCGGCGATGCCCTTCGTGAACTCTGTCTTGCCTGCCCCCAGGTCGCCACTGAGGAGCAGGACGTCGTTTGCCAGTAATATGCTAGCTATTTGATAACCATAGCTTCTAGTCTGTTCACTGCTCTTAGAGACCAATTCGAAGCTCATATGTCCAGGCCTTCTTGAACCGGGCGGTCGTCGGCTTCGGCCTCTGCGCCCGCTTCGGCTCTCGTACCCGCTACGGCCTGTGCTTGCCCAGACTTCGCTTGCCCGGCCTGCTGTTCCTGCCCGGCCTGCTGTTCCTGCCCGGCCTGCTGTTCCTGCCCGGCCTGCTGTTCCTGCCCGGCCTTCTGCGCATATTCAGCCCGCCGCGTCTCGATCAGCCTTCCCAACAAGCGGAAGTCGTCCTCCATGACCGGCCGTTTGGAGCGGTCATAGATTGCTGCCGCCGGGTGGAAGATCGGCAGCACCGAGAATGCCCCGGTGATATGGATCTGGCCACGCAGGCCCGAGATGCCGCGGTCGGTACGCAAGATGAAGTGCGTGGCGAAGTTGCCTAAAGTCACGATAATCTGCGGGCCGATGCAGCGTACCTGCTCGCGCAGGAAGGGCGAGCAGGCCTCAATCTCTACTGGCGAGGGGTCGCGGTTCTCAGGCGGACGGCATTTTAAGACGTTGGCAATATAGATCTCTGGGCGCGTCAGCCCAGCCAAAGCCAACAGCTCGTTTAGGTATTGGCCGGCTGCCCCGATGAAGGGCTCGGCGCCTAGGTCCTCTTGACGCCCGGGGGCCTCGCCGATGAACATCACCGTCGCTTCAGGGTTCCCAACGCCGAATACCAAGGTCGTCCGGGTCTCGCATAGCGCACAGCGTCGGCAGTCCCCGATCTCTTGGCGTAACTCTTCTAGGCTTTTCGGCATCTTTGCCCTACTCCACATACAGGCGCTCGAGCCGCTCGCCTAAGCGGCAAGCCATATCGTAATTGATAGTGCCAAGCGTCTGGGCCAGCTCGTCTAGGGTGATCCATTCCTCGCCGTCCCGGCCGACAATCACGACCTCGTCCCCGACCTGCGGCTGAATTGCCAAGCGTCCAGCAGAAGAACGCTGGTTGGCCTCGAACATCATCATGTCCATACAGATGTTGCCTACTTGGGGCAGGCGGCGGCCTTTCAGCAGGATGTCCATTTTTCCGGACAGCTCGCGGGCGATGCCGTCAGCATAGCCGATAGGCAGGGTCCCAATGAGCACATTACCAGGCGACCTGTACAGCATCCCGTAGCTGACTCCCTCGCCCATCGGGACCGATTTCACCATCGTCACGCGGGCATAGACGCTCATCGCCGGGTACAGCTCCATCTGGGATTGCGTTATCTCGCTGGGATGCATGCCGTACATGCCGATCCCGATTCGCACCATGTTGAAATGCGCCTGTTTGTAACGGATCGTGGCTGCGGTGTTGGCGGCATGGACGATGCCCGGGTTTATCCCCATATAGCGCATCTCGGCCAGGGCCTTCATGAACCGGTCATACTGTCGGGTAATCTCGTAGGTGTCAGCCTCGTCGGCAGTGGCAAAATGGGTAAAGACCCCCTGTAGCTGCAGCCCGCTGTGAAAGTCGATCGTGCGCAAGAGGTCTGGGGCGTCGTCAGAATGGACTCCCACCCTGTTCATCCCGGTATCGATTTTCAAATGGTAAGGAGCAATGCGGCCCATCGCTGACGCTGCCTCGCCCAGGCTCAAAGCGAACTCTGTGGAGTGGACGGCAGGGGTCAGCCCGTAGTGCAGGATCAAGTCAATCGTCGAGGCAGGCGGTTCGGATAGCACCAAGATCGGTGCCGCGATGCCGGCTTTGCGCAGCTCGATGCCTTCCTCCACGTTCGAGACGCCTAACCACTTGGCCCCCGACGCCAGCGCCTTTTGCGCAACCCTGACCGCACCATGCCCGTAGGCATCGGCTTTGACAACCGCCATGATCATCACGTCAGGCCCGATCAAGCGCCGAAAACGCTGCAGGTTACGCCGAATCGCCTCCAGGTTGACCTCCACCCACGCCCATCGGCGCGCTGGAGGGCCGCCGACCGACAAATCACCTGTCAGCTCCAGCCGTGAGTCGGAATCGTTTTGACTGACCACTATACTCGCTCCTTGTTTTGGTGCCCTTGCGTCTTTATGTGGAGAAGCCCCATGCGGGATGCCCCAATAAAGGCCCAGCAAAATCGTAGCAATAAATGAATCCTAGCCGCTTCGTAGGATCAAGCCTCCATTTTTGGATACCGTTTTCTAATCTGCATAGTCTACCACGCACTAAGCGGAGTGTTTAGATTAAGGCACCTGTCTAGAGGCTATCGTCTCGATACTTGCCCCTAGGCTTTAGCCTGATGAAGGGCAGCCACCCCGAAAAAGAAGCTGCGCGCCTTGACATTGTGAAAGCCACATCCCTGCATCAAGCTGGAAAGCTCTGATTTGGATAAAAACACTTCAGTGGAGTCGTTCAGCCACTGGTATTGTTGGCGATGCCCTACCATCAAGGCAGCGATAAGCGGCATCAGGTAGCGGAAATAGAGGCGGAAGAGGTGTTTAATGACTGGTAGAGACGGGTAAGAGGCCTCCAGGCAAAAAAAGGACCCGCCTGGCTTGATGACTCTCGCAAACTCCTTCAGGGCAGCCTCGAAGTCAGGCAGGTTCCGTAGTCCGAAGCTGATGGTCAAAGCATCGACACTGTTGTCAGCAAAGGGCAGACTAAGGGCGTCTCCCCATATAAAGTCAATGCTGGGCGAAGGATTGGGCAAGCCTGTGAGACGTCTTCGTGCTACAGCCAGCATATTGTTTGAAAAGTCCAGGCCAACGACCTGGGCATCAGGGAGAGCCTGGCCAAGGGCGAGCGAGATGTCGCCAGTCCCGCAGGCGACGTCTAGGACCAGGGGGCTTTTCGCATCGACAGGCAAAGCGGCTACCACCTGCTTTACCAAAGCCTTCTTCCACCCCCGGTGCAGGCGAAAGCTCTCGATGTCGTTCATGCGGTCGTAGTCGTCACTGATCGTCTCGAAGACATCGTGGACAAAGGCCCGCTTTTGCTCGGGGGTCTTAGCTTTGGTCTTAGTCAGGTTATCGCTTGGGCTCAAGCAAACCACATGCCGATCAGGCCGGAAGCGAGCAGTCCGCCTGCCCAACAGCTGTTGACCAGGAAGCACCAAGAGCTGATGTTGCTCATCATCGCCTGGCGGTTTTGAATGTCATAGTTGCCGCGGATGATCAGGCTGAGCTTTTTGTACCCGAGCATCGAAGCCAGGCTGACTGGGACCAGGGCGACCAGCCAAAACATCACAGACGCCATGGCCATCCAAAGCATGGTGACGACTGCAAGGATGCCGGCAAGCCTCTTTGACTTCTCCGAGCCGAGTTTTACGGCAAGCGTCCTCCTGCCAGCTTCCCGGTCGCGGACGATGTCGCATGAGTTATTGGTCAGCATGATCAGGGCTATCGCCAAAACAGCTGGTAGGGAGATCAAAATGATCAAAGGCGTGAACTTTTTGGTCAGAGCGACATAGGTGGAGACGGTGATGATACCTCCCATGGCCAGTCCGCTCACGGCCTCGCCGAGCGGCAGGTAGGAGATGGGCTTAGGCCCAAGGGAGTAAAAGACCACTGCAGCAGCCCCTAGGGCACCTAGCAGCAAGAGCCACCACTGGGAGAGAAGGGCAACAACGACCCCGAAGCCTACAGCTAGAAGGCACAAGACCACCCCAAAGGCCAGGGCAGCTTTGGGGTCTATTGCGTTATACAGAATCGAAGCGTCGGTCTTATCCAGAATAGTCTCTTTGGTGTCAAGCCCCGATTTGAAGTCTTGGTAGTCGTTTAAGGTGTTCACAGCCGACTGAGCGCACAAGGCGCAAACCAGCATGAGCAGCCAACAGGTTATAGCACGGGCGTCAAACTGGAAAGGAACGACTGCTGTCAGGGCCCAAGCAGCTGCTCCTCCGACTAGAACCGGCGAAAGCGCCGCCGACCAGGTCGGCGGGCTAGCCAGCTCGATTGCCGCTTTCGCGGTAAACGGCTTGTAGATACTTTGACGACCTCTGGATCCCCTTTGGCTCACAGTTGGATGAACCATCCCCTCTCCGAACCGACCGCCTCGTCGACCCGTGCCCGCAAGTCAGCATCGATCGGGTCGTCGACATTCATCATCACCAGCACCCGGTCGGAGTCTTCGCGTATCCCGATTTGCATGGTCGAGATGTTCACGCCAGCATCACCAAGTATCGTGCCCATGCGCCCTAGCTGACCGGGCCGGTCTTGGTAACTGACAATATAGACATATTTGCCTGGGACCAAGTCAAGCATGAATCCCATCACGGAGATGATGCGCATGGTGTCATGCGAACCAAACGTGGTTATAGCTACCTCATAAGTCTCAGCACCTGAACGCGCCTCGAAGCTCACCTTGCTTGCATACTCTGTGCGCTGGTCGCTGTTCTCGACCCGGACCTTGACGCCTCTTTGTTCGGCAAGGTAGTTGGCATTCACAAAGTTGACAGGCGCATCGGTAAACTGGGCGAATATCCCGCGCAAGGCTGCCGAGCCGATCAGGCTGCAGTCGTTTTTGGCCAGGTCCCCAAATACGCGCACAGTCAAGGACTCTACCGCTCCGTCAGCCAGTTGGGACAGGAACTGTCCAGCTGTCTGGGCAGCCTCGATGAATGGCTGTACCGCAGTCATCGCATCGTCTGGGACCAGAGGCACATTGACTGCAGTCGGCACCATTTTGCCCTCTAGGCCGAGGTTTACGAACTCTGCGGTCTGAATGCCGGCACGCAGCTGGGCTTCCTCAGTCGAAGCCCCAAGGTGGGGCGTCAGTATGATCTGCTCGAGCTCATGCATCGGGGACTCCGTGCAGGGCTCCTCCTCATAGACGTCGATTCCAGCGCCTGCCACCTTGCCGCTACGCACGGCCTCGGCTAGCGTGTCAACGTCGAAAATGCCGCCACGGGCTGCATTTATCAGGTAGACTCCTTCTTTCATGAGCTCGAACTCATGCGGGCCAAACATACCGATGGTCTCTTTAGTGGCGGGCATGTGGACTGTTATGAAGTCTGCCAGTGGCAGCAGTTCGTCCATGCTTTCGTAGAGTGTGACCCCGATCTCATCGGCACGCTCTTGGGTGGCATATGGGTCGTAACCGATGCACTTCATTTCAAATGACCTTGCCCGTGCGGCAACAAGCCCGCCAATACGGCCGATGCCGAATATAGCGAGCGTCTTTTGGTATAACTCGTTCCCCGAAAACTTGTTGCGCTCCCAAAGCCCTTGCTTCATCGAGGCATTGGCCTGAGGGGTGCGACGGGCTGCTGACAGCATCAAGGCAAAGGTCTGCTCGGCAGCACTGATGACATTCGAGGTTGGGGCGTTGCAGACGATCACGCCGTGCTCGGTAGCTGCTTCGACGTCGACATTGTCCACACCGACCCCGGCCCGGCCAACGACTTTCAGGTTGCTTGCTGCTTGGAAGACCTCGCGCGTAACCTGGGTGGCCGAGCGGACGATCAAAGCGTCATATTCAGGAATCGTCGTAAGCAGCTCGTCAGGACTGAGGTCGAAGATTATATCGACTTGATGTCCAGCTTCACGCAGTATCTCGATTCCTGTATCGGATATTTTCTCTGTGACTAGTACCTTACTCATTTCTCCTCCAATAACCACATTGAGACTTTTTATTTAAGTCGCCAATAAACTGCTCTTCTCAATTGCTATTCTCCCATTAAGACCATTTCGGCAGCCTTGATCCCGCTGCCTGTCTCAAACTCAAAGCCCAGCTCGGTCAAGCTCATCTCCAGGGCAGCGATGGTCGTAATGATATCGAAGTCCCCAAAATACCCGAGATGGCCGATGCGTATGATGCGGCCCTTGTAATCGTCCTGGCCTTCAGCGACAGTCACGCCATGCTTGTTTTTCATAATGTCTACCAAGTCGTCGGCATTGATGCCTTCTGGTATCAAGATGGGGGTAACGGCATTGCCTCGGCCTTCGACTGGGGCAAACAACTCTAGCCCGATGGCCTCGCAAGCCCTCCGGGTCGCCTCTGCCAAACGGGCATGGCGGGCAAAAATATTCTCCAGTCCTTCCTCGCGCATCAGCTTGAGGGACTCTGCCAGGCCGATCATCAGCGAGACAGCCGGAGTAAACGGAGTCGTATCGTCCTCTAGGCTCTTCTTGTATTTCTTCCAGTCGAAATAAAACTTCGGCAGGCTTGACCGGTCACAAGCCGCCCAGGCTTTGGCGCTTACCGACACAGCGGCCAGTCCCGGCGGCAGCATCAGGCCCTTTTGCGAGCCGGTCATCACGACGTCAAGGCCCCACTCGTCGGTTCGGCACTCCACTGCGCCGATTCCCGTAATACTATCGACAATGAGTATGCACTCTGGATACTCAGCCACAATCGCACCAACCGTCTGAACGTCGTTTAGCACCCCAGCAGAAGTCTCTGACTGCGTGACAACGACGCCTCGGGTATCTGGGTTTGCAGCTAGAAAACCCTTTATGTCCTCAGACGAGACAACTTCACGCCAACTATATGAAAGGACATGCACATCCAGCCCGTAGACATTTGCGATCTGCGCCATACGCTCGCCAAACTTGCCGTTTTGGGTGACCAAGACCTTATCCCCAGGACAAAAACAGTTGGCGATCGAAGCCTCCATCACTCCTGTGCCGGACGACGCAAAGATCATGACGTCGTTTTGCGTTTGAAAAACATACTTCAAACCTTCGACGCAATCCCGGACGACAGCCTCAAAGTCCGTAGTACGGTGGTGAATCATCGGGCGCGCAGTTGCCAGCAAAACCTCCGCAGGCACTGGTGTCGGTCCCGGAGTCATCAGATAATTCTTCTTCATAATACCCTCCTGAAACGCGTTTATCCCGATATCGGGTAGAAGAGTAGTATAACTCTACTTATGTGGAGAAAACCAAGACAGCCTGTTTTTCATGTAGCTCTGGAGCGTTAGCAAAGGGGTGGTCCCATTCACTTTGGCCGTCGGCTTTTGACCTCTGTGATGTAAGCTGATAAGTAACCATTACGAAACACTAATCATAATCGTTGAATCCCAAATTGACTGAACTCAATCAATAATACATACTAGACTCCCGTGTCTACCTTTAAAACTTTAATACGCTGCACCTAGGCCAAGAGGCGAGTTTGCTTCTAGCGATGAGGGCTTGCTTTTAGCGCAGTTACGGGCTGCTTTTAAATCCATTGCCCTTTTGTTATGTCTTGACGAGGCAGCCCTATGGTCGTTTGTGCAGTCGAGAGGGTAGTTGCAGAGAACTTAAAAAGGAAGGTTTCATGGCAAAACGAGTGATTAAGCCCTTTGAAGAGCGCCGTCAAGAGATTATCTCTACTGCACGAAGGTTCTTCATCAAAAACGGTTACAAGAACACATCGGTGGCAGAGATCGCACATGAGTTAGGCATTGCCCAAGGTTTGATATTCCATTACTTCAAGTCCAAGGCATGGCTGCTCTATTCAGTGTTCGACGAGATCGCTGCCGAAGAACGCCTAGCGACCATGGAATTCCTAGACGAGTTCGAAGGCCGGGCAATAGACTGCCTGGACCTGTTCATCACTAAGGGCACGCAACTACATGACCACCTACGCGAATATGACGATTTTTTCATCGAGATGAAAGAAGACCCGGCTATTCAAGACTATATCCAAAACAAACTGACCCTGTACTCCCTGCCGATGGTCCAGCAACTAATCGAAAGAGGCAACGAGGACGGCTCGTGGAATTGCGATTTCCCAGAGCAGACGGCTATCTTTATTATTTCAGGATTTAAGGGAATTTTACAAAGCTATACTGATTTTGATATTGCAGCAATGAGCGATGCCATTCAAAGCATTGTATTGAGGCTACTATGCGTTACTCCAATCGACGATCTATGACAGCCCGGGAAAGGCAATGACATGCTTCAACTTAAAGACATCACAAAAACCTATAAAACCGCTGGTTTCGAGCAAACCGCCCTTGACGGTCTATCGGTTACCTTTCGGGACAATGAGTTCGCAGCAATATTGGGCCCCTCCGGCTCAGGCAAGACGACCCTGCTCAATATCATCGGTGGCTTGGACAAAGCCGATTCCGGCGAGTTGGTAATTGACGGAGTCTCGACCAAAGCCTATAAAGACCGTGACTGGGACACCTACCGCAACAACCGCATTGGCTTTGTCTTCCAAAGCTACAACCTGATCGCCCACCAAACAGTCCTCTCGAACGTCGAATTAGCCCTTACCTTGTCAGGAGTGTCCAAGTCAGAGCGGCAACAACGCGCCAAGCAGGTACTGTCCGAGGTCGGCCTAAGCGAGCACATCAATAAGAAGCCTAACCAATTATCAGGTGGAGAAATGCAGCGGGTCGCAATCGCCCGGGCTTTGGTAAACGACCCTGAGATACTAATGGCAGACGAGCCGACTGGAGCACTCGACTCGAAGACCAGTCTGCAAATCATGGAATTGCTGAAGCGTATCGCTGACGACCGGCTAGTGATCATGGTCACGCATAATCCCGACCTGGCAAAGACCTATGCGACTCGTACAATAAACCTCTCGGATGGCAGGCTGGTCTCCGACTCTGACGACTTCGACGCCAGCTTGGCCCCGCTAAAACCGAACAGTACGGCCAGGCGCGCGTCAATGAGCTTCCTGACTTCGCTGCTATTGTCATTTTCCAACCTGATGACCAAGAAGGGACGTACCTTAATGACGGCTTTTGCCGGGTCGATCGGCATCATCGGCATTGCTGCGATCCTGGCTTTGGCAAACGGCGTAAACATGTATATAAAAAATGTGGAGGAAAGCACATTGTCCCAATACCCCCTGACAATCAACAGTACTGGAATGGACTTTACGGCAATGATGCTTGGCAACACAGGAGACGATACAGAGGAAAGCGACTCAAAGATACAGATCACTACTGGGGGAGAAGGATATGTTCGCGAGATAAACCTCTTGTCCAGTGTGTTCGAGTCAGTGACCACAAACGACTTGGAGTCACTAAAGGTCTTCTTAGATGACGATACCAACGAGATATGGGATTCTGTCAATGCCATCGAGTACACCTATGACGTGACCCCTCAGATCTATCTCGGTGACACTTCAAGCCAAGTGAGGCAAGTCAACCCTGACACTATGAGCAGGCTGATGGACCCGTCTGCCGGTAGCATGGGCTCTTCGTCCTCGGCTTTCAGTATGGGCATCAATATGAGCATCTTTAACCCTCTGCCCCGTAACCGTATCCTGATCGAGCCACACTACAACGTTTTGGCTGGAAGATGGCCTGAGTCCTACAACGAGTGCGTGCTAGTGGTTGTAGGCCGCAACCTCACCAGCGACTATGTGATGTATACCCTGGGGCTGCGCGACCCTGCGATACTCGATCAAATGCTTGAGGACTTTATTAACCAAAAGGAAGTTCTTATCCCCATAGACGACCGAGTCTTTAGCTATGAAGACATCATGGACGTGGATTTGCGACTGGTCTTGGCCTCAGACTATTACTCGTATGACGAGACATACGAGGTATATGTGGACCATCGCGAGGACGAGTCTTACTTAAAGGGCCTAGTGGCTGACTCCGAACGCCTGCGCATTGTCGGAATTGTAGGGTCTAATCCCGATAGCGACCTTTCACCTTTGCGCCCAGGAATCAACTACACGCCTGAGCTGATCGACTATTTGATGGACCAAGCCGCACAAAACGAGCTCGTCCAAGAGCAGATAGCGCATCGTGAAGTCGACGTCTTTACCGGCAAGACTTTTGAGGACATCAATAACGAGCGGGTCGTTGAGTTTGACATGAGCAAGCTGCTGACCATCGACGAGGATGCAATAGCGGATGCCTTTACTTTCGACGCCAGTGCCCTGGATGGAATCGATTATTCTGGATTGATGGACGCAGACAGCATGACGGTAACGACGCCGGATTTTCCTGCTTTGGATTTTTCGGCTATGTTCTTAATGCTCGAAGCTGACGACCTGCCTCTTGAGGGCTTGATAAACTTTGCCTTTATGGTCTTGGGGGACTACGTAGAGGAGCAATTCCCTGACTACTCTCAACAGATAATGGCCGACTTCAGCGAATACATGAACGACCCCCAAGTACAGGCCTACCTTGCCCAAGGCATTGCCTTGGCTATCCAGTACGATACTTTGACAAATGTCGTTGCGGGGCTAATCGGTGACTTCATGCAGTATTGCGCTGCAAACAATATCGATGCCAATGGCATGGCTGACGCCTTCCCGCTTTGGTTGGAAGAGAACATCGATGTGGTCTTGTTCGGCCTCGGCAGCTCTATGAACAACGATATCCTCATCAGCCTGGTGACGAACATTTTGAGCAATTTCATGGTTTCGTATGGTTACACGGCAGACGAGGTCATCCAAGACATCAGTGAGGACTTCTCCCTTTGGGTACTTGACCCATCGGTGGTTGAGCGGATGTATACGTATTTTGACATCAATGTGGACTTGGATCCTATGATCACGAAACTGACTATCGGCCTGTCGACCTACCTGCAGACTGTCTTGACTGATTTCCTGACGCAGTTCATGCTTGCCATGCAATGGCAGATGACAGCCGGCATGGGTTTGGTAATGGATCAATTGTCTGGGGCTTTGACCGGTGCTTTAGGCTTTGATGCAGATCTATTTGGAAGTGCTTTTCAGTTCAATATGAGCCAAGAGGACCTGACTTCACTGATGATGTCCATGATGAGCAGGACACAAAAGTCATACGAGTCCAATCTGAAACTACTCGGCCACGCCGACCCCCGGATACCCTCAGGGGTGTCTATCTATCCTAGGGACTTTGAGTGCAAGCAGGCAGTCATCGATATTTTAGACACCTACAACAAAAACATGGAGGAGTCTGGGCAAGACAGCAAGGTGATCATTTATACAGACATTGTTGGTGCGTTAATGAGCTCGGTTACCGATATTATCGATATGATCAGCATGGTTTTGGTTGCTTTTGTAGCCATATCGCTGGTTGTATCTAGTATTATGATTGGGATTGTTACTTATATATCTGTTCTAGAACGGAAAAAGGAGATAGGGATTTTACGTTCTATAGGGGCAAGCAAGCGGGATGTAGGTAATGTTTTTAACGCTGAGACGTTGATCATCGGGTTTACTGCCGGTGTATTGGGGGTTGCCCTGACAGCATTGGCTTGCATACCGGCTAATATGATTGTCTATGCAGCTATCGATGTGCAAAACATAGCCCAATTGCCTCTTCCCCCTTCTTTGGTTTTAATTGTGATCAGTTGTGTCTTATCGTTCGTTGCTGGCTTGATTCCCTCAGCGGCAGCGTCTAGGCGTGACCCGGTTGAGGCTTTGCGCAGCGAATAAACCTTTGCGCAGCGGATAGACCTTTGCGCAGCGGATAAGCAGGAGAGGATTAGCACATGATGACATACATCTCCAACCTGTATAAGGCTACCCTGCGAAAGCAGATGATGGCTATTATGCTAGTTATGCTTGGCTTTTACGTGATCAACATTGCTTCAGTAGTGGTGGTTTATGTAATGGTCATAGCAATTGGAGGCCCCTCGATTATGTATGACACCGCACAAACCATGGAAAGCCTTATGAAACAGGCTGGCTTGGCGAGCATAGTTGGGATCATTGCCGGTGCTGCAATAATGTTTGCCTTACGCGGAAAAAGGCTGCTCACGACAGACATTACGCATGTAAACGAAAAAATCAAAGTCCCTGACTACCTGCTACTGATATTGTTGATGTTTGGAGCACAGGTTACTTTTGGCTTAATCAGTATATCTTTGGATCGCTTATTTGGTGCATTCAACTTTTCCCCAATAGCTTCTTACGAGGATAGCATAGGGTCGTTGATGAACCCTATGGGCTACCTCTATATCGTTATAGTGGGTCCAATTGTGGAAGAAATAATATTTAGAGGGGCGATACTGCGCTCGTTGGAACGCTTCGGGATCAATTATGCAATATTAGTATCATCCATGATTTTTGGTGCATACCATATGTATCTGAATCAAGCTTTCTTTGCCTTTACTGTCGGTCTTATACTTGCCTATGTAGCACAACGGTTCTCCATGAAGTGGTCTATCTTAATGCATATTATCAATAATGGGTATTCTGTTTTATTGAATGTTGTATTAAACAGTATTTATATGAACACCCAAGTTACAATGCGTGGCCTTGAAAACTCGGTTGTTCTTATATATGTGCTTATTCTATTAGCGGCCATTGCTGTCTTGATTGTCAACAGACAACGGATAAAGGTTATACTGCAGCAGAATCGACCAGGCAGTATGTACTTCGCCTTAGACATACCCAAGTATGCAGCTGCTGAAACAGGCATCGTCAATAATGCCATGTCGCTTGACCTGTACAATCCATCGTCTCGGTCGCTATTTTCGCAATCCTTGCCAACACCACTTTACCAACAGGCCCAAGCCTATAATCAACCGCAACAAACAGTGCCAGGGGCTGTAGCCCAAAACCAACCTTACCAGCTGCAAGCGAACCAGCAAACGCAGCCGTTGTACCAGTCGCCGCAGCAACCGCAACAGCCAATGTACCAACAGCCCCAGCAGCCGTTGTACCAGTCGCCGCAGCCGCAGCAGCCGCAGCCCGGGCAATCTCCTTTCGGGCAAGCAACGCAGCAATCCTACCCGCCGCAACAGCAGCAACAACCAATGTATCAGCAGCAACAGCCACCGCAGCAAGCTTACCAACCACAGTACCAACAGCAGCCGCAACAGCCAATGTATCAGCAAGCTAGCCAGCAGCAAGGCTGCCAACCACAGTACCAGCAACAACCACAACAGCCAGCTACTTATCAGCAGCCGCAACCGCAGTACCAAAGCTACCAACAGCAGCCGCAACAACCAATGTACCAACAGCCCCAGCAGCAAACTGCCTACCAGCAGCCCCAGCCGCTATATGGACAAACAGCCCAACCGGCACAATACCAACAACAATATCAGCCCTACCCGGGTGCACAATACCAGACACCAGCGACTGTCCAAACAGACGGCCTCTCTTCACTTAAGTCACCGACGGGCTTAATACCTACCCCAGCTGTTGATGACGAGCCTTTGCCTCGCCCCTTTATGCTCACTTTCTCAAGCCCGTTTTTCATTATTGGTATGACAATATTGCTGGGTATAGGTTTACTGAGTATGTTTTTCTCTATTTAGTGGCTTGTCTATGAATGATGAACTTAATCGTCTGATACAAGGTGCAAGCAGTGGTATAACCAGTGACTTAGAAGAGCTCGCTACCCGGTTTCAAAAAATGATTCTTGTGAACTGCTCGCTACGTCTGGACGATGGCAACCAAGTCGAAGACGTCGCCCAGGAAGTGACTGAGCAGTTGATCTCTGACATTGGGCAGCTTAGAAGCCCTGAAGCTTTCACAGCTTGGCTCGAACGCATCATTGTGCGAACTTGTGCCCGCAACAATAAATCGAACAGAAGGCGTAAGACTCTAGAAATTGACTTAGACACAAAAGAGTCCACCAGCTTGATTAATCAGTTAGTCGAACAAGATATCAGCCAGCTGCCAGAAGCTAGCTTTGACCAGAACCAAGCCCGCGAGCATCTCCTGATGCACATCCAGCAACTGGCTCCCGCTCAACGAGTGCCTTTGATCCTGCATTATTTCGGGGCAATGAGCTACAGACAGATCGCTGAAGTCCTAAATGTGAAAATTGGCAGTGTCTCGAGTAATATTTCAAAGGGCAAACGCAACTTGAACCGTAGGCTGATCGATGAACTATAAACAAGCGCCAACCGAGAAGTGATGAAAGCACCATTTGTAGTTCCAAAATCGTGTAGAATGTCAAAATCAGTGCCCTCGTAGCTCAGGGGATAGAGCACAGGTTTCCTAAACCTGGTGCCGTAGGTTCGAATCCTACCGGGGGCACCATTTTATTCATCTGCGGAGAACTACATGCAAACCAAGCTTCAGACAAACAGCCGACTGCTTGTTTTATGTGTTGGCAATATTCTTTTGCTGGATGAAGGCTTCGGTTCCCGCATTGCCCATGAGCTAGCAACTAATTATCGTTTCCCGCCAAATGTGAGTATCCTCGATCGAGGCGTCATGGGGATGGCTATGATATCCGACCTGCGCTCAGCCAACGATGTCCTGATTATTGACGCGCTAGACAAAACTGGCGAAGAACCAGGAACGATCCTTAGCTTTTCTCCAGATGAACTACAAGACTACCAGGTGTTCCGCGGTGCCCATGACACAAGGCTAATCGATATCTTGAATGCAGCAGAGCTTATAGGGATAAAACCACCTGTCACCTGCCTGGGAGTGCAAGTCGCAGACATTTCGCCACCAGCTTTTGAAATTGGCTTAAGCCCTGCTGTAGAGGCAGCTGTCCCTTTAATGGTCGGGCAAGTCTTAGAGTGGCTAGCAAGTCGAGGAGCCGATGCAATTGCCATATCTGACGATGATTCATGTGATATGTCTTAGCCTATGCAGCAGTATTGTGAAACGTAATTATCCAGCGGGTTTTAGCTTATTACAGTCAAGTGTTTGCATTTTCCATGTCGCTGTGTACTAGCTTATTGACTAGTGTTATATTAATTTATGCCTAACACGTTATTTAAGGCTAAGTGCTAGAGATTTACGATTGTCTGCATTTTTCTCGGGCAAAAAAATATGTTACCAAAGACCCACAAATTACTGACCAGGGCTTTTGTAAAACAGCTTTTTTAATGATGTGAAAAAATCGCAGACAATCGTAAATCTGGAGCAGGCTTGGCTGTATTTTTTAATCCGCACCCCATTATGCGAGGTTTTTAATCTTGTTTTTCGATTTAGATCTTTTGGCTTTGCTTGGCATTCTTTTTCTTTTTGGTCTTCTTTCGATCTGAGTCCACACCAGTTATCAGCCCTAGAATAGCAGTAACGATGCTAATCACAATTGCTGCCCAAAAGGCACTGGTAAAACTGTCAATATAAAACCTTGTTTCAAAGAAAGTGTTGGAAAGCCATTGGGCTAGATAAATCATTAGGACATTTAGAACGAGTGCAAATATGCCCAATGTGATAATAGTAATCGGTAAAGTAACTATTTTAAGAATCGGCTTGATAAAAGTATTCAACAAAGCAAAGACTGCTGAAAAAACAAATGTGGAGAAGATAACATCGCTGCCAAGGATTCCTGGAAGGTTCAAGCTAAAACCGCCACTGTGAAAGCCCACTCCTGGCAAAAGAGTAAATGCCGCTGCAACAGCAAGAACTGTGATGATCCAGGTCCCAACTATTTTTGACATAGCCTCTTCTCCTCTAGCTTAAAAGCTTTTCGATAGCAGCAAGCTTCACACAAAGACACAAAAGCTCACAAGCCAAAGCCAGTTCTTCCAATGAGGGATAGGTAGGTGCTATACGGATGTTTGAGTCTGCCGGGTCGTAACCACCTGGCCAAGTTGCTCCAGCCTCAGTCAAAGTCACACCGGCATTCTGGCAAAGCAAGACAGTACGCTTGGCTGTTCCTGGGACGACATCCAACGATATGAAATAGCCTCCCCGGGGTTTTCTCCAGCTAGCAATATCAAGATCTGCCAGGCCGCGCGACAGCTCAGCATCGACTTTTTCGAACTTTGGTGCAATCAGTTCGGATAAACGCTGCATATGCAACTTGATGCCTTGGAGGCCTTTGCCCTTTCCGCCCCCCAAACTTTCAAACCAACGCACATGCCGGAGCTGGTTTACCTTGTCTGGGCCGATTGTTTGAATGCTGATGCGCCTTTCGATATCAGCAATATTTGCCTCAGACGAAGCCAGTGCGCTGATGCCTGCGCCAGCGAAACTGATCTTTGCCGTAGATGCGAACATATACCATATGTCTGGATTCGAAGCCTCGTCGCAAGCTGTCTTCAAGTTAAGCAATTGGTCGGTGTTGGCAGTATTTGGATAATGGTCGTGCACCTCATAGGCATTGTCCCAGTAAATGCGAAAATCATCGGCTGCGGGCTTGAGCGCAGCAAAACGTCTGACAACCGCGTCAGAATATGTGACACCTTGCGGGTTGGAGTATTTTGGCACACACCAGATACCCTTGACTGTGGGATCTTCGTTCACGTACTTCTCCACCAAATCCATGTCCGGGCCCTCATCGGTCATGGGAATGGCGATGTTCTCAAACCCAAATGCCTCGGTAATGGCAAAATGGCGATCGTAGCCAGGGACAGGGCACAAAAAACGCAGCTTTCCTTGTTGGCTGAAAGGAGTGGATCCGAGTACTCCAAAGCTCATCGCCCGGGCGACAGTGTCATACATCAAGTTAAGCGAAGAGGCTCCCCCTGCAATGACGTTGGCAGCCGGCACTCCAAGATACTCGGCCATCAATTCCCGAGCCTCGTTGATGCCTAAAAGCAGCCCGTAGTTTCGAGTGTCCTCGCCACTGTCGTCTAGAGGACGTTCATCCTCAGGCAAGGCAGTAAGGAGACCCATGGCCATGTCAAGCTGTTCGGGAGAAGGCTTTCCTCGGGCCATGTTCAGCTTCAAGCCCCGCTTTTGGAAGTCGTCATAGAGCGACTGAAGCTCTGCCTGCATCGCCTGCAAGTCTGATTTTGCCATTTCTTTAAGGACAACCATGGTTTTCTCCCTATAAATCAAACGCCTAAACTGCTGATTCCATCTTTTTGCATAGCAAACATCACTGCTTGCTGCTGGTATAATCCGTTAGTTGAGAAACACTTTAATGCATCTAGGAATAAAATCGCTTCTCCTCCTCGTTTTACATTGACCCGGAGAAGCATCTAGTATAACCTGTTTTGGCGCATTTCTAGCAATCAAAAATTGCTCTGGGGCCCGTAGCTCAGTTGGTTAGAGCGCACGGCTGATAACCGTGAGGTCGTTGGTTCGACTCCAACCGGGCCCACCAAAAATGACATAAACGCCCCGATGTGAGCCAAGTCGCCGTTGGGGCGTTTATTATTTATACAGATTATTGTTTGTATTATTCAATTGACAATAGAAAGGGTCGGCCTCCAAAAGAGCTTTGCTAAAGTCACGAGGTGTAAATTATCTGACTGAATTTCGTTGAAGCGTTTTTATGCCGAAACCCAATCGAGTTGGTTTTTTATGATGTTGAATGTATTGTTGTTTCAGCTTTGATTCAGCTGCACATTGTTTTTTCTCATGTTTTGTGTTGAAAAATCCTTGGTTTTTCGTTGTTTTATCTACAAGTTCGATCTCTTGGCTGATTGGTTTTTATACTGTGTTCATGTGTTTGGGTTTTTCATGCTACTGTTTGCAATTGATAATTCATTATTTAAGGTTTTTGCCTAGCTTCTTTTAAATTTTCGTGTTGTTTAGCAGGGTCTTTACTGTTATTTACAATATTTGATGAAACCTGCATAGAAGCTTTTTCCAATATTGTCTCGGAGGCTAATGATGCTCGCAGCTCAGTTTTATTGACTGTTTGCTGTATAAATGTTTCAATTGCCACTCGCCCGGATAAGAGGGTATTGTTAAATCTAATGGATACCTTTATTGTATACATTGTCAGTCCAGCCATGACCCTCCTCCTTCTTGACAGACTCTCCTCCCTCCCCGGAGTCTGACCACCACTCTAACTGCTCATGGGCTGACACACTCCAAATAGCGCCTCGGTTCTCACCGGGGCGCGCTCTATTTATAGCTAGTGAAGTAAGCATATCATTTTATAAATTTTTAACCAGCATTGAGAAAGACAGACAAAGCTAAGGTCTATATGTTGGATAGTGATTTTTGTCAGTCGCGCCACTAATCGTATTTATCCGAACTAATCGCACAATAACTAGTTCAGCACAGGTATTAGCTTAGGTGGGCACCCGCCAAGCTGGTTATGGGCTTTGCTGAATTAAGGCTTCAATGAGAAGATAGTCTAACAATCTTTAACTACAATGGACACTATTATGAAGTCGCATACGGAACCAACGGCTTCATCGTGTCTTTTCACCCCTATGGGCCCTAGATTTGAAGTGAGCAAAGCATGTACAGAATCATCGATATATACAAAGCTGAAGCTACCAGCTTCATTACCTTGGAGAACGAGGAGACAGGATCCGTTATAGAGTGTTTTGACGACTCTCTTACAGAAAGTATGATCAATCTCGAGTTCCTAGAGGTCGGCAAGTCCTACGACTGTAAGATCGATCTGTTCGGAGACTTCACCGACGAGGACGACCACGAGGACTATGTGACCGTTACCGGCGACGAGCCCGAGGCGGTGATCGGCAGGACAAGGTACATAGAAGTGAGCATCGATGGCGATCTGTACTATATTCTGAAAAGTCAAGTCGACGATGCAGACCTTGGCAGGCAGCCCTACTTCTGGTATTCGAGGTTCGACCTTGTCCAGGTAGACGGTATTGTAAGAGGTGACCGGCGTATGGTTTTCAACGAGCTTAAAACAGCATCTTTTACAACGAGGGGCATCGCTGCCGACGACATCCCTGCCAAGCTTGAACAGGCCATTCGAACAAGCCCCCTGCACGAGGGGGAGACCAAGCTGGGCCGTTTTGCTGTCTACCTCTACGAGGGCGTCAAGTACTTCGTGAAGTTCGGCCCGGACGGGCAGGCCGACTTCTTCTACCCATGGACTGACTGAGGAGCGCCTCCATGTACAGGCTATGCAAGAAGAACATGTCTCCCAAAAGGAGGCCGGATCTTGTGGAGATCCTAAATGAGGAGACAGGCACAATCGACGAGTGCCTTGACGACTCGTCGTTTGCTAGCGACTGGGTCAACTTTGC
>JGI24702J35022_10000725_pt1 | contig 20285 bp, 15 predicted proteins | sample TergutTh196P4_FD_35022 | JGI IMG/M metagenome (IMG submission 35022)
GTCTCGGTGTCGCCGCATATCAGGGGCGCCGCCACGACAAGCAAGATCATGCTGATGGTGCTTGTGGCCATGCTGCCCGCGTTCGTCGCTTCGATATTCCTATTCGGCGCGAGAGCCGCGCTGGTGGTGGTCACATGCGCGGCGGCAAGCGTGATTTGCGAATGGGTATATGAAAAGGCCATGAAAAAGCCCGTCACGATAAACGATTTTTCCGCAATCGTTACGGGCGTCCTTCTGGCGTTCAACTTGCCCGTCAACGTGCCTTTGTGGCAGGCTGTCTTCGGATGCATCGTCGCCATAATCCTCGTGAAGCAGCTTTTTGGAGGACTCGGGAAGAACTTCGCGAACCCGGCGATAACGGCGCGAATCGTCATGTTCCTCGCTTTTTCGGTGTCCATGATGAAAGCCGCGCTGCCCGTCGACGCCGCAACGGGAGCGTCTGTCGTTGATGCCATCAGCGGCGCAACGCCTCTCGCGCTTTTGGCGCGCGGGGATACTGCCGCGCTACCAAAGATAACGGACATGCTTTTAGGCTTGCGGGGCGGAGCTTTGGGCGAAACATGCGTGATCGCGCTGCTCGCGGGCGGAATATTTTTAGTCGCAACGCGCATTATCAAGTGGCACACGCCTGTCGCGTTTATAGCGACGGTGTTCGCGTTCACGGCAATTCTGGGACAGAACCCTGTCTACCATGTCCTTTCGGGCGGGCTTTTGCTCGGGGCTATTTTCATGGCGACTGACTATGTGACGACTCCGCAGACGAACGCGGGGAGGCTTGTTTTTGGCATAGGCGCGGGATTTTTGACCGTGGTCTTCAGAATCTACGGAAGCTACCCCGAGGGCGTGTCGTTTGCGATTCTTTTGATGAACATTCTAACGCCTTACATCAACAAGTTTACGGAGAACAAGCCTTTGGGGGCATTGAAGAAGTGAAGAGTGTACTCGAAAACTCCCGTTGTCATCCTGAGCGATAGCGAAGGATCTTGGCTGAGCATTTGCGAAATAACGGAGGTAAAGATTCTTCGCTTCGCTCGGAATGACAGGTGTTGCAAGGCTTGTGAGTTTTCGAGGACACATAAACAGCCGGGAGGTGTTTATGAAAAACGATTTTATTAAGCCGATTCTTGTATTGTCGCTGATATGCCTTGTGATATCAGGCGCGCTTGCCGTCACGAACAACGTCACGGAGCCCGTCATCGCAAGCGCTTCCGAGCAGCGCGAAGAAACGGCGAAGTTTGAGATCATCCCCGATGCGGAAGGATTTATCGACATCGATGCCGAGGGGCTTCCGACGACTATCACGGAGGCATATTCGACGACGAACAATGTCGGCTATGTTTTCATCATTACGGCTAACGGATATGGCGGCGACGTCCGTATTATATGCGGCATCGACAACGAGGGCAGGATGATTCGATGCAGCGCGCTCCAGCAGTCGGAAACGAAAGGGCTGGGGTCCAGAGTCGCGGAGCCGTCGTTCCAGGACCAGTTCATCGGCGTCGACAAGCGTTTGGAAGGCGTCGAGGCGATATCGGGCGCGACGATATCTTCAAGCGCATATATCGGCGCGATCCGCGATGTCTTCGCAGCGTATGAATTGATTACAGGCAGGGGGTAGGGCATTATGAAGAGACTGGCCAATCTGACCAATGGTATAATTAAGGAGAATCCGGTGCTGGTGCTCGTATTGGGCACGTGCCCGACGCTCGCGGTTTCGACTCAGGCCTCGAACGCGGTCGGGATGGGCATAGCGGCGACGGCGGTGCTGCTCGGCTCCAACATATTCATATCCTTATTGAGGAACATCATTCCGGACAAAGTCCGCATCCCATGCTATATCGTGCTGATAGCGGGGTTCGTGACGGTCGCGCAGATGATCGTCCAGGCATATGCGTATTCGCTTTATGAGGCGCTGGGCATCTATCTGCCGCTGATAGTGGTAAACTGCATAATATTGGGGCGGGCGGAGATGTTCGCGAACAAGAACGGGGTGCTGGATTCCGCGCTGGACGCAATCGGCATGGGCGCGGGGTTCACGCTGACTTTGCTCGTGATGGCGTCCATACGCGAAATCCTCGGCAGCGGCACATGGTTTGGGATGCAGGTGCCGTGGCTCGTCGACAACAACGTGTCGATCATGACGATGGCCCCGGGCGGGTTCATCATTTTTGGCTGCATGATCGCGCTCGTCAACAAGATCACAAAGGGGAAGGGCAGGGGCAGCTCCGACGCGGGCTGCGAGGGCTGCCCGTCAGCTGCCGCTTGCGGCAAGGTCGCGGAGCAGGAGGTGTCGCTGTAATGGATTTCAGGCTGCTTGTTATAATCCTAATGAGCGCGGTGCTCGTCAACAATTACGTGCTGCGCCAGTTCCTCGGCATATGCCCGTTCCTGGGCGTGTCCAAAGATTTGAAAAACGCGACGGGCATGAGCATCGCGGTCATATTTGTAATGCTGATGGCGACGGCGGTCACATGGCCGATACAGGTGTACCTTTTGGACCGCAACAATCTGGGGTATTTGCAAACGATCGTCTTTATTCTCGTTATCGCCGCGCTCGTGCAATTGGTCGAGACCGTATTAAAAAAATACATCCCGGCGCTCTATGTCGCGCTGGGGGTGTATTTGCCGCTGATAACCACAAATTGCGCCGTCCTCGGCGTGACCATCGCGAATTTCACCAGGACGACGCCATATAATTTCATTGAATCGATGGTCAACGCGCTCGGTTCGGGGCTGGGTTTCTTCCTGGCAATGGTCGTTTTCAGCGGGGTGCGGGGGCGCGTCGAGTCTTCGGAGCCGCCAAAGCCGTTTGAGGGTTTGCCGATAACGTTGATTTCGGCCGCGATATTGTCTGTGGCGTTTTTCGGATTCAACGGCGTCATCGAGAATTTGTTCGGATAGGCGCCGGCGGGACGATGCGGTTCTTGCCTTATTGGCGCGGGAGATATTGTGAGCGCTAGCCGCGCCTTCGGCTCATAATGGCGAGGGTACACGGCGTCCGGGTCGAGGGTGTCCTTGCAATATAGGAGCGGCGTCCGGGTTGTGGGGGTGGAGCCCCCACGTTAGCAAAAGCGACGTAAACCCCCTGGCTTTAGCCATGGGGATATAAGGCGCACCTTATTCTCTCGTAATCCTCAGTCAAACAATTTTTTGAAGTGTTCTTGACGCAGATATACGCCTCTGGTATAATATATGCATGGAATATAAATCAAATAACAACGTAGTGTACTCATGCAAGTACCATGTGGTCTGGTGTCCAAAATATCGGCGTAAGGTCCTCGTGGACGAAATTGCCGAACGGCTTAAGGAGCTGATCGTACAACGCTGTTCGGAGATAGGCGCCGAAATCATGGAGCTGGAAATCATGCCGGACCATGTTCATCTGCTTATTGAGGTAGACCCGCAGTTTGGGATCAACCAAGCGGTGCGAAGCATCAAAGGGTTCTCATCGCATACGCTGCGAACAGAATACCCATCGCTGAAAACAAGGCTTCCGACTTTGTGGACGAACAGCTACTTCGTATCAACGACCGGCGGGATATCCCTTGATGCCGTGAAGCGGTACATCGAGAGCCAAAAGACATCGGAGAGGAGGAAAAAGCACGATAACCACTCAATTCAAACTACTGCCGACGCCTGAACAGGAACGGTTGTTGGCGGCAACGTCGAGAGAGTTCATAGCTACCGTCAACGACCTTGCGGATTACGTGTCAAGGCAAGAGAAAGCTGAAAAGCAGTCCTGTTCAACGTTCAATGCAAAGCTGCCAAGCGCGGTCAAGGACGAGGCGTCCCGGAATGCTATGTCGATAGTCAGGAAATTCAACAGGGGAAGCGTGGGATCGTTCCCAATACTGAAAAAGCCGCAATGCGTTTGGAACAACCAGAATTACAGGATCAAGCAAGACACGATCGAAATCCCGGTATTGGTTGACGGCAAGTCAAAGCGCATCTCGATAGCAGCCGTCATCAACGAACACAATACTGACAAGCTAAGCGGGAAACTAGGGACGCTGCGCATAACGAAGAAGAACGGGAAGTGGATCGCGCAAGTTGCCGTGGAAGAAAACATCGAAGCGCTAAGAACAAGTGAAAAAGTCATGGGCGTCGATTTGGGCCTGAAAGTTCCGGCGGTCGCTGTAACGAGCGATGGGAAAACCAAGTTTGCGGGCAACGGCAGGCAGAACAAGTTTATTCGTCGTAGGCACAAGTCCAGACGCAAAAGGCTTGGCAAGGCGAAGAAGCAGAAAGCAATTGAAAAAACGAGTAACAAAGAGCAGCGGTGGATGCAGGACCAAGACCACAAAATCAGCAGGGAGATAGTTGATTTTGCGGTCAGGAACAACATCGGCACCATACGCATGGAACTGCTTGATAACATCAGGCAGACGGCAAGGACCAGCCGTAAAAACGAAAAGAACCTGCATACGTGGAGCTTCTATAGGCTGTCAAGCTACATAGAGTACAAGGCCAGGATGGCCGGGATAAAGGTCGAGTACGTCGATCCCGCGTACACCAGCCAAATATGCCCTGCTTGCGGATGCCTAAACAAGGCAAAGGGCAGGCTGTACAAATGCGGCTGTGGGTTCAAGACTCATCGCGACAGGGTGGGCGCCATAAACATCATATATGCGCCTGTGGTTTCCGGTAAAAGGAGATCAGCCTAGTCCGCTATATGCGCTGGACTGGGACGCGGCGATGGCACGCCGCCTAGCTTGGGGCTTGAGGCTACCGGAAACGGACTGCTGTACGCACCCAAGAATCCCCTGGCTTTAGCCATGGGGAGTGTCAAACATTGTGGAAAGGGATGACCATTATTATGAACACGATTGCGATGGCTATTACTACTGTCACGGCTTTGGGGCTTTTATGCTCGGTCATGCTTGCAGTCGCCTCGAAGCTGATGTCCGTCAAGGTCGATGAAAAAGTGGAGCTGGTGAGGGAAGCGCTGCCCGGCGCCAACTGCGGGGCTTGCGGGTTTTCCGGGTGCGACGGATATGCAGCGGAGCTAGCGGCCGGAGATGCAAAAACGAACTTGTGCACGCCGGGTGGCGATGCAGTTTCACGCAAAATCAGCTCCATACTCAGCGTCGATTTCGAGGACGTCATCGAGCAGATCGCCGTGGTGCATTGCACCGGCGACGATGCCGCGAGGCACCTGAAGATGGAATATGACGGGATAGGCACATGCGTTGCGGCGAAGCAGCTATATGGCGGAAGGAACGCTTGCGTCTATGGATGCCTCGGTTTCGGCGATTGCGCGGCGGCTTGCCCTAATGGCGCGATATGCATCGAGAACGGGCTGGCGCATGTCGATACGCGCAAGTGCACGGGCTGCGGCTTGTGCGCCAAGAGCTGCCCGAACAATGTGATATTCATGGAGGACGACACGATAACTACCGTTGTCTTGTGCAGGAATGTGGAAAAGGGCGCCATCGTGAGGGGCAAGTGTTCGCATGGCTGCATCGGATGCGGGATTTGCGCGCGCGAGTGCCCTGCCGGGGCCATCGTCGTTGCGGATAATTTGGCGAGGATCGAATATGAGAAGTGCGAGAGCTGCGGGAAGTGCGTCGAGGCGTGCGTGACAAAGTGCGTACGCCAGGCAAATTTCTCGGGAATATTCAAGGCGTGAGCGTATGGAGCGTATGGTATGGATGGTTATATGGTGTTATTAACTCTGAATACTCGTAGTCCCAGTTACGCCCATTCTTAATCTGGTGGATAATAGTCCATTTATATGAAGATGTGGTAAGCAGTTCAGTATACTTGATAGAACGCTCCCCTACTATATAATTCGCCCAGTGTTCATCATTCGGAGTCTTTAAGTGAAAGTAAATGTACCCGGGGAAATAATTTTTCAATTTCCCTCGTATTATTGTATCATAATGCACACATTCATCGATACGATCAGTAATTTCGCAAAAAATTGCATCTCTTAAAGGTATGCTCGGTACTTCGTAGGCATAAGCAATAACATATAGTCCGTCCGGTATTGTAGTTTCTATAGTTATTTTATCAATATACTCTGCATGATCTATCTGAGCGAGCTGCTCGCACAAATCGTGAAATATATAACTGGGATTTGTTATGATTGAATTCAATATACACGCACACAGTAGAACAAATGCCATGTTAATTCTAACCATCATCTTTAGTGTTATCATTATTGGTTCCAGCTCTCTAATTACTTTGGCACTATTTCGTAAGCGTAAAAATTAGGTCATCAGCTGTAACAATAGACTGAACCGTATCTTTGATTTGCCCGATGTGAGACAGGTAAACCTGCTCAAAGGCGTACCCGCTCCAGGTACGTAAGGCCTGCGTCTCACGCTTTTTCATCCAACTGCAGTGCATATCTTCGAGAAATCGAATCGATAGTACCACATTTCTCGAAAAATAGCTACACAAATTTCACGTCGGGGATCAAACACACGTCAGGTATCAAACACACGTAAGTAACACACGTCAGGCATCAAAACAGCGAAAAAATACAAGATTTGACATTTCCGTTACAATAATGTATTATTGTCCCGGTGTATCAGAAACCGGGAGGAATTTATATGTCAAACAGAATTTTTACGTCAGAATCGGTGACGGAAGGGCATCCGGACAAAATATGCGACCAAATATCGGACGCGGTCCTGGACGCCATACTTACCGGCGACAAAGCGGCGCACGTTGCGTGCGAGACAATCGTCACGACCGGGATGGTCCTCGTGATGGGCGAGATTACGACAAGCTGCTACGTCGACATCCCCAGCGTCGTGCGCAACACTGTCAAGGATATCGGATATGTTAAGCCTGAATATGGGTTCGACTACTTGGGATCATCGGTGCTCACCGCCATAGACGAGCAAAGCGCCGACATCGCCATGGGCGTCAACAGCGCTTACGACGATTCGGACGACAAAGGCGCGGGCGACCAGGGCATGATGTTCGGATTCGCTTGCGACGAGACGCCGGAGTTGATGCCGGCGCCCATCTCCATGGCCCATGCTCTGACGCGCAGGCTGGCGCAAGTCAGGAAAAGCGGCGAGCTGCGCTTCATCAGGCCGGACGGCAAAAGCCAGGTCACCGTCGAATATGATGAGAACAACAAAGTCGTCGGAGTCCCCGCCGTGGTCGTGTCCACGCAGCATGACGCCGACATCAGTATCGGCGAGCTCCGCGAGAGCGTCATTGAGTGCATCATCAAGCCGGTCATCCCTCCGCATTTGATGAATAAGGACACAAAGATATTCGTCAACCCGACCGGGCGTTTCGTCATCGGCGGCCCCGTCGGCGATTCCGGTTTGACAGGCCGCAAGATAATAGTAGACACATACGGCGGTTACGCCAGCCACGGAGGCGGTTCCTTCTCCGGCAAGGATCCCTCAAAGGTCGACCGTAGCGGCGCCTACATGGCCAGGTATGTCGCAAAGAACGTTGTAGCTGCGGGCCTCGCGCGCGCGTGCCAGATCGAGATCGCCTATGCCATCGGTGTGGCGCAGCCGGTCTCAATCCTTGTCGACACTCGCGGCACGGGCATCATGCCAGACGAGAAGATTGCCGCCATCGTAAAAGAATGCTTTGATTTCCGCCCGTCGAAAATCATTTCCAAACTCGATCTTTTGAGGCCCATATACCGCAATACGGCGGCATATGGGCATTTTGGCAGGCCTGAGGCCGGGTTCACCTGGGAAAAGACGGACATGGCCGATGCCCTGAAAGCGTCTATTTAGCAATATGGAGCAGAAATTGCGAGAGCGAAAGGGTCCGGGGCCGGGTTCGGGTTTGGGACCGGGGTCGGGTAAGGCTCCGGGGTCGGGTTCGGGCAAGAGTCCGAGCATGGGTTCGGTGTCGGATTCGAGCAAGAGTCCGGGGCCGGACAGCATGAACGACGAGGATTCCGGGCAAATCGAGGGCCGCAACGCCATAATGGAAGCGATTCGCGCGGGCGTCACGATCGACAAGGTATATATTTCAAAGGGCGATATCGACGCGACGCTCAAACACATCGCGTCAACCGCGCGGGCGGCGGGGGCCGTCGTAGTTGAGGCCGACAAAAGGAAGCTGGACGCGATGAGCGCGACAGGCGCCCACCAAGGCGTGATAGCCGTCGCCGCAAGCATTGAATATGTGGAAATCACGGACATTTTACAAGTTGCGGAGGAAAAAGGCGAGGCGCCGATGATTGCGCTTTGCGATGAGATTTCCGATCCGCACAACCTCGGCGCCATCATCAGGACTTGCGAAGCGGCGGGCGCGCATGGCGTCATCATTCCGAAACGCAGAAGCGCGGGGGTGACGGCGACCGTCGCGAAGGCATCTAGCGGCGCAGTATACAGCATGGCAATCGCGCGCGTCACAAACCTGAACTCCGCAATCGCTGAATTGAAAAAGGCGGGCTTGTGGGTTTACGGAGCATCCGCCGACGGCAATTCGCTCCTGTGGGAGACAGACTTGCGAGGGCCTGCGGTCATCGTCGTCGGTTCCGAGGGGTCGGGCATCAGCAGGCTCGTGAGGGAGAACTGCGATTATGTCGTCAATATCCCCATGCGCGGGAAGCTTTCTTCGTTGAACGTGTCGGTTTCGGCCGCTCTGCTGCTCTACGAGGCCGTGCGCCAAAGAATGGGGCAGGCGTAAGATTCTTCGGTCGCATGCTCCCTCAGAACGACATAAACTGAAGTATTCCTGACAAAATGGCATTGATCGTGAATCGTAACAAGCATTTGGCAAAAATTAAAAATAAATCATCAATATGCAGAAATAAATCATCTTAAATTTATAGACACATCATTTAATTATAGAGCCAAATCATAAAAAATTAGCAGCCATTCATCACCGATGAGGATAAAAAAGGCAAAACATGTAGATAATTATCAAAAAGTAGTAGGAAATGGGTATGGGGAAGCAAAATGTGCTTCAACAGGAGGAAGGCGTATGGCGAGCGATAACGGACAAAACGGCGACGAATACACGTTGGACGACTTTACGCTCGAGTCGATTTTGGCAGAATACAAAGGTTCGGCGTTTATCAACGGCGACAAAAAAACGCCAACGGAGCTTCTAAACGAACAGACTGACAGGATTCTTAAAGAGGCGCTTGGCGCGACCATGCCTGACGCGGGCGCGATGCCGCCGGACGCGGATATGTTTCAGAATGACGCGGGAGCGATGCCGCCGGACGCGGATATGTTTCAGAACGGCGCGGGCGCGATGCCGCCGGACGCGAATATGTTTCAGAACGGCGCGGGCGCGGAAGCATTTGGCAACGATACGGAGCATGACAGGGGAGACCCTGCCGCAGCAGTTACGCATGCGGAAGCATTTGGAAACGATACGGAGCATGGCAGGGCAGACCCTGCCGCCGCAGTTACACATATTGCCGGGGAAGGCGACGCGCGGCATGCGAGGAAGTCTCGCAATATTGACACGTCCGAGGTAGTTACGGAGAACCGCGAATACCAATACGCAGTCGAAGGCGGTGGCACGACGCAAGCCGACAGAGCGCAAGCAAACGCCGCGCAAACCAGCGAGACGCGATCCAACGCGGCGCAAACCGGCACGACGCAAGTCGACAGAGCGCAAACCGGCGGAGCGCGATCCAACGCAGTACAAACCGATGAAGCGCAGACCGACGGAGCGCAAACCAACGAGGCGCAAGCCAACGGAGCGCAAACCAACAGAGCGCAGGAATTTGCCGCTACGGGCGCGCATGAGAGCAAAAACGCTGCCGCAGAGGACAAGGACAACGTCATATTATTCTTCGAAAACTATCGCTCGTCGGAGCCCGAAGTCAGGGACACGATCATGCAAGACGTCGAGAAAGCGATCGAAAGAGAGCTTGGATATGGCGAGGCCCCGGACGAGTCGGAGCTTTTGAGCTATGGCATATACGAACGCTCGAACGCGCATCAAGAAGAGCTGCTGCCGGAAGACTTTGAAGACGAAGCCATATATGAGCCCGATTTGAAGGAATCCATCAGGCGCTTTGCCGAAAACTTGTCCTCAATCACGTTCCGCGTCATACCGGCGGCTGTATTGACGCTTATGATGGTGATATTGACCTTATGCGCCGAGGCGGGGCTGACTATACCGTTCGGCATCGGGACCGACAGAATTTATGCAATTGGCGCGCTGATGATATTATTGGCGGTGGTCATGGCGCTCTGCGCCGACCTCGTAATTCGCGGCGCGGCATTTCTTTTGAGGGGGGCTCCCAACGCGGAGACCCTGGTGTTGTTCTCATGCCTGTTTTCATATATATCGGGGGCTTTCTCGATTTTGCGCGCGGAGACGGATATACTGCCGTATTGCGCGGTTTCGGCTGTTTCGCTGACATTTGCTGCATTGGGCGAGAGGTATGGCCTGCGCGCGATCACCGACACGTTGAAAACCGCCACGGCTGCAACGGAGCCATACGGCGTCCAGGCGGAATTCAATGTTGACATCAACAAGTCCGTGTTGAAGAAAGCGTATAACAGAGTAGATGGCTTCTATAGCAACCTTGTCCACCCTGACGTGTCAGAAACGGCATACAGATACGCCGCGCCCATTCTCTTGGTGGCCGCGCTGGTCTTCTCCGTCATAACCGTCGTGGCGAAGGGGAGGGGCGAATACTTCCTTCACATCCTCTCGTCGATGCTGGCGGCTGCGGCCCCGTTTTCGCTGATGCTGACGTTCTCGCTCCCGTTCGGCGTCGTCGCGCGGTCCATACGCAAGGCGGGCGCTGCAATTGCGGGATGGGGCGGCGTGGACGACATCTGCTTTTCAGACGGCGCGAGCGTGACGGACGACGACTTGTTTCCTCCGGGCACGCTGTCGTTCAATGGCGTGAAAATATATGAAAAAATCGCGCCCGACAAGATAATCAGGAACACCGCGAGCCTCATTATTGCTTCAGGATCGGCGCTGGCCCACATTTTTGCCGAGGTTCTCAGGACCCAGAAGATGGAGCTTGTCGACGTCGAGGGCTTCACATGCTACGAGGGGGGCATCGGCGCGATGATAAACGGCGAGCAGGTCATGACCGGTTCCGCGGCGTTCATGCATCTGCTGGGGATCAGGATCCCCGATGACATGAACATGAAGAACGCAGTGTTCACAGCCATCGACAGCAAGCTTATAGCCATGTTTTCCGTTGAATATTTGCCGATAAATTCCGTGCAGAGCGCGTTGATTTCGATGTTGAAATGGCGAATCAAGCTGTTTTTCGCAATGCGCGACTTCAACATTACGCCGTTGATGCTCGAGCAGAAGTTCAGGGTTTCGCTGGAGGACATCGAATATATACAGGCGAAAGATTCGTATACAATTTCGGATTCGTATTCCGGGCGGCAGGGGCGCATGGCCGCGCTGCTGACCCGCGAGGGGCTGGGGCCTTTCGCGGAGGCTGTCACCGGCGGGCGGCTTTTGAAGTCTTCGGCGCTTGTAGCGACCGTTGTTTCCGTCGTTTCGGCGGCATTGGGCGTGCTGTTTATGTTTTTCATGTGCTGGCGCGGCGCTTTCATGTCAGCGAAACCGGGCAACTTGATGCTGTTCATGTTTTCAACGCTTGCAGCGGTGCTGGTCGTCTGCGGCTACGTAAAGTGCAAGAAATAGAAGCCGTAATGTGATTTTTTGTTGTATTAGTCCGTGTTTTGGTGTATAATCCAGAAACTGTTAAATATTTAGAGGGGGCGCAAATATGCCATATACCACCGAAAGCATCCGCAATATTGCCTTGCTCGGCCATGGGAGCAGCGGAAAGACCTGCCTTGCCGAGAGCATGCTTTTCCTGACGGGGGGAACCGACAGGATGGGGAAGATTACCGATGGGAACACCGTCGGAGATTCCGATACAGAGGAAATAAAACGCCAGATAACGATTTATCTCGCATCAATGTTCGCGGAATACAAGGACCACAAGATCAACATTCTCGACACGCCGGGGTATTTCGATTTCGCGGGCGAGGTCGCCGAGGCGCTCCGAGTCGTCGATGCGGGCATCATAGTTTGCAGCGCGAAGGACGGCATCACGGTCGGGTTCGAGAAAGGTTGGCAGGCGCTTTCCGCGGCCAAGCTGCCAAAGGCGGTCTTCGTGACGAAGACCGATGAGGAAAACGGCGATTTCGACGCGGTTTTCGCATCTTTGCGCGAAAAATACGGGACTTCCATATGCCCGCTTATTGCGCCCATCAAAAGCGCTGCGGGGAAGGTCGAGGGCGTCGTTGACATTCTGAGCAAAAAGGCATATGCAATCGACGGCGGCAAGAACAAGGAAATCCCGATTCCCGACAGCATGGGCGGGGAGCTTGAGGAGCTATACAACGCAGTGAACGAGAGCGTGGCCGAGACGAGCGAGGAGCTTATGGAAAAATTCTTCGACGGCCAGGAGTTCACGTTCGAGGAAAAGGTCGAAGGGTTGAAGGCGGGGTTCAAGGACTTGTCACTTACTCCGGTGTTTTGCGGGTGCGGCATCACGGGGCTCGGCACGCTGCCGCTGCTCGATGCAGTCATCAGCCTGTTCCCGTCGCCTTTGGAAGGCGGCGACTCCACCGAGGAGGGCGAGAAAATCGCTGCGGACCCGAGCGGCTCCGCTTGCGCCATCGTATATAAGACTCTGTCCGATCAATATGGCAAGTTCAGCATTTTCAAGGTTTTGTCCGGCACCGTTTCGTCCGATATCCAGCTTGTCAACACGCGCACGGGGACGTCGGAGAAGATGGGCCATATCTACAAGATGCAGGGCAAGAAGAGCATCGAAGTCAAGGAGATCATATGCGGCGACATCGGCGCGGTGTCGAAGCTTTCAGACACGAAGACGGGCGACACGCTCAGCGACGCGAAGAAGCCCCTAACCGCAAAGCGCATCGCCTTCACGCCTCCGTGCTATTCGATGGCCATCGCGCCGAAGGTGAAAGGGCAGGAGGAGAAGATTTCCACCGGCCTGGGGCGCCTTGCGGAGGAAGACATGACGTTCACGTATGTCAACAATCCGGAGACGCGGCAGCTCGTGCTTTCCGGCGCGGGCGATATCCAGCTCGACGTTTTATGCTCAAAGCTGAAGGACAGGTTTGGCGTGGAAGTTGTGCTGGCTCCGGCGCGCGTGCCTTATCGCGAAAAAATCCGCAAAAAGGTGCAGGTGCGCGGCCGCCACAAGAAGCAGACGGGCGGCGCGGGGCAGTTTGGCGACGTCGTCATGGAGTTTGAGCCGGGCGAAGAAGAGGATTTGACGTTCGAAGAGAAGATTTTTGGCGGCAGCGTGCCGAGGAACTTTTTCCCGGCTGTCGAGAAGGGGCTGCGCGAGAGCATACAGCGCGGCGTCCTTGCTGGCTACCCGCTCGTGCACCTGAAGGCGACGCTGATTGACGGGTCGTACCATTCCGTCGATTCGTCGGAGCTGGCGTTTAAGCTGGCGGCGCAGCTCGCTTTCAAGGAGGGAGTCCCGCAGGCGAATCCTGTCATATTGGAGCCTATCGGCTTGCTTGCTGTCACCATTCCCGATACTTACATGGGCGATATCATGAGCGACCTCTCGAAGCGCAGGGGGAGCCCGATGGGGATGAACTTGAACGCGGATGGCATGCAGGTAGTCGAGGCGGAGGTTCCGATGGGCGAGATGTCCAGTTATGCAATTGACTTGAGGTCTATGACGCAGGGCAGGGGGTCTTTCACGATTGAGTTCGTGAGGTATGAGGAGGCGCCGGCTCCTGTGCAGGCGAAGATCATCGAAGAGGCGAAGATGCTGGCTGAGGCTGAGTGATGGTGTTAATGGGCGGGGTTCCTTTCGGGGTCCCGCCCTTATGTTTGTGAATTGTAGTCTGCAGAGTTTTCGTACGTGGGTCATGGAACTTTGTGCGTTTTTTTGCGTCATAAACATGTTCTTTATGGGAAAGATTGCGTTCAGAATGACATGACATAAGGAACGACAATTATAAAATTTTTGAGTGAGGTATTGTAAAATGAAAAAGACTTTCAAACGGGTGCTTGTTCTCCTGCTTGCGGCAATCACGTTGGCTGCGATGCCGCTGTCCGCGCTGGCTTCGGAGCCCATAGAGGACCCCGCATCGGAGTATGCGTCGGATGCTCCGAAACAAATGGATTCGCAGCCGGCGTCGGAGTTTTCCGGCCAGGCCCAGGAGGGCAGCATGGAGACTGCGCTGGTCGCCGTTAAGTCGTTGCTCGACATCGACGACGAGGTGTTCACGGACTTCAGCTACGGTTCCAGCTATTCAAATTATGAGACGAGAGAAGGCCTCCAGTGGACTTTTTCGTGGTCGGCCGCGAATAATGGGTACATTTATGCGGTCGCGCAAGCGGACGGGACTCTGATGCAGTATTCAAAATATGACTATAAGGAGAATATGTTCGGCTTCGCGGAAGTCAGCAAAGATGAGGCGGTGGAATTGGCCAATGCTTTCATCAAGCGCGCGAAGCCGGATGGATACGCTTTTTTCAAAACGCCGAATAACGTGAACGTGTACATCAGCGACAGCGAATACCGCATCATGTATTATTCGCAGATAAACGGTTATGATTTCCAATCGGCGTATATCAGCATGAACGTGAACAAGTTCACGGGAGAGATAACGAGCTATAACACGACGAACATCGACCCGAATAACTTCAACTTCGCAAAGGCTGATGTCATTATTGGCGAGGCGGAGGCCATCGCGGCTTATGCGGATAAAATCGGCTTGAGGATGGAGTATTTGAGCTATTTCAATTATGAAGATGGCTCTATCAAAGTGTTCCCGGTATATATGTTCAATTCGTTCAGAGACCGGTATATCGGCGCGGCGACCGGCGACATCGTCAACTATGTCTATGACCTCGGGTTCAGCGAAGGCGGTGCTTCCGCTTATGACATGAACATGCCGGCTCCGGAGTCTGCCAACAACGATAGCGTGAGCGGGGCGGGGCGGCAGCTTACGCCGGCGGAGATCGCCGCGATTGAAAAGGTCAGCAACTATATTTCTCCCGAGAAGGCCCTCTCGAACCTTCTTGATGCGATGGAGCTTTCCGATATGGATTTTGCTTCATTCAACGAGAGATACATCAATCTGAACAGGGATTACATGGATTGGAGCAAGTATGCTTACGATATAAGCTATTATAGATACTATAGCGAGGGTGACACGCCGGACGACGACATCATGGGCTTCTCCGGGAGGGTCGATGCGGAGAGCGGAAGGGTCACGAGCTTCTATATGTACTTCTTCGGCAATGTGTATTCTGTAGAGTCTGAGGTTACCGATGAAATGGCGAGGGCTGTGGTCGAGGAGTTTTTGAAGAAGAACGCTCCGGACGAATTTGCCAAATGCAAACCGGATGAGACAGCGAGCGTCACTCCGCTGGACAGCAGGCGCAACGAGGGTTATTTCAATTACGTCCGGTATGAGAACGATTTGGCTTTCGGGAGCAACGGCATTAGCGCGACATATAACAGGAACGCGGGAAGGATCACGAGATATTCGCTCAATTGGTATGACAATGTCGATTTTCCCGGCGTTGACGGGGCGCTTTCGCAGGGTGACGCGCTTGCGGCTTTCATCGAGCAGGTCGGCAGCAGCGTGATGTACGTCACCACCGGGGAAGGCAACGCGGAGCTTGTTTATTCGTTCGCGTCGGGGATGTCGATCGACCCGTTCACGGGGTTGGCTTTGAATTATGACGGGGAGCCCTGGGCCAATGCTGCTTATGAGCCTGATTACAGCGATGTTGAAGGGCATTGGAGCGAGGCTGTCGTGAAGCGGCTTGTGGACAATGGCATCTATATGTGGAGCGGGAGCTTCGAGCCGAACAAGGTCATGACGGAGCTGGAGTTCCTGGAGTATCTGCTGCTTTTGGAGCCGGCATATTACCGCGCCCAGCCTATCGACGATTATTTCATGCAGCGCGGCGTCGAAATCGACGCGGACCCCGACAAGGTTTTGACCAGGCAGGAGGCCGTGAGGATCATCGTCGAGTATTTGGGCTATGGCAAGCTGGCGAAGCAGTCCAAGTGGTTTGTTTATCCTTTCAGCGACGATGTCGATGAGGGGTATAAGGGGTATATCACGATTTGCTACATGCTCGGGATCATCGGCGGCGACAACGGCAGGTTCAATGCCGGCGGCAACATCACGCGCGCACAGGCGGCCGTGATTGTCTATAACCTTGTGATTGCGAAGAGCTGATGGGGCGATAGAGAGTTTGGCGAAAAAAAGAAGGGCGCGGCGAAAATGCCGCGCCCATCTTTTTAATCGTATCGTTTTGTTTCAATTCACGAGGTATGCTAAAAATGCTGTTATTTGGTGTAGGGGCGGATATTATCCGCCCACGGGCGTATGATATACGCCCCTACAAGCGCTATATTGTCATTCCTGTGCGAAATTCAGACACCTATGAACAATAACATCATTTCTTGTCGAGCGGGATGTCGCCGAGGTTGACGTCGATTGTCGCGTCGACTGCGTCGAACGTCTTGAACTCATAGCCCTTGGCCTCGATGACCACGTCATATTTGCCCATGGCGAGGTCCTTGAACCAGAAATCGCCGTATTCGTCCGAGAGCACCTCGATGGTCTTGCCGCCGTTGGTGGCGCGGCAGCGCGCGCCGATGACGACCTCCTTCTCGACGGGGTCGTAAACAGTGCCGGCGATGAACTTGCCGGGAATGTTGCGGTAGAACACCTTTGGATGCAGCCCGGTCTCCGGCATGCGGACCGTCGAGCCGACGATGAAATCCTGCATGTCAGCTTCCTCGCCATATTGCATAGCGTCCGTCGGGCAAGCCTCGACGCATCGCGGCAGCTTGTATCCGTTGTCGAGCAGGTGGGCGCAGCCGGTGCATTTTTGGCAAATTTTCAGGTCCTTGTTCATGTAGATCGCCTCATAAGGACAGGCCTTCATGCACGCGCCGCAGCCTTTGCACTTCTCGGGGTCGAGAATGACGAAGCCGTCCTCGCGGCGGTAATACGCGCCGAACTTGCATGCCTCCATGCAGACGGCGTTCTCGCAGTGGTTGCACATATACGGGATGTAGTGGATTTTCACCTTTGGGATGGTGCCGCCGACGTGCTCGGTGAGCTTCACCCAGAATTGCCCGATGTCCGGCTGCGGCTTCGCGTATGGCGTCCAGTCGTTGCCGGCATGCTCGTCCTTGCATGCGAGCTGGCAGTTATAGCACCCATTGCACTTTGCGACATCGACGCAGATGACTTTTGACATATGTTTCCCTCCAAATCAGATTGAATTATATTGGTTGAGGTTCAGGGTCCGAGCTCACGGACAGGCATCCACATCAGCCGCCCTGAACATAACGTAGCTATAAGGTAACGAGAGGTTTCGCTCCGTAGCCTATCCGTCGATCAGCCAGCCATCGAGGCAGACGCCGGTGGCATCGTCTATCTTTCGCGCGAACGAATCGGGATATTGCTTGATCCACCCGGCCATCTCGTCGTCCGTGACCTTCTCGAAGTCGACGAGGAAGCCGGAGACTACCATGCCTGTGGCGTGCTTTGAGATATTGTTGCGGGGCGAGATGAGGTTGATCGCGCCGCCCCTGTCGAGGGTCTCTGCGTCGATGGGGTCGAAGCGGGCGCCGTGGTCGACATAAACGACGTCGGGGATGAGGCGCTCCGTCACATAAGCGGCGCACAGCACCGTGCCGCGCTCGTTGAAGACCTTGATGACATCGCCGTGCTCGACGCCTTTTGCCTTGGCGGTTATGGGATGCATCCACGCCGGCTCGTATTGATACCCGTCCTTGGCGCGGATCTTCATCGTCTCGACCTCGCGGTTCCATGTGACGTCGTCGAGATTGGCATGGAAGCGCCACCTGCCGTGGTTTGACATGCACAGATAGGGATAGTCCTTGGCGCGGTCGCCATTGAGCCTCTCGTCGTGGAGGTCGCTCTTCTCAATCCATTTCGGGAAAGGCGGGCGCTCGGGGTCGTCGGGGAAGTGCTCCTGGATGCCCGTGGAAGTGAACTCCAGCTTGCCGGTCGGCGTCGTAAGCGGATTCTTCTCGGGATCGTCCGCGAACGTGCGCAGCCCGGGAGGCTTCTCTTGAATATTCGGGTCGCCTGGGACCACGAATATGTCTTTTTTGTGGAACTCGTCGTCCTTGTCGAGATGGGCGACGCCGCATCCTTGCCAGAACAGCTCGACGACGCGCTCGATGGCCTTGTCGTTGCCCGTATATGCCATGAAGACGTCCTCGCTTATTTTCCTGGCGACGGCCGCGACGCATTCAAAATCGTTCATCGATTCGCCGACGGGCGGGCAGGCGGGGTATTCGTGGAAAACGGCCGTGAGCGTGCCTCCGCCGGTGTCGTCGCAAATGTCTTCCATTTCAAATTTCGTCGCGACGGGCAGAATGATGTCCGCGAGGTAGCAGTCGTTTTCGAGCCAGGGGTGCTGGGCCACGACGCATTCGATCTCCGGGGAGCGCAGCGCCTTGACGAAGCTGAAGCCGTCGTTCCAACACGTGACGTTGCAGGGGGAGTCCGTCCAGATCATGTGCAGGCGCGAGCAGCCGGGCTGCGGGAAGACGTGCTTCGTCCATTGCTGCTCTGCGGGGCCGCAGAACGAATATAAGCCCCACCATTCGATGCTCTCGTTGAGAATGGCCTGGTGCACCATGCAGCGCGGTATTGACTGCGCCGGCGGGGTGTCCATGGTCTTGCAAAGCTCGGCCAATTCATCGATCGTGCTGGCGGCCTCGCTCAATTTATATCGGCCCTTGTTGATATCTTCCTGAATCATAAAGGGCTCGTCGGGGTCCTTCATTGACTTCGTGATGGCACGCTGGAAGTCGGAGGCGGACCCATATGGGCGGACAATTTCCGCGCGGTGGGGGACATTGATGGAGGCCTCGCCCTGGTATGGCATTTGATACACTGCGGTGTGGAGGTTCCATTCGAGCCACTTGGCCTGGTGCACTCCGGGCTTTCCGAGGCCCTGCATGCCCAGGAGGATCGATTGGAGGCGCGCGGGCTCCGTGGAGAACGGGCCTCTGATGCCGGGGCCGCCGTTGCCGATCGTGAGGCTGGTGACCTTGCGGGCCCAGTCGCGGGCGACAGCCTTTATCGTCCAAGAAGGAACGCCGCATTTGTCCGCAGCCCATTCGGGCGTTTTAGGCTCGCCGTCCTCCTTGCCGAGGACATAATCGAAGAAAGGCTCCGTGCCGACTGCGTGCGTTTTGACGTATTCCTTGTCGTATGTCCCTTCGATGAGCCAAATATAGGCGATAGCGAGGAACATCGCAGCGTCGGTGTTGGGAAGGATCGGAATCCATTTGTCCGCCATGCGGCATGCGGAAAAGTTGAGCGCGGGGTCGACGTAGACGTATTTGAGGCCGATGCTGTGGAGCCATTCGTTGAGGCGGCTCGACATATAGCCGTCGAACCCCACGGGCGTCGTTTCGGGGTCGGCTGCCCAGAAAAGGAGGAGCTCCGCGTTTTTCGCTATGTCGGGCCAGACGTTTCCGGAAGGCTGCATTTCGCCGACGGGCTCGCCGCCCCAGACGTTCTTGGAGCCCCAGGAATAGCCCTCCCAGCTGTCTTGGTTGCGCATTTGGATGGTGTAGCCGCCGAGCAGCGACAGCAGCCTGTTGGCGCAGCCGTGGCTGGGCGCGACGTGCTTGCCCTCGCCGTGCATGTCGGCCTCAGACAACACCGCGGACATGCCGTATTTCTCGCGGACGCGCAGCAGCTCGTCGGCGACTATTTGCGCAGCTTCGTCCCATGAGATGCGCACAAAGGGGGATTTGCCTCGGTTTTGCGGGTTGCGCTCGCCGTTCGGGTCCCAGTCGACGCGCTTGAGGGGATATCGAACGCGGTTTTCGGAATATACTCGCTTTTTGTATGCCATGTAGTAGCAGCCGGGCAACGTGCGGTCGGGCGGCGTCATTGTTTTACCGCGCGCTTCGATTTTCCAAGGCTGCTTGCTGTCCCAGTCCATGTAGTCGCGGTAGTGGAAGGGGCGTATTCGCGTGAGCTTGCCGTCTTTGTCGGACTCGATGACCGTGGGCAGGCCGCTTCGCGGCCCCATCAGGCTGGCGGCTTTGAAGACTCGTTTGTCGGCTTTGATGTCGATCGGTGTCACCGTCATTTATGCATGGCCTCCTTTGTTATTTCGTTTTGTCGGTTGTTGCTTCTTCTGTTTGCAATTTTACACCTTTTTGCGGTGTTTGTACATAGGTTGTTTGGCATAATTTCAGATATTGGCATCGTCGCCGCTCCTGTTCACGCCCTTGCGCTCGGCAGACGTTTTTTTTGCTTCATTTGTGCTCAAATGAGGCATCCTTGCCTCAGTTTCGCACCGCTCCGCATCCTTGC
>JGI24702J35022_10000726_pt1 | contig 20257 bp, 15 predicted proteins | sample TergutTh196P4_FD_35022 | JGI IMG/M metagenome (IMG submission 35022)
CCCCCCCGACCTCCCCCTCCTTCAAAGAGGATGAGGGGGATTCCCCCTCATCACTCCCCCGTGGCCATGCCTATATGGTTCATAGGGTTTTGTGCCTTCCGAAGGAAGGCATGACCATAAGTATGACAGGAACAACAGAGGGCGCCCTTCGCGTTCGATGAATCCGGCGCCGCCTTGTCGCCTTGCTGCCTTGTCCCTTTACGCCTTGCCTTATGCCATATGCCTTATGTCGCTGGCTTACGCCTTCCTCGGTGAAACTGTCCTGTTTTGCTTATGTATTTGCCACATACCCCACAACGGAACAGTGATTAAGTATGTCGAGTACAAACCGGCTGTCAGGCCAATCATCAAAGGCAGGCAAAAATATCTCAGCGAGGATATATTAAAAATTACGGCAAAGACAAAAACGATGACAACACAAATCATTGTAGTTATCGATGTAATAATGGATCTCTTTGTTGTCTGGTTGAGGCTTCTATTGACAAACTCTTCGTAGGAGAGCTTTTTGAACTTCCTTATATTCTCCCTCATCCTGTCGTAAACAATTACCGTAACATTAATGGTGTAGCCCATGATAGTCAGAACAGCGGCGATAAACGATTCGTTTATCGGTATCCTAAATACGGCATACGCCGCAAGCATTACCGACGCCGTGAAGAAAAGCCCCAAAGTCGCAAAAATCGCGGCTGATAATCCGGACACCACGCTAAATCTCCACCAAACGTAAAGCAAGATCAAGCCCATCGCTATACTCACTGCCAAAAGCCCTTTTTGCAGCATTTCCGTTCCGATGTACGGAGCGACGGTCTGGATGCTTATATTGCGATTCTCCATAATGCCATATGTGTCTTTGATCATTTCAATAACCTGGCTCACCTGTTCCTCTGACAGTGTTTCGCTCTTGGAAGCTTTCAGCAGAAGAGTAACCGAACCGCCTTGAGCATCCTCCTGCCCTAACATGGACTGTTTCTGGGCAACCACTTGTTTGCCTGCGTATGAAAAAATCAGTGATTCCACGTCAGCCGTCTCGAAATTATCTTCGCTCATCGGTATTTCGATCAGGGTACCGCCCTCAAACTGTATGTCAAAGTTCAACCCCCCGTTTATCATACCGCCGACCAACCCGCCAATCAGGATAACCGCCGCTATGATAATGTATGTTTTCCTGTATTTATAAAAATCAAAACCTGATCTCATAATATATCACCTCACCTTATACGCCATAGAGTTTCAAATTTTTACCAAACTTCGTATCAGACGCCGCTTTTAGGAATATCCGCGTCACAGTTATGGCGGATACGAAGCTGAGCAGGACTCCCATAGTGAGAGTCACCGCAAACCCCTTTATCGGGCCGGAGCCTAAATAGTACAACACGACCGAACCAATAAGCGTTGTAATATTCGAGTCGAGAATAGCGGAAAAAGCGTTCCTGAATCCTCCGTCAATAGCAGATTTTAATGTCCTGCCATCGCGCAATTCTTCTTTTAGACGTTCAAAAATGATAACATTTGCGTCAATGCCCATCCCAATAGACAGTATAATGCCCGCAATACCTGGCAATGTGAGCGTTATCTGCGCTACTGAGAGAATAACTAATTGCGCCGCTATAAGGCCAAAAAAGGCCACAATAGATAGAAAACCCGGCAGCCTGTATATAATGATCATGACCAGTGCAATCAGTATAAACGCAAGTATCCCAGCCTGAATAGTAATATCAAGGGCGCCTTCGCCTAATAGCGGCGTTATCTGCGTCAATTCGCTGGCTTCAAGCGTGAAAGGCAACGCCCCTGACCGGATCTGGGATGCGAGCCGGCTAGCCGTCTCGAGAGTGTATGTCCCGCTTATAACTGCATCCCCTCCGGTTATAACGTTTTCAACAGTCGGCGCCGCCAGCATCTCGTCATCCATAAATATTGCAATCTGTCGATTCAAATACTGCTGGGTCGCTTCGGCAAATAGCCGAGTTCCTTCAGCATCAAACTTGAGACTCACCGCGATGCCGTTTGCGGCATTCACAACCCTTGAATCGGTTACCCTTGCGCCTGTTAAAAGAACGGGTTCCGGCAGGTCCCCCGTTCCGTCATAAGAGCCAAGCGGCCTGAACGTCAGGTTCGCCGTTCTGCCAATGTACTCTACAACAGTCCGCTGAGCATCATACTCGGCGGATAGGAATTCTCCCTGATTCTGGTCAGACCTATACGGAATTTCAACAATAATACGCCTTCCTGCAGCATCTGTTGTAATATTCTTGTCATATACAGCCTGACTGTTCAGCCTCTCCTCGATGATAAATCTCGCGGATTGCAGTTCGTCTAACGATGGTACTAGCTCGCCGGCGGCTTCTAACGTGACGGATATTCCGCCCTGAATATCAATGCCTGTCCTCATACCCGCAATGGAAGGTAGTTTTAATGGTGAGAATCCAAATATTCCCAATAATGTCAAAGATGCAATTATCAGAATCACAATAATTACTTTGACTCCACTCCCGGATCTCATTTCACAAGTTCCTCCTTTTTTTTACATGTGGACATTATACAGCGCTCATTTTTCGCAGTCAAGGAAAACGGAGCGCAATAGCAACAAGACATAAGTGAAAACAAACAAAACGCCACGCAAAACAGACAAAAGACAAGCTGAAACAGACAAAATACTATGTCTTTATTAATAGCATACACGCAATACCTACGCTTTTGTATGGGCGATCTATACTTCCCAGTTTTTGGTTATATTTGACATGATTGATATGCTGTGCTATTATTTTTTTGTGCATCACAGAGATGCATTATTATTATGATATGGAGGAATGCTCATTGAACACTTATGAAATGAGGCTCAAGCGTACGCTGGACGCCGTTGAGATGAAACCGGTCGACAAGATCCCATTCTCTTATAGCGGCAGCGCATACGTAGCCCGTCGGCAAGGGCTGGTAATGAAGGATTTTATAAGCGATTTCCCTCGCGCAATCGAAGCAACCGTCGGTTTTCTCACCTCTCATCCCGGTATCGACTCGATTCACTCCCCGATCATGTGTCCGCACGTGCTTACTCCCATGTGGTTATCAAAAGTAAAAGTCCCCGGCGTGGAACTCAGTGACGACGAACTCTGGCAAGTTGACGAACGCGAAGTTCTCAGCGTCGACGACTATGACAAAATTCTTGAGGTTGGTTATGAGGAATGGGTTGGCGATGTTCTGAAAAATCGACTCGACGACCCAATTGGTAAGGCTGCGAATTTCTTCAGGTATATGCCTGACGCATTCCAAAAGGTTGCCGAGGCTGGAGTACCTGTTGTAAACGCCGCAAACTTCGGTTCGCCGCTCGAGGGCTTTTGCGGAGGGCGTACGCTTGCAAAATTCTTTTTGGATTTGTATGATATGCCGGAGCTGGTCAAGAAGGCTTTTGACAAAGCTCAGGAATACCTGTTGGGCAGCTTTGTGGGAATGCTAAAAGCAATAAAGCCAATAGCCGCCTGGGTTGGCGGCTGGCGATGCGCGCCTGACCTTATGTCCCCTGACACCTGGCGGGAGTACGCCTGGGCTTATATAAAGCCTGCAATATACGCTACTCTCGAGTGTGGCGTGTTGCCGATTCTACACTTTGACTCAAACTGGGACAACGCAATCGAAACTCTTAAGGAGCTTCCTCCGCGCAAGTGCGTGCTTATGCTGGACGGTAAGACAGATATACGCAGAGCGCGCGCGATTCTTGACGACAGGATGTGCATTCTGGGCGATGTGCCGCCGACCTTACTCGCCTTCGGAACAGCTGACGAGGTGTACAACTATACGACAAAGCTCATAGACGACGTCGGACCGAAATCAGGGTTAATCGTGAGTACTGGCTGTGACAATCCGCCCAACGCCGTACATGAGAATGTTGACGCAATGATACAGGCTACAATTGACTATAAAGTATAGTAAAGCGTTCTTGCAGTATTCTGAACGCTTCGGAAGTAAATTTCTTTTAGTGGAATTTTTCTTAGCTCGCGTGTGAACCGCGTCTATGCAAATGAGTACATATGCGTGTTGACGAATACAGATGAATCCCGGGGTTTTGGATGAAATGGCGTTATTTGCCAGCGTAACATCCCCGGGATTCTTTGTGCGTTATATCAGGCGCAACTCCCTTTGCCATTTCCAGTGCTATTTCGGATTCTAAAGTGGGCTTCGCCCGTAATCCAAGTCGGCTTCGGCGAAACGCGGTTCCCCTCGCCTCACGAGCGCGATGCGCTCGCACGGCGCATTCGCGCAGCGATTAGTAACTCACGGTTTAAACAGCTTGTTTTTTTTTGCGTTTCTGGTCCGTGAGTTGCTAACCCGGATTGATCTACAGGGTGGCGCCAATCCAAAATGCACACTCCAGGCGCTTCTTTACCAGTTCGCAATAAATGTCTCCGGGTTCAAATATACTACCGTTTATAGCGAAGGCGTTTGCGGCGCATCCGCCGCTGCAATGGAACTTTGCCCAACAGGTTTTGCATTTGTCCATGTTATATACATTTGCCTTTTTAAACATATTAACAGTGTCGTCCCTGGTTATTCCCGTATAGACGCTTCCAATTCTCATGTCATTCCTACCGACAAACTGGTGACATGGATAAATATCTCCGGAAGGCGTTACCGCGGCATATTCATACCCGGCCCCGCAGCCAGTTATCCTTCTTGACAGACAAGGCCCGTGGCTAAGGTCAACCATAAAGTGAAAAAAGTTGAACCCGTTTCCCGCCGCGATCCTTTTTTTATACTCCCTTGCCAGCGCTTCATACTGGTTTTTCAAATAATCCACATCCGCCGCATCAAACCTTAACGACTTGTCCTCGGGCGTCACAACGGGTTCCACTGAAATTTGGTCAAACCCCAAATCCGCGAGATGGAGCACGTCTTCCATGAAGTCTTTATTCAAAGCCGTGTAGGTACCTCGAATATAATAGTTTTTCCCGCCGCGTTTATTCACTATTTTTTTAAATCTCGGCAAAACGACGTTATAACTCCCTCTTCCGTCGAGGAGTTTTCGCATTTTGTCATTTACCTCCATTCGCCCGTCCAGGCTTAAAACTATATTGTCCATGTTCTGGTTTATATAGTCAATGTTCCTGTCGCCGAGCAAAAGCCCATTTGTTGTAAGCGTGAATCTAAATTTTTTTCCGCTTTCTAACTCCCTCTCTCTCGCGTAGTCCACAGTCTTTTGTATAACGTCAAAATTCAACAGCGGTTCTCCTCCAAAAAAGTCGATCTCTAAATTGCGTCTGTCTTTGGAGAATTCGACTACAAAATCGATAGACTTCTTCGCAATATCAAAGCTCATAAGCTCTTTCCTTAAGCCAAATGAGCCATTAGAGGCAAAACAGTAACCACACCTCATATTACAGTCATGCGCCATATGAAGGCAAAGCGACTTAAAGACGTGCGTCATTTCAATAGCCACAATCTCCTCGTCATTTTGGTCGCCGCAAAACAACAGCCCTTCTGATATCAGTTGTCTTATTTCTTCGGCAGCTTCGTCAATATCCTTTTTCTCGTATTCTTTTGTGAGCGCTTTAGGTATCTGAGAAAATCGAACCGCTCCGATATCGGCTCCGCCGTTAATACCGCTATCAACTCCGCCGCCGGCTTCACCGTTAACTCCGCCGTTGACCCCGCCGCCAGCTTCGCCCCTAATACCGTCATCAACACCGTCGCCAATATTACCGCTAATACTACTATCAGCACCGTTATCTTCCGCTATGCAGCTTAACAGAGCAAAGGACAGATCGTCAAAGATGTGAACAGCGCCGCTGTTCACATCCAGAACTACGTTTTCCCCATCTATACTGAATTTATGTATCACAGAGGATTATCTTCTTTTTATGTTTTCACATTTTTGATTTGCTACAGTGCAAGACGTCTTGCAGGCGGACTGACACGACGCCTGACACTCGCCGCATCCTACGGTTGTTCTCTTTCTCTTGAGCAACGCGCTGTTTATTGTTTTTATATGCTTCATATTTTATATGCTCCCTCACAAGAATTATTTATCAGATTCATCAGCTATAGGATACTCAACAGGTTCTTCGTGCACAGGTTCCACTGATTCAGATTAGTCAACTATTGCGACTACCTTCTTTGTTAGTTCTTCCTAAGTAGACTCCACTGACTCTACTTCATCAGATTCCGCCGCCACAGGCGTCTTCACTTCAAGCGACTCAGCCTCTGTCTTCTCATTAACCGCCTCAGCCGCTTCCTCCGTCAGTTTATTCGCAGCAGGTCCCCATATCGCCGGTTCATTTACGGACGTCCACGCCTCGGCGCGTTTATCCGTCTCCGGCGTCTTAGCTTCAACCGCCGTCGCCCCTTCTTTCGCCGGGGATATCACCTCTTCGGCTGCTTCAATCGCCTCGACAACCTTAGCAACTTCGGCAACCGTATCTGCTTCCACAGCCTCTTCAGCCTCGACAACCTCAACAGTTCCATCAGTTTCAGAGGCCTCGGCGACGTTTCCGATCTCAACGTATTTCGCCGCTTCAGAATCCACTTCAGCCTTGGCAGCCTTTACAACATCGGCAATTTCCACAGCTACAGGCGTATCAACTTCAATAGCTTCCACAGCCTCTTCAGCTTCGGCAACCTTAACACCTCCGGCTGTTTCAACGGCATGGGCAATGCTTTCCATCTCAACAGCTTTCTCCGCTCCAGCGTCAGTGGCTTTCACCGCTTCGTCAGCTCTCAACGCTTTAGGCGCCTCAACTTCAGTTGCTTCTGCAGTCTCTTCAGCTGCGGCGACACCAACACCTCCGGCAGTTTTAATAGCTATAGCAGCCCCTTCTTTCCCAACATCATCCGGAGTCTCTGGCGCTGCAACCCCTTCAGCTTCGGTAGCCTTTACGTCTTTCCCGGCTATCTCGCCAACAACTGCAATAATATCCGTATCAGCCTCTCCGGTCGCCGCTTCTTTTGCCTGGACGACCCCTCCCGCCGGCTCTTCAGCTAACCCGACGCCTCCGACGACCGCCGATTTTTTCACATCGACCGCGTCATCAGCCCCAACAACCGTCGGCTCAGCCGACTCGACGCCTCCCGCCGGCGCTCCAGCCGACTCGGCTGCCCCGGCTGGCGCTTCTTCCGTCTCTGCAGCCTCTTCGTCATCATCCGGCACGCCGACTCCGGCCCTTATCCCTTGTTCCAGCATTTTCGCGCTGAGGACGTCTCCCAGGCTTGTGCTTAAGGCTTCGGTGTTCTGCTGCGGCATTTCAAATTCGTCTTCCTCTTCCTTTTTAACTTCCACCACTTCAGGTTTCGAGGGGTCTATATAGGGAATCGGCTCAACTTCTTTTATACTAAGGCTGATTTTCTTGCTTTCCACGTTTACATCCATAACCTTAGCCGTCACTTCCATACCGACTTTTAATACGTCATCCGGCTTTGCGATGCGCGTATCCGATATCTGAGAGACATGTACGAGCGCGTCTACGCCCTTTTCTAATTCAATAAACGCGCCGAATGAGGCTATCCTGACAACTTTCTTAGTTACAATCGATCCGACAGGGTACTTCAGGTCAATTTCATACCATGGGTTATCCTCTTCCTTTTTGTACCCAAGGGATATTTTCCTCTTCTCCCTGTCGAACTCTGCAACACGCACATTAACTGTTTCCCCAACCTTCAGCGCCTCGGACGGGTGTCTGATCCTGCCCCATGACAATTCCGATATATGCACCAACCCGTCGACTCCTCCAATATCAACAAAGGCGCCAAACGAGGTCAGGCTCTTCACAACTCCTGTGTACTCCTTGCCAACTTCAATCGTATTCCAGATTTCTTCAGACTTCTTTTTTTTGTCTTCCAAAATCAAAACCCTCATCGATCCGACAAATTTTTTCTTTTGCTTGTTGTAGTCGATAATTTTTATCTTTACGGATCGCTTCAGATACTCCCGTAAATCCTCCACATATCTGTCGCTCACCTGAGAAGCCGGAATAAAAACCCTGACGCCCCCTGACAATGCGACCAGCCCGCCGTTGGTAACATCTATAATAACCGCGTTAATCGGATCTCCTTTTTCAAACGCCTCTTCCATTTTTGACCAGTTATTTTTCTCGTCAACCTTCTTTTTTGACAGCAGGACAGTACCTTCACTATCGCTCACTCGAACGACAAAGACCTCGATAACATCGTTGATCTTGATATTCTGCCCTGGCTCCTGGTCAATTTCCGATACAAAATCTTCGATCGGTATAACCCCGTCTGATTTATAGCCCAAATCAACATAGACCTCAGAGCTGTTATACCTTATTATCCTGCCTTTAACAGTTTGGCCCGTTCTCAGTGTTACCAGTGAACTCTCCATTTCCTCCTCGAAATTAATGTCCACTTCAGATTTCCTTGTCTCTTCCATAACTTCTATAACCTCCTTGATTATGCAGCCAGGTGTTGACGCGCCCGCAGTAACTCCTATTCTCTTTGCTTTAAATGTATCTGTTGTATTTATAGGCGGTAACCCACCAGCTGTTTCAATTAACCAAGTTTCTTTACAATTCTTTTCACAGACGTCAAACAACATCTGCGTGTTCGAACTTTTTTTACTCCCGATCACAATCATAATATCCGACTCGCCCGCCAGCGCCGCAGCTTCCTTACGCCTTTCAGACGTTGACGCGCAAATGGTGTTATGCACTTCAATCCCCGGATATTCTTTTTTTAACAACTCAATAATTTCTTCAAACTTTTCAACATCAAAAGTCGTCTGAACCAACACGCATTTCTCACTGTCGCCGGTAATCTTTTTAATGTCTTCGGGTTTGTCAAAAATAACCGCCGAATTACCACACCATCCATTTATACCGATTATCTCGGGATGATCCTTATCCCCAATAAGAATAATTTCCATCCCGCTCTCATGTTTTTCCTTCGCGAGCATCTGAATCTTCTTGACGTTTGGACAAGTCGCATCGGAAAACTCAATATTATTAGCTGCTAAATGCTCATACACTTCAGGCGCCGCGCCGTGTGCCCGAATAACCACGTGACGCTTATGTTCCGGTCTCAGATCTCGGTAATCATAGGCAACAACCACTCCGACCGCCCTGAGCCTGTCTACAACCGACTTATTGTGAATCAGGTCTCCCAAGGTCGCGATCCACTCCCCGCCTTTTCGTCGTATGAGGTCATCCGCCAGCCTAACGGCATTTTCGACCCCAAAACAAAACCCGGCGGTTCTTGCGAGTTTTATCTGCGGCAACTTATTATACCACCAAAAGCAGTCTTTAAACAAAACCCGGCGGTTCTTGCGAGTTTTATCTGCGGCAATTTATTATACCACCAAAAGCAGTTTTTAAACAAAACCCGGCGGTTCTTACGAGTTTTATCTGCGGCAATTTATTATACCACCAAAAGCAGTCTTTAAACAAAACCCGGCGGTTCTTACGAGTTTTATCTGCGGCAATTTATTATACCACCAAAAGCAGTTTTTAAAAACACTTTTATTTCAATTATTTCACTTATTTCATTTATATTATATTTCCGAATAAATTTTATTCATTATCTCCCGCCCAATAACATCCAATTCCTCGCTGTTGTATTGCTTGTCAAAATCAAGAAAATACGGCTCGTGAAAAATAACCTTAATTCTCGAGAAAACCTGGCCTATCCTGAAAGGGCTTCGTCCGTAAACAATCGACGCAGGTATGATCGGGACTTTCGCCTTTAGTGCAAACACCACAAATCCACGTTTGACGGCTGGTTTATTTGAACTGTCCCTGACGCGCATACCTTCCGGGAAAATCCCCACGACCTCTTCTTTTGAGAGGAATTCAAACGTTTTCTTAATCGCCCCTCTGTCGCTCTTGCCCCTTCTAATGGGAAACGCGCCCAGCCATGACAAGAATCCCCCGATAAGCGGGTTCTTGAACAGTTCGACCTTTGCCAACCACTTCACTCTTCTCCTCAACTTGTAACCCAAAAGGATCAAGTCCTTAAGATATGTGTGGTTAGCACACAACACTGCGCCGCCCTCGGCGGGAAAACTCTCCAACCCGGAGACCCTTACCCTGTAAAACAGAAAAAACCAGATCTTGAGCAACACCCTGACAGCTTCGATCATACCGGTTCACTCCGTTCCGCCGGCGTCCGGCGCGCCGACGCAGGGAGCCATAATAATTTCTTCTATTGTCCTCACAACTCTATCAGGCGGCATATCCGTAGTATCGATTAGAATAGCGTCATCCGCTTTTTTCAACGGCGCGAACTCTCTATTGCTGTCATTTTCATCCCTGTACCTTAAATCCGACAGGCATTTCTCCAGCGTCAGCCCGGGAAGCCCGGCCTTTAGTTCATTATACCTGCGGCGCGCCCGTTCTTCCTCTGTTGCAGTGAGGTAGAATTTAAACTCTGCGTCAGGGAATACAAACGTCCCGATATCCCGACCATCCATCACAACGTCTGACCCGCTCGCTATTTCCCGTTGTAATTCGACAAGCCTTAGCCTGACTCCCTTAAACGCCGACACATCAGACGCGCCTTTTGCAACCTCGGGCGTCCTGATCATGCCAGTCACATTTTCTCCGTCTATTAGAACATTCTGTTCACCGTCCTGATATGTAACCTTTAAGGAAAGACCGCTCAGAACTTCGAGCACCTCTCCTTCATCATCCGTTCGAAACCCGGTTCTCAAGACTTTTAGGGCAACAGCCCTGTACATCGCGCCAGTGTCAATATACGTAAGCTTAAGTTTTTCAGCCAGAAGCTTTGCCGCGGTGCTCTTACCTGCTCCACCGGGCCCATCAATAGCAATCCTCAACTAAACAACCATCCTCCTCTGTAATATCTCAGCTATATCTCTGTAATATATCTGTAATGCCTCAGTTATTTATCCGTAATTCCTCAGTTATATATTTGTAATATCTCAGTTATGCGTCAATTTTGCCTGCGCAGCCGCAAGCCTGGCTATTGGCACTCTGAACGGAGAACAAGATACGTAATCCATGCCTATGCGGTGGCAGAACTCAACTGACGACGGATCCCCGCCATGCTCTCCGCAAATGCCCAGTTTTATGTTGGGCCTTGCCTGGCGTCCCAGTTTTACCGACATCTCCATCAACTTACCGACGCCCTCGACGTCGATCCTGGCCGTCGGGTCATACTCAAATATCTTTTTATCAAAATACGCGTCAAGAATCATCCCGGCGTCATCCCTGCTGAGTCCGTACGTCATCTGAGTCAGGTCGTTTGTCCCATAGGAGAAGAACTCGGCGTCCTTTGCGATCTTATCCGATGTAAGACACGCTCTGGGTATCTCTATCATTGTACCCACGAGATATTTAAGCTCGGCGCCCTCGTCTTTAATCAGTTTATCCGCTGTTTTGACGACAATATCCTTCACAAACTTGAACTCCTTGCTCTCGCACGTCAGAGGTATCATAATCTCGGGCGCCACTTTCACGCCTTGCTTCATAACATTGAGCGCAGCTTGGATGATTGCCGTAGTCTGCACTTCGGCAATCTCAGGGTAAATAACGGCAAGCCTGCAGCCTCTGTTGCCCAGCATGGGGTTTATCTCGTGTAACTGCAGAATAATGCCTTTGAGATCTCCAAACGGAATGCCCATTTCCTTCGCCAAAACCTCGATATCCGAATCCGCTTGAGGCAAGAACTCGTGAAGCGGCGGGTCAAGCAGCCTGATTGTCACGGGAAGCCCGCCCATTTCCCTGAAGATGCCTTCAAAGTCATTCCTCTGCATCGGCAGGATTTTCTCTAACGCGCGCCTCCTCTGTTCCTCAGTCTTGGATACGATCATCTCTCTCATGGCCATAATGCGGTCTTCCTCGAAGAACATATGTTCAGTCCTGCACAGGCCGATTCCCTCCGCGCCAAATCCTACCGCGACTTTCGCGTCCCTGGGGGTGTCGGCGTTTGTTCTGACCTTTAGCGTCCTGATCTTATCCGCCCACGCCATAAACGTATCAAAATCACCGCTCAGCTCGGCGTCCACTTTCGGCAGCCTTTCCCCGTACACTCTGCCGGTGGCGCCGTCGAGCGAAATCCAATCGCCTTCCACATACTTCTTTCCGTTCGGGTCAGAAAAATACTTTTCTTTCTCCTTTATTATGATCTCACCGCAACCGGCTACACAGCAAGTTCCCATGCCCCTTGCCACGACGGCCGCGTGGGACGTCATCCCTCCGCGTGAAGTGAGTATGCCTTCCGCTACGTTCATACCCTCGATATCCTCGGGCGACGTCTCGGCTCTAACGAGAATGACGTTCTTTTCCCCGGAGTTGAACGCCTCCACAGCCTCTTTTGCCTCAAAATAGATTTTTCCGGTCGCGGCGCCCGGCGAAGCCGGCAGTCCTTTTGCGATGGCTTTCGCCGCCTTGAGCGCTTTTGGCTCAAAATTCGGATGCAGGAGGCTGTCGAGTTGCTTCGGGTCAACTTTCATTACGGCTTCCTCTTCCGTAATCATGCCCTCGCTGACCAGATCAACGGCAACCTTTAGCGCCGCAAACGCCGTTCTCTTGCCATTACGCGTCTGGAGCATGAAGAGTTTTCCCCGTTCAATCGTAAACTCCATATCCTGCATGTCTTTATAATGGTCTTCAAGGGTATTTGCAATATCTATGAACTGCTTGTAAACGTCCGGATTGACTTCGTTGAGCTGGTCAAGGGTTTGCGGGGTCCTTATACCTGCCACGACGTCTTCCCCCTGAGCGTTCATCAGGAATTCGCCGTATATCCTCTTCTCACCCGTACTCGGGTCCCTGGAAAACGCCACTCCAGTCCCGGAATCATCGCCCATATTGCCATATACCATCTCCTGGACGTTAACGGCGGTACCCCAATCAGACGGAATGTCGTTCAACCGCCTGTATGAAATAGCCCTTGGGTTGTTCCACGAGCGAAACACCGCCTTTATTGCCTCGACTAACTGTTCCTTCGGATCCTGCGGGAAATCCGCCCCCATTTCGCGCTTAAACAATTCTTTATATTTTACGACGACAAGTTTCAGATTCTCCGCAGTGAGTTCTGTGTCCAGCTTTACGTTATTGGCATGTTTGACGTCATCCAAAATATCGTCAAATTTCTCTTTTTCTATCTCCATAACGACGTCGCTGAACATGTGAATGAATCTCCTGTAGCTGTCGTATGCAAATCTCTCGTTGTGGGTAAGCCTTGACAAGCCCTCTACAACCTGGTCGTTTAGCCCGAGGTTCAGTATCGTATCCATCATGCCCGGCATCGAGGCCCTCGAGCCGGACCGAACCGAGACCAACAGCGGGTCGTTTGGGTCGCCGAATTTTTTGCCAATATTGCCTTCAAGCGTAATAAGGGTTTTCAGCACTTCATCCTCAATGTCCCGTCCAATTTTCTCGCCATCGTCATAATACCTCGTGCACGCCTCGGTCGTCACTGTAAAGCCCCTCGGCACCGGAAGCTTTAATCCGGTCATCTCGGCCAGATTTGCCCCCTTTCCTCCCAGGAGCGCCCTCATCCCCGCATTTCCTTCCTGAAACAGATAGACATATTTTCCCATAAATTACCTCCGCATATATTTGGATTTTTGGACTTAGTAAAAAAACTTGCTAAAAACTGATTACCATTTAGATCTTGCCATTTACCATTTAGATCTCAACTTTTAGATCTTACCATTTGGATTTCAACTTTTAGATCTTGCCATTTAGATCTTACCATTTGGATTTCAACTTTTAGATCTTGCCATTTAGATCTTACCATTTGGATTTCAACTTTTAGATCTTACCATTTAGATCCTGAACTTTGTAAATTAATTGAGAATTATCACCATCTTGATTTTATACCCTGAAATAACCTATTAATAATCAAATTAATAATCTGACTAATAATCAAACTAATAATCAAACTTGTCAGAAAACCAGGTTACAAGACCGCCGATCCCAACCCTGACTTGTCCCATGCTGTCGCGTTCCCTTATAGTAACGCTGTTGTCGTCAACTGACTCAAAGTCAAATGTAACGCAATAAGGCGTCCCTATCTCGTCCTGCCTCCTGTATCTTTTGCCAATGCTTCCAGTTTCGTCATACTCACAGCAATAACCGGCCGTTGTCAACAACTCGTATACCTCATAGGCTTTCTCGCCAAGTTTTTTAGACAGCGGGAGCACGCCAACCTTTATGGGCGCAAGAACCGGATGAAATCTGAGTACCGTCCTGACGTCGCCATCGCTTATCTCCTCCTCGTCGTACGCGTCGCACAGAAACGCCAGGGTGACTCTGTCAGCGCCCAGAGACGGTTCGATGCAGAAAGGCACGTACTTCTCGTTAGTAGCCGGGTCAAAGAATGAAAGGTCATCCTTGGAATGCTCAATGTGCTGTTTCAAATCATAATCCGTCCTGTCTGCTATCCCCCAAAGCTCCCCCCATCCAAAGGGAAACTTATATTCGAAATCCGTGGTGGCTTTACTATAAAAAGACAGTTCCTCCGGCGAATGATCCCTGAGCCTCAGATTCTCGTCGTTCATTCCCAGGTTAAGCAGCCAATTGTGGCAAAAGTCTTTCCAATACACAAACCACTCGAGATCTGTCCCCGGTTCGCAGAAGAACTCCAACTCCATTTGCTCAAACTCGCGGGTACGAAATGTAAAATTCCCCGGGGTTATCTCATTCCTGAAAGCCTTACCTATCTGGCATATACCAAACGGGATCTTTCTCCTGGTCGTCCTGAGAACATTCTTAAAGTTGACAAATATACCCTGCGCGGTCTCCGGCCTCAAGTATATTTCAGCTTTCGAATCCTCAGTGACTCCCTGAAAAGTTTTAAACATCATATTAAACTTTCTAACATCTGTAAAGTCCGTATTCCCACACTCGGGGCACGTCACTTTGTTCTCACTGATATAGCTTGTGAGTTCCTCGTTTGACCAGCCCTCCGTCTTCACTGCAACGCCTGTTCGCCGGCCCCACTCCTCTATGATGTTATCCGCCCTGCCCCTTGATTTACACGAACGGCAGTCAATGAGCGGATCTGTAAAACCGGCCACATGCCCGGACGCGACCCAGACTTGCGGATTCATGAGTATGGCGCAGTCCACGCCGACATTGTATCTGTTCTGCCGGACAAACTTCTTCCACCACGCATTTTTAATGTTATTCTTAAGCTCCACTCCCAATGGCCCGTAGTCCCAAGCGTTCGCCAAACCTCCGTAAATTTCTGAGCCGGGGAAAATGAACCCGCGATTTTTGGCCAGGGCGACTAATTTATCCATGGTCTTTTCAAAGTTTTTTCCTGTGGTCTTTTCCGCACCCATAGCTACTTGTCTCCTTCGCTCAATTCCCTTGTATACGAAATCTTGCCCTCGGCAATCTCGTGAATTGCGATCGTAACAGCTTTGTCAGAGTCGAATTTTGTAATCTTGTCCGATCCGTCAACAAGCTGCCTGGCCCTCTTTGCAGCCGTAACAACGAGGGTATATCTGCTGTCTACCTTTTGAATGAGATCATTTATGTCCGGATATATCATGTATTATATAGTCCCCTTTCCTTTCCATGTATATTCCCTATAATCTTACCCGTTATATTTCCTACGTTGTCATTAATCCTGCACTCTTCAGCAACGATAAACGACCTTAATCTCTCCGCCGCTAAGCGCGCATCGTCATTTATAACATAGTAGTCGAAGCGATTTATATATTCTATTTCTGATTCGGCGGTCAACATCCTCTTTTCGATCTCGTCAGCGCTCTCAGTTCCCCGTGCTACAAGGCGCCTTTTTAACTCCGCAAATGACGGCGGCAAAACAAAAACAAGGATGCACTCCGGGAAATTCTCCCTTATATTGAATGCCCCCTTATAAGTTATATCCAGCAGCGCATCCTTTCCCTCGGCTAAAAGTCTTTCGATGTACGACCTGGAAGTCCCGTAGTAATTGCCAACAAAGACGTCCCACTCTATGAACTGGTCGTCCTCGATCATTTCCTCGAATTCGGATTTGCTTTTGAAAAAGTAATGTACGCCCTCTATTTCGCCTATGCGGGGTTTCCTTGAAGTGACCGATACTGATCTTGCGGAATTATCATGGAGTTTTTGAAGTTCCTTTATGACAGTTCCTTTTCCGACGCCCGACGGACCTGAAACGACAATAACACGGCCTGTATCGCCCAATCTAACCCTCCTTGCATGTGGAACATGACATTAAACGCAATACGCTAAGTATAACACACGCCGATTCACGCCGCAAGACGATAATAACAGTTAAACAATTAGAAAATACCTGAAAAATACTACCGAAAATACTACAAAAATTAGTTGATGTGATATGTTGACAAACAACGGTGCTGCTGGTATTTTACATGTGTCTTATCTAATTCTAATAGAGAGTGCGTATATCTCAGTGTATGTGAGTGAGTGAGTAAGTGTATATCTATCTGAGTTTGTGAGTGTGGGTGTGGGTGTGGGTGGTATGTGTGAGTGTGGGCGTGGGTGGTATGTGTGAGTGTGGGTGTGTGAGTGAGTGTGGGTGTGGGAGGTATGTGTGAGTGTGGGTGTGTGAGTGTGGGTGGTATATATGTATGTGTGAGTGTGAGTGAGTGAGTGTGTGTGTGTGGGTGGTATATATGTATGTGTGAGTGAGTGTGTGTGGGTGTGGGTAGTATGTATGTGTGAGTGGGTAGGGGGTTGTTTTAAGATTCTATGAACAGCGATTTCGTGCTGTGTATCGAAGACGATATGCAAGTACAGATTTATAATAAATCACTACTGGAAGCCAAAGGGTTCACCGTTAGGCTGGCTATGACCCTTCAGGAAGCGCGGGAGATAATCAGGCGGGAGATGCCAAGTCTGATAATCCTGGATATACATTTGCCTGACGGAAATGGCCTTGATTTTCTGCGGGATTTGCGAAATACGTCGATGGTACCCGTTATAGCCCTTACAAACGACAACGAAGAAGAAGCTCTTGTTAACGGGTTGGAAAGCGGTTGTGACGATTATATACCAAAACCATATGCTTTTTCTGTGCTATTCGCCCGCATAGAAGCGCTCATGCGTCGCGCGGATAATATACCGGAAATAATAAACATGTGGCCGCTGGTATTGGATCCCCTTGCGGGGCACGCATATATTGACGGCAAAGACATGGTTCTTTCAAAAAAGGAATTTGCGCTTCTACTTTTATTCACCCAGCACGAGGGTAAAATACTGAGCGGGGATTACCTCTATGAAAAGGTATGGAAGGCGCCGTTGGTTGATGATAAGAACGCGCTTCAGGTAGCGATCTCCAAGTTACGGAAAAAGATAGGGCTCTCCACATATGATATCATCACCCTACGCGGGCGAGGATATATATTTAAGAAAAATAACGTCTAAATTTGCTCTTTGGCGTCTTTTTGGCGTTCTCCCCAGGTGACTCCAACTTTGGATGCCAAGTGTCTTACTTTTTAGATCGTTTTTTCGAATTATTCGTTCAACAGTGGTCTACTTATTATTGATAGTTTTCATTTTATTATCACTCTTACGCAATTACATGGATAATTTCCTAATTTCTCATGTACGGACAATTCTAATTTCTATGAGGTCGAAGAACGACTGAAATCTCAATTTAAACTTATTTTTAATATCCTTTCAGGCTAATAAAATTGTGTTTTGTCTGTAGAATAATTGTAAAATATTATAATAACTCTCTATTATATTTGCTTTCAATAGTTTAAATATCATAAAATTCGACAGGATAAGAGTATTGAATTCTGAGCTCTTTCTGGCTTATACTTATTTCTTAAACATGAAATTTTGCGACGAAATTTAAACAAAAATTAGTAGTATTTACTGATTGGAGGAAATCAGAATGAATAAAAAATCTGTTGTATTGATTCTAATGGTGTATTCCATATTTTTACTGTTAACATTTTCGGAAGGCGGCGGTATCTATGCTGCAAATTCCGGAAGCGACATGAATATAGTTAGGTCAGACTTGTCGTTTGAGATTGAGCAAAAGATGAATCAACGCGGGTTAAATGTTTCAGCGGATATATTAGATGAAATTGAACTGACGCTATAGCAAAGCGGCTACAATCCTGCAACAAGCGGTGTTAGGGCGATTGCTGTAAGTTCCCCGGAAGAAAACAGCGACTACAGGCTGTATCTTATCTCTGATGGAGGTTTAGTCTGGGAATTTGAATTTGACGCTAGTGGTCAGATTACCCGGAGTAATAGCTATGATGTTGATTTTAACTATGCTGTTGAACTGTATGACGGGATATGTTGTGATTCGCAGTCTGGGCAGGAAGGCATCAGCGATTGCTATGACGTGTTTTACTACAACCCTTCACAAAATGGTGTTCATAGTTTTACTGCTTCTATAGCTGAAAAAAATTACATTGAATTTTCAGTACTTTTTGACTCTGACGGGAATGTTTTAGATATCGGAGAACTTGGAGAATACAGCACTACTACATATGGTCTATATTCCGACCAAACATACTACCTGGCAATTTTTTATAATTACGGGATAGTATATCAAGTATTTATATCGAACGTTCCTTACCAAACAACGACGGCGCCAACAACAAACAGCTCAACCACAACTACGGCGCAGACAACAACAACCAAAACGACAACGACGACGGCACAGACAACAACCAGCGCAACTACAACGACGACTCAGACAACAACAACGGCGCAGACTACAACGACGGCTCAGACAACAACGACGGCAATGACTACGACGGCAATGACAACGACAACGGCGTATTATGAATCGGGATCAATATGTTTTGTACCAATCAAGGCTGAAAACGTAACGGGTCCAACACTCAGCGGCGCGCATTCAGTCACATTCAACAGTAATCAGCTTCAATTACTTGATTTCGCTGCTCAGGCCCAGGGGATTTACACCGGCGCCGGGGCAATACCAGGAACCGGGTTGAATATAACAAGTATATCTACGAGCGGCGCCAACACGGTTATTCAGTTTACTTTTTCCAAGACGATACCATCAGGTGAGTTTTGGACCGGCAATATCACCGTTATGCGGTTTAAAGCCCTTCAAAGCTGTACACCTGTTATAAACATTGTATAAACACTGTAATATCTAATGAATGTCAAACGCACACAGATAAGTGTCGGCAGTTTTGTAATAAGAACAGATTATTGGTATGCAGTTTTGTTATAAGAAAGATAAGAAATGTTTAGCAGCGCTTTTGTTGAGCCGGAGGGAGAAGAAAATCATGTTCAAATGCAGATTAAATAGTACAAAAAAAGTAATACGAATCCTGATATGTCATATTCTCATATTATCCATGTTTTTTAGCGTTGTGAGCCCTTCCAATGCAGAAGACCAAGGCTTTGACGCGGCGAATGGCGTTGCATATTCACAGGAACATTTGCGGGGCGTTCTGGAAGCAGACCTGTCGCAATATCAAGGCGAGCGGATTCCATTTGATCCGTCAGAATACGAAGAAAGTCAGCCCTTGCCCAAGAATGAAGATCAGCCCTGGGAGGGGGAAAGAACTCCTGACGCTTATGATATTGACAGATATGGGGATGCCGGTATTGACAACATGTCAGATACCGGACTGTCAAGGAGTTTGTCAGATATCAGCACGGCAAACGAGGCTTCCGATTCCGGCGTTGGTTCGCCATATGACACGCTCCTGGGGCGCGGCTTTACCGAAACAGGTAAACCGATAAGCAGGAAGGAATTATGGCAGGATCAAACATATGAAACAGACAGGTTTATCGTTAAGTATAAAGAAAACGCTTCTAGAGAAACTGTAGAGGCTTCCCTGCTTAGTAGCAACTTAGTCGAGGCAGTCGACAAGATATCAAAATTTGATAATCCGCAAGCCGGCTTGAAAGGCGAGATATTAAAGAATAATGGAAGCCAGATTTCGCGCGGGGATGTGGCGTCAATTGAGGACTTTGCGTCCATTTTGAAAACACATGAGGCTATAACAGCGGAGGATTTGACACGGCGATTGGACGATGCTGCGCTTCTTGAAATAGAGTATATACAGCCGGACTATGAAATGGCGTTCTATTCTTTAGGTGAAGAGGAGCCCTTTGGCAATATCGAAGATGATGAATCCCTGACCATAGGGCAAGACGACCCGCCGGATTTGGCAACAACTCAGGACAATGGAATTGTCGTGGCTTTGCTTGACACGGGTATAGACACAAACCATCCGGCGTTAGCCGGAAAACTGACAGCCGGATATGACTTTGTGAACAATACGGAAAATGTTAACAGCGAGGAGTGGTACTACGACCAGGGGCATGGCACAAGCCTGGCCGGCGTGATAGCGTCCGCCGGCGCCGCC
>JGI24702J35022_10000727_pt1 | contig 20247 bp, 9 predicted proteins | sample TergutTh196P4_FD_35022 | JGI IMG/M metagenome (IMG submission 35022)
GCATGGCGGGAAGCCCCGATGTGAGCGGATTAGAAAATCCATTTGGCGATGTGGAGGGAGGAACATGGTACACCGACGCAGTAAAATGGGCGGCGGCTAACGGTATTGTTTCCGGTGTAGGCGGCGGTTTGTATGACCCCAACGCGCCTATCACCCGACAGGACTTGGCGGTTATACTCGCCCGGTACGCCGACTTTATGGGGATAACCCTGCCCAGAGCGCAAAACTACACCGGGTTCACCGACGACGCGGACATAGCCAACTACGCGAAAGAAGCGATAGAGCGATTTTTCAGAGCCAATATAATAGGCGGCTACCCTGACGGCAGCGTAAAGCCGCAGAGCGAAGCCACCCGCGCCGAAGTAGCGGCTATGATGATGCGGTTTTTGGAAGCGATGGAATAAGAATAGAATAGATAAGGTTTGAAGCGAAACGCCCTGCAAGGACAAAATCTTTGCAGGGCGTTATCTTTTTGGACATAACACCTTGACAACATAAGTTTGATGATAAAAATGCTATATTTCTACAAGATAAATAGCACTCATTAAGTGAAGAGCAGTTTATAATTATCGGATTGGATGCGCTTTTTCGCGAGCTTACTGTTTGTCATTGTTATAGAGGGAAACAAGATGATATAATAAGAATCATATCAGCAAGAAAAGCAACGAAAAACGAGGCAAGAATCTATTATGGAGGTCTCGATTATGAAAGCTGAATATACCGTTGAGGATTTTAAGGGAGCTATAAAGAATCCCTATTACGACAAGTTGAATAAGGAAGTTTTAGTTACGGTAAGACACGACATATATCAGATTTTTTGCGAAATCGGAAAACAAAACGGTGTGGAACCGGAAATCATTATGAATCGTTGTTTATCGAGCTATGCAAAGAGATTGAAAGAACATGACGACTAAAATCAAAAACCACCACTAAAATTTAATGAAGCAAAAACTGACTACTTATAACCATCAATACAGCTCCTGCCTGTAGCTCAGGGGGCGCCCATCGATGATAAAAAAAGGCTTACCGTACATCGCGGAACAGTAAGCCTTCAATTCTGCTTTTTATTCAATTCTTAAGTGTAGTTTATAATCCATAAGGTATATAAGTACTGATATCGAAACGTAGGAACCCATGTTTAGCCGCTCATGCCGCCAACTCTACTCACTCACTCCGCCAACTCTGCTCGCGCTTTTAACTATACTCACATTGCTCCCGCGCCGCTAAGCAGCTGTGCTCCTCTTCTTCGCATAGAGATCGAAGCAAACCGCCGCTATAAGCACAAGGCCTTTTACAATGTTCTGCCAGTCTATCGGCATACCCATTATTGACATGCCGTTATTCAGGATGCCGATAACCATGGCGCCGATGATTCCGCCTACGATGGTCCCAATCCCTCCGGACGTCGAAGCGCCGCCAATGTAGCATGCGGCGATCGCGTCGAGCTCATAGCCTACGCCGGCCCTCGGCGTCGCCGAGTCGGTCCTGCCTGCAAAAGCTAATCCTGCCAGCGCGGACATCAGGCCCATGTTGGTAAAGGCGATAAACTTGATCTTTTTAACGTTGATGCCCGAAAGCCTGGCCGCAATCTGATTGCCGCCCACGGCGTAAATATGTCGACCAACAATGGTGTTCTTTAAAATAAAGGTGTATAAACACGCTAAAACGACAACAATGACAAATATAATGGGAATCCCGTTGTAATTTGACAGCGCGTATGTCAAAAACACGACAAAGGCTGAAATAATTGCAAGCTTGGCAATCGCGAATTGTAATGGCTGCACGACGAGGTTGTATTTCTGCTTGGACCTGCGGTCCCTGAACTCCGAATAGATTAAAAACAAAATTACAGCCGCTCCCAATATAATGGAAATAATCTCTATATTAAAAACCTTATATGATAGGTATCCGGTAGTAATATTCCTGAATATTTCGGGGAATCTGGCTTTTGTTTCACCTCTCAGGATAACCTGGCAGGCGCCGCGGTATATCAACATGCCCGCCAGGGTAACTATAAAAGGCGGTATATCAACCACTGATATGAAAAAACCATGACCGGCGCCGATGAGGACCCCCAGTAATAATACCAGCACTACCCCTGCTGCAACAGACATTTTATTGTCTATCATTAAAACGGCCGAAAAAGCCCCTGTCGCCGCTACGACCGACCCAATAGAGAGGTCGACGTAGCCTGTGACGATTACGACCAACATCCCCATAGCCATGATAAGAATATAGCTCTGCTGCATCAACAGGTTTGTTATATTCATTGGCCGGAGGAGCACTCCATTTGTTGTAAACTGAAAGAGCACCATTATAAAAAATAGCGCTATAATCATTCCGTATGATCTTATATTTCCTCTAACTAGCCGCCGTATTCCGTCCACTGTTTTTTTCACTCCTGTTCATATGATTCATTATGCATTTCATTACGCTTTCCTGAGAGATTTCCGACTTTTGAAGCTCGCCGGCGATCTCTCCCTCGTTTACAACATAAACCCTGTCGCTCATGCTCAATATCTCGGGCAAGTCCGAAGAGATAAACAATATCGCCTTGCCCTCTGAAACGAGCCGGTTCATTATCTGGTAAATTTCATACTTCGCTCCGACGTCGATTCCCCTGGTAGGTTCATCAAGGATAATAACATCGGCGTTCGTCATGATCCACTTTGCAAGGCTCACCTTTTGCATATTTCCGCCGGAGAGGGTGCCAACTATCTGCTCAAGGCTGTGGCACTTGATGTTGAAGGTTTGCTTCATCTTCTCCGCTTCAGAAATTTCATGATCTCCGCTGATCAAAGAATGTTTCACGAATTTACTAAGATTGACTATTGTCATATTCTGCCGCACAGAATGAACAAGAGAAAGTCCCTGGCCTTTACGGTCTTCCGTGAGATACGCTATTCCGCTCTCGATTGCCCGTCTGACAGAATTGGTATTTACCAATTCTCCGTTCAGGTAAACCTCGCCGCTGACCTTCTGTCCGTAAGACTTACCGAATACAGCCATGGCGATCTCAGTCCTGCCCGCGCCCATCAAACCTGCAAAGCCCACGATTTCCCCTTTGCGGATATTGAAATTCACGTTGTTGATGATCTTTCGGTCAATATTATTTGGGTGGTATGCGTTGAGGTTCTTGACCTCCAAAAATATCGCGCCGGGAACGACATCTCTTTTGGGATAGCGGTCAATGATCTCACGGCCTACCATATCTTTAATTATCCGGTCCTCGGTCATTTCCGCCGCGGTGAGGGTTTCGATCGTCTTGCCGTCACGGATCACAGTAACCCTGTCCACAATGCCGTTAAGTTCGCTCAGTTTATGTGATATCAATATTGACGTGAGGCCCTGTTCTTTCTTGAGGGTTATAAGCAAGTTTAAAAGATTCTTACTCTCTTCGTCATTGAGCGCGGCTGTCGGTTCGTCCAGTATCAGCAATTTGCAATCCTTCGACAGGGCCTTTGCAATTTCGATAAGCTGTTGCTTTCCGACGCTCAGGCCGCCTACTATGGCTTGCGGATCCTCGGAGAGCCCAACTTTCTTGAGGAATTCCTGGGCTCTCCGATTCGTTTCACGCCAATCTATTATCGAACCGATATTCGTGACTTCGTGATTCAGGAAAATATTCTCGGCGACTGAGAGGTATGGGCTAAGCGCGAGTTCCTGGTGTATAAAAGCTATGCCCCTGCTCTCACTGTCACGGATACTGCGGAATTTGCATACTTCACCAGACAGTACGATATCGCCCGTGTAAGAGCCGTATGTATACACTCCGCCCAGAACGTTCATGAGCGTAGATTTCCCGGCGCCGTTTTCGCCTACGAGACCGTGAATCTCGCCTTCGGCGACTTCCAATTCAACGCAATCAAGCGCAACCACTCCCGGGAATATTTTTGTTATTTTATTCATTTTGAGTATTGTTGGCTGCATAAATATTTTCCTTCCGCAATTAATGATTTGTTTGTCAGATACCCGTAAGTTCCTTGTCAGGGATTACTGAAGCTGAAGATCGGCTTCGGTAAGCGTGCCCCTCTCAAAGAAATAATACGGGATGTTCGCCTTTGTCAGCTCGAAAGCATCCGCTAAGTAAGAAGCGACGTCTATAACGTTGTTGTTATAGTCCATCGTCTTCTCAATCGGCAGGTTTGAGAGCATAGCCGTGGCAACGCCGGTCGCCGTGCTGACCAACAGGTCAAAATCAAGGAAAATCGACGAATACTGCTCGTTGTTCCAGATTGAAATCAGCGAAGGGAGCTCGCAGTCCTGACCGGTGATGGCAGGCATAGGCCTGTCTTCAGTGCCGTAACCGACGGCCCTGAGAGCGGCGATCATGCCAAGGCTCAATCCGTCATACGGTGAAAGAGCGCCGGCGAGAAGATCATCTGTGTAGTATGCGCTCAGAAGGTTTTCCATGCGGTTTTGCGCTAAACCGGCGTCCCATCCGGGGGTTGCGCACTGTTCCATAGTGGTCTGGCCGCTCTTTACCACTACCGCTCCGGAGTCGAGGTAGGGCTGGATCATATCAACAGCGCCGTGGAAGTAGTACGTTGTGTTACTGTCGTCAAGCGAGCCCGCAAACATCTCTATATAGAGCGGGTTCTCGGGTGTAGCGTTGGCTGCTCCGATACCGGCCATCAGTGAATTGCCCATGTGGTTGCCGATCCTTTCGCTGTTGAATCCAACAAAGTAATCGACGTCAGTGGTATCCATGATGAGCCTGTCGTATGAGAGGATTTGAACGCCCTGGGCTTTGGCTGTGCGAAGCGGCACGGACAGCGATGAACCGTCGATAGGGCAAATGATGAGGAATTTGGCGCCGTTCGATACCATGTTCTCAATTTGGTTGATCTGGGTCGCGACGTCGTCGTTCGCAAACTGCAGGATAACGTCATAACCGGCTGCTCTCAGTTGCTCCTCCATAAGATCGCCCTCATATATCCAGCGCTCAACTGTTCTGGTGGGCATTGCAACGCCGATCAATATGGGGGCTTCAGTTTCAGGGGCTTGCACGATTTCCATGGTGGTTGACGACGGCGGCGGGGCTGTTGTGGTTGTCGTCGCAACCGTTTGCGCTTCGGTTGGCGCCTCTGTGGCCGCTTCCGTCGCAGCTGTTGTAATCGCCGATGTCGTGGATGTCGCGCCACCGCCGCCGCATGCTGCGAGCGATGTGGCGATCAACGCCAGGATGGTGATTGTTGCTAGTAACCTTTTCATTAACTTACCTCCTTAAAATTTTTCCGTTTTTCGGAATATTTATACGCCCCAACGTCGGAAAGCTTCTAAATTGTCTTTTTATACGTGTGTCCGCTTGTCCGTTGTCCGGGCATATTTACAAAGTTATGAAATAATTTTGTCATTTCTGGTGCAAACATATCAATAACGGTTATATCAGAGTGCAACTGCATTTGTCAATAGCAAATTGCTGTGTGTGGTTTTGACCAGTTCATTAGCCAGTTCATTATTATTCGCGCGCCAATTCAATTCTTGAATAAAACAAACGTTGGGCGGCTGTTGGCTACAGTGGAGCGACTGTTGGACTAGTGCTAGACGACTGTCGAATACTGTTGAGCGACTGTTGGGCTACTGCCTGGCGACTGCCGGCTACAGTGGAGCGACTGTTGGCGACCGATGTGTGACTGTTGGCTACAGTGGAGCGACTGTTGGACTAGTGCTAGACGACTGTCGAATACTGTTGAGCGACTGTTGGGCTACTGTGAGAGAATGTGGGGCTCATGATGGCGATTATTTCTGCAGGCTTAAGCGCTAAAGATTCACATTTGCGTCATAGTTTCTTCATTTATATATATAAGTCCCGTTGGTAATATGAATGAAAATCAGCACAGAGAAATAATTTTTGTATTAAGGCGTCTATTCAAAACCAAGGTGTGGGCGCTTTTGCCATGCAACTCAGCTTTATATTCGCATAAATCCATCATAAATACGTATAAATCTGCATAACTCAGTATAGCTCAGTGTAGCTCAGTATAGCTCAGTAAAGCTCAGTATAGCTCCGTATTGCTCAGTATAGCCTCAGTATAGCTCTGTATAGCTCCGTATAGTTCAGTATAGCTCAGTATGGTTCCGTATAGCTCCGTGTAGCTCAGTATAGCTCAGTATGGTTCCGTATAGCTCCGTGTAGCTCCGTACAGATACGTCATTACAAAATTGGCGGATACTGCCTTGCTGGGCAACGAACCGCTTCAGCTATCAGCAGTAGTCACGGTTGGTAATAAATAACAACTTTACATCTTTACAACTTTGCAACTATTTGCAACTTTAAAGTGCAATAATAGCGACGTAATGTTGAAAAAACTTTCAATCTATGCCATTATAATAGTTGTGTAACAAAAGTTTCAGGTTTGACCTGGCAGTTCACACTTTCGTGGAATCAAACATCTTCGTATGACGTTTGAGAAGGGGAGCGCTTTAGAGCTTAAGAGTGAAGCGTTCCTGGTAAATTCCCGCCTTCTTTACTGCGGGAGAGGGGAATTCCCTCTCCACAACCCATGACCATGCCGATATAGCTAATAGAGTTTTGTGACTTTTGAAAAAAGGCATGGTCCATGTACAGTGTATTGACGGATCGGCTATTATACTGATGGACAGGCTATTATAATCAAAAAGGAGTGATGTTTATGAAAGCAATCATCAACGGGAGAATTATTCTAAAAGACCGCTTACTACATGGACAGACTATCGTGTTCAATGAAAAAATCACAGATTTTTGCAAAAGCGCCCCTGCCGGCGCTGAAGTTATTGACGCAAAAGGCGCGTGCATTTCACCCGGATTAATTGATTTGCATATCCATGGGTCTGTCGGAGAAGAAGTTACTGACGGCAACAAGGACGGCATTAGGAAAATCGCGCGAGAACTTGTCAAATACGGCGTGACTGGCTGGCTTCCCACCACAATGACAGTAAGCAGAGAGAAAATCATAGCTGCATTTGAAGCCATACGCTCGCTTATGCGGGAACCTGTGGACGGAGCAGGCGCAACCATTCTGGGGGCAAACATGGAAGGGCCCTTCGTCAGTGCAAAAAAGAAAGGCGCGCAAGACGAGAGATACATCATTCCGCCGGAATTTAAAATGATTAAGGAATATGCGGATGTTATCAAAATATTCACAATCGCGCCGGAAATGGACACAGATTTCTCCGTCATAAAAGCTGCTCGTGAAATAGGGATAACCGTAGCTATGGGCCACAGCAACGCAGACTACGAAACGGCAATCGGCGCAGTAATCGCCGGCGCACAGCACATAACTCACCTGTTCAACGGCATGTCTGCGCTTGGACATCGCGAGCCCGGCCTTGTAGGGGCGGCGTTCACTAGCGACGTAACCGCGGAGCTGATCGCCGATACGATACATGTTCATAAATGCCTGTTTGAGTTAATTTATCAAATTAAAAAGGATAAGCTGGTTTTAATAACCGACTGTGTTATGGCGGGCGGACTTCCTGACGGCGTGTATAAGTTGGGCGGGCAGAAGATAACCGTGAAAAACAAAGAATGCCGTTTGGACGACGGAGGGCTAGCGGGGAGCGTCCTCACCCTCAACAAAGCGGTTAAGAACATGGTTGATAACACAAGCGCTTCGCTTTACGACATTGTGGCTTGCGCTTCCCTAACCCCCGCGAATGTGATCGGGCTGGCAAGCCGAAAGGGGTCTCTTGAAATAGGCAAAGACGCCGATATTGTTATCTTTGACGGTGATATTGAGGTAAAGAAAACCATCATAGGAGGCGCCGTAGTTTATAGCGCTTGAAGTTTACCATTGATTGAAGGCGCTGCAGCTTACAGAGCTTAATGTAAGCCTAAAATATTATTAAATATAGGAGGGTATCCCATGAAGCATCTTGGAATTGAAATGGACATAAAGAATAAACCGGAGCTTGACCCTGGATTTATTCCATTGGGTAAATTTAACGAAGCTTTTCTTAAAACTGCGACAGAACCATTCGCGTTTGCGGTTGAGCGCAATGACAAGCAGATATATGTAAAATCGACCCGCGTCCACGGCGACGAGGCTCATGCGGATGCGGATCGTTACTATCTTGATCGCCTGTTAAAATTTGAATTATGGCACAAAGGGGGGTTTAAGGTTTATGTCAAAGGCAATGATAAACTTTTCCAGGCCATCAAAAGCACATACTCACCAGGCGGTTCGCGCTATTTCGACGCGGTGTTCATGGGAGAGCTTTATCAGAATGACTTTGAGGTTGTTAAGTGCAATGAACTGCCTGAAGCATTTGAGATCAAAAGGTCCATCGGGGGGCATTTTGATGGATGCCGCATTGGTTTTGACGCCGGAGGAAGCGATTATAAAGTAGCAGCGGTGATAGACGGCAAGGCTGTATACAGCAATGAGACAGTTTGGAATCCTAAGATCAATTCTGACCCTGATTATCACTATAATGGAGTCTTAACTGCATTTAAAGACGCAATGCAGCATCTGCCGCGTGTAGATGCGATAGGCATTTCCTCTGCGGGGCTTATTGGAAACAATCGGGTGTTATACGCACAATTGTTTCAAAAGGTTCCCAAAGATCTTTTCAACGCCAAAGGTCGGGATGTTTATATCCGCGCGGTAAAGGAAATAGGTGAAGGCATCCCGTTTGAAGTGGTAAATGACGGGGATGTCGCGGCTTTAGCGGGCGCAATCAGTTTAAATAAGAAAAACCTGCTTGGCTTAGCATTGGGAACCAGCTTCATCGGCGGCTTTGTGGATAAGAACGGGTACCTTTCAAACTGGATAAGCGAACTAGCCTTTGCGCCAATCGACGCTTCGCCAACTGCGGCAATGGATGATTGGACGCGTGATATAGGGGTTGGCGTACAGTATTTTTGTCAGGAAGCTGTAATAAAATTGGCGCCAGCTGTCGATATATCACTTGAAGGGTATGACACGCCCGCTAAGAAGCTAAAAGCGGTACAAACACTGCTGGATGAGGGTCATGAAGGCGCGGCGGCTATATTCAGGTCGATAGGCGTTTATCTTGGGCATACGGCGCCGTTTTACTACGGACACTACGGAGCTGAAGACATTCTTCTTCTAGGGCGCGTGGTCAGTGGTAAAGGCGGGGATATCATTTTGGAGACCGCAAAAACCGTATTACGTGATGAGTACCCGGATTTACCAATCGAGCTGATGCTTCCGGATGAGCACACTCGCCGTATGGGGCAGTCGGTTGCAGCCGCAAGCTTGCCAGAATCGGTCAAGTCGGAGACATGAGCGTCGGGCGCGTAATGAACCCAAAAAAGTATGGGGAATAACAATAATTAATGAAGTTAGCAGTCGATTCAAACTTTTTTGTGGAATTATGGATTTATATCATACTTTTTAGTCTTTTTAGTGAATGACTTGACTAAAATGAGAATATTGTTTAAACTTAAAGTTGGTCAATTCATTTAAAGGTACGTTGGCGTTTCATTGTAAAATAGTACGCAGTTGTTTAGTTAACAAGAGAGGACGCCGTTGTTTCATTACAAAAGTACACTGTCAATTCACAACAAATAAAGTACGCCGTTGTTTCATTACAAAAGTACACTGTCAATTCACAACAAATAAAGTACGCCGTTGTTTCATTACAAAAAAGTACACTGTCAATTCACAACAAATAAAGTACGCCCTTGTTTCATTACAAAAAAGTACAACTTCAGATTGTTAATTTTTATTGTTGCCCCATTGATTATAGCAATGATTTTCCCCATGAAGAATGGGGTGTCATAAACAAATATAAATATTTTTGGAGGAAGAGTATGAAAAGCAAAATGAGAAAAGCACTTGCACTTTTAATTGTCGTTATGCTGTCGCTGGAGTTGGTTGCCTGTGGCGGCGGAGGACAACCGGCAACGGAGGCGACCACGGCCCCGCCTCCTGCCGAGACGACCACGGCGGCAGCCGATACTGTACCCGATACCGATTCCGGAGGAGGTTCGTTGGGAGATATCGAGTCGGGCGCCGTGCTGACCTATTGGTCCATGTGGAGCGAAGCCGAACCCCAGGCAATAGTGATTTCTGAAGCGGCCCGGGCCTTTGAAGCTGCGAATGGCGTTAAGATCGACATAACCTTTAATGGTCGCCAAATGCAGCGTGAAGGTATTGAGCCGGCTCTCGCAGCAGGTCAGGCGATAGATCTGTTTGACGAAGACATTGATCGCGTGTCGAGAAGTTGGGGGGCATATCTGCTTCCGCTTAACGACTATGTGAACGGCGTCTACAGTGACACCGGCGGGCAGCCGTATCTGAGCCTTATTAGCAATACGCTGATGGATCTCGCCAAGGAAAAAGGTGACGGATCGTACACGGTAGTCCCTTATCAGCCGTTTATTTTCACGACGATGTACAATAAGCGATTGTTCACGGATGCAGGCATCACCGCCTCGCCGAAAAATTGGGATGAATTCTTAGACGTCTGCGCCAAACTGAAGGCAATAGGCATCACAGCAATGACGGTGGACAACGCATATATCCAGGCCCTGTTTGGCTATATCCTTGATCGAGTCGTCGGCGCCGGGAAATGCGCTGAAATGGTGGCGAACAAAGACTTCACGGATCCCGGAGTATTAAGGACATGCCAGATTTTGGAAAATCTGGTTAACGAAGGATATATGTCTCAGAAAGCGGCTACTAACGTATATCCGGAAGGCCAGGCCAGCGAGTTTGCGACAGAACAAGTGGCGATGTACCTGAACGGCACTTGGCTGCCCAATGAGCTCAAGGAACTCAATCCGGACATCCAATGGGGTTCTTTCGCATGGCCTGTTATTGATCCCACGGGCGACGGCCCGGAAGCGAACAATATTGGCGCGCAGTCGTACGGCATCAGTAAAAATTCACCATATCCCAACGCGGCTTTTGCGTTTGTCCGATGGATGACGATCGGGGACTATGATCAGAAGCTGGCAACCGACACTTTGGGCGTTCCCATGGCAAATAACGCGACATGGCCTGAAGCGACCATTGAAGCAAAATCTATTTTTGACAACACCACAATCCGTCTCACGTGGGCGGTTGGCATGGAAGATGACTCTGATATCAGCGCAGCTATTTCAGAAGGGTTCCAGAGGTTGGTAACCGGAACATACAACGCACAGCAGTTTGCAGATTCTCTGGCTTCGTTGTCATAGTATATGTTGTAATACCTCATGTTGTAGTTTATATCATAGTACATGACTTAGTTTAGTTGTAAGTAGTAGATGATGCAGTTTATGTTGTAATAGTATATGTCGTAGTTCAGTTGGAGTAGTAGTATATGATGCAGTATATGTTGTAGTTTATGTTGTAGTACATATTTAATATCGTTTTTGATATCGTTTGTACGAGGAAGCCGCGGCGACGGCGTTTAAAACCGCCGCCGCAACGGCTTAGTTTTTCAAAGCGGGGAGTGAATAGTTTGATCGGGCGAAAAAACTTGCGGATGATTATCGTTTTTTTAGTGCCGGCGTTGTTGTTCTATATTTTGATCTTCCTGTATCCGGTGGCTCGGACGTTTATAATGAGCTTTTTCAGTGTGGAACGCATCGAGCAGCCCGTATCCGAGTGGACGTTTAACGGACTGGGCAATTACGTCAATCTGTTTTCCAAGGACCTTTTCAATAGGGCGGCAACCAATTACCTAACGCTCTGGTTTGTGGGCGGAGTCGCCGTAATGCTTTTGGCAATCGTATATGCTCTTATATTGACAAGCGGCGTGCGTTTCAAGCGTTTTTGGCGCGCTATAATCTATATGCCCAATGTCATCAGCGCAATCGCGCTGGGTACCATGTGGCTGCAGTATATTTACAAAGACGGTGACGGGATGTTTGATCAAATAGTCTCGTTTTTCGGCGGAAAGACGCCGGTCCTTTGGACAGGGCCGGACTTAGCGCTTACTAGCCTTCTGATCGCTTTTTGCTTTGGCATGGTTGGATACATAATGCTTACGTTTATCAGCGGCATCGAAAAGATAGGCGTGGATTACTACGAGGCGGCAAGCATTGAGGGCGCCAATATTTTTCAGAAGTTCTTTTTTATAACACTGCCTCTGATCAGAGGCGTGATCCGCAGCAACATCGTCATCTGGACTGTTTCATTGGGAAGCGGCGTTTATGCGTGGGCATTCATGTTTTCGCCTAACAACCTTACGCTTCCCACTGTAATGCCTCCTAATTACCTATACGAACTGGTATTTGGTTCCAGATCGTCGGCGATTGTACAGCGCGATACCGGCGCCGGCGCTGCGGTTGGTGTTTTTATAGCGCTTCTGGTCGTCGTCGTATCTCTGCTGACTACCGTCATCATACGCCACGACGATGTTGAGATATAGGGAGGTGGTCATTTAACGTGGCTAAACCTAAAAAGGTACGTGAACCGATAAGTATAAGAAAAGAATTGAGCCTTACGCCCGGCTATATTCTCTGCGTGGCCTGGCTGGCGTTTACAGTCGCGGTTGTGGGCTGGACGGTGTGCGCCTCATTTGTGGCGCCTCTTGAGATTTTTGGCGGTTCCATGCTGAGTAATTTTTTTGAGAGGCTCTTCAGTTTTGACCTCAAAGTTGACAATTACGCTCTGGCGTGGACGTCTCAGAACTTAAGCGCTTATTTTATGAATTCGCTGCTGTACTGCATAATATCACTCGTTGTGCTTATCATTATCGCAGCCCCCGCGTCTTATGTACTAAGCCGTTTTAAATTCCGATTCAACGCTCTGATCCAGAATCTTGTCTCTATAGCCATGGGCGTTCCCGCCGTCATGGTCATTATGCCGCTGTTCAGTATATCGACGTCGCTGAAAATAACAGGCGAGCGGTCCGTAATGCTGCTTTTATACATCGGGATGAACATACCGTTCACTGTCTTTTATCTGCTGCCTTTCTTTAAGAACCTGCCTACAGGCCTCGAGGAGGCGGCGGCGGTCGACGGCTGTGGTCCAATTATCACATTTTGGCGCATCATGTTTCCATTGGCGCAGCCGGGGGTGATCACTGTCACAATATTCAACTTTATCACTATTTGGAACGAATTCTTTATGTCGATGATCTTCGCCAACAAACAAGAGATACGTCCCATCGCTGTTGGCCTGTTTAACATGATACAGGGTATGAAATACTCGGGTCACTGGGGGGCTATGTTCGCCAGCGCTGTCATAGTGTTCGCACCTACGTTTGTCATATATGTCATCCTGAGCAACAAGATTATAGCCAGCGTCACAGGCGGGGCAATTAAAGGCTAACGTTTACCGCCGGCAAAGCCACCAAAGCGGGCTTCGCCCGTAGCCCAAGTCGGCTCGGCAAAGCGCGGTTCCCCCCGCCTCGCGAGCGCAATGCGCTGGCGCCGCGCTATTCGCGCGGCGATTGGCAACTTAATCCTTCAACAACTCGTTTTTCATTAACGTTCCTGGGGATTAAGTTGCGATGCTTCTGTACTTACGTTGTACATAAGTATAAATTAGTTTTCCCTGCCTAAGATTAAAGAAGGAACGGGAGTTACGTCAGGATAAAAGATTGGAGTTACATCAGAACAAAAGACCATAGAAGAAAGTATAAGTACGTTTAATGAAACGAAGGGAGAGCAGAAAAATGAAACCCTCTGACGCGTATTCTAGAAGGGAGGTATGCTGGAAGGCGGCGCGTCATTGCGAAAAAGTTACACACAAGAATATGTTATGAGGGAAGAAATACAATAGAGTTAGGCACAAGTATATCTGAGGCTAAACACAAAAATATCTGGAATTATGCGCAAGAATATCCAATGAGGGAGAAAAAAGTCGAGAAAGGATAAAAAGATGGAGAAAAGACAATTTTCACGAATTCTGTGTTTTGTAGTGATGTTGGCTATGATTTTTAGTTTTCTACCAGCCGGCATATATGCGGAAAGCGGCGCTGGAGAGGCAAAAATAGTTGGTATTGAGAGTAGTGGGATTGAAGCGCCGGATATAAACATCGAAAATGTGGCTCCGCCTGACGCGCAGGTAATAGACGAAGCAGAAGCAGATGCGGATGCGAACGCTCTTGCGCCTGAAGAGCTGGACGTTGACGAAGAGGATATTGCCCTTGAACCGCTGGATGTAAACGATGAGGACGTCCAATATGAGTTGACCGCTCTACCAACAGGCACGGCGGTCACCGTTACGCTGGACGCCACGGCTAAAACAGTTAGCATCGGTAATGAATATATACAGCGAAACATATCGTACGCAGAGAATAAAGTAAGAACTGTGTCAATAGAGAATGGCAGGAGCGGTGAAACCTTCACCCCGAGCGCTACGTTATCCAATGACTTCATCCTGGACGTAAATAACGAGTACACAAGTTTACCGGACACAACTGCAGCTTTGACGCCAGTTATCCATGAAGTTGTTCCGGATCCGGATAATTTGATAAAGACAGCCGACCTGACTTTTACTGGCGAACCATCCGGCGAACCAGCTGTCATCTCTCTGACAGGCGGGTACCGCGTTATGTTCATTTTCCAGCCATATGCGTTTAAGGATACTATCTGGGAGATTACATACAATATCGTGATGATGGATGGTGACAACTTTATAAACACCTACTTGGAGATCAGTGTACCGGAGGCGGACTATGATGACGCTTTTCTCAATAGCGTTGACCTTGACGCTTTCATTGTGGAAAATATAGACAATGACCTCCTTTGGACGTGCCCTGTTGATACGCCCGCCAGATGGGGACAACCGCTCTATGTCAACAGCCTGTTCTTTGGCGTCGAGTTCCCTGTAACTGACATCCGCTTTAACCCTTACCCTGAAGACGCTAACAATCTTGACGATAAAACTATGGTGATGCGCCACTATTCTGGTAAAAACTTTACACAGTTGCGGGATACCACCGCGCACGGCAGGTTTTCAGATGGAAAGATAATAACCTGGCCGGGCGTTGTGGGCGCGGGTAAAAGTAACGATTACTGGGAAGTACGGGATGACTTCCTCCAATACGGCAGGGAGAACGCCCTGGGCGCCGAATTCCGGATTCAGTACAACACATGGTACGCAGGGGGTAGGAANATTACNCCTTTATCAGTCACAAAAACGTTCATGGGCATTGAACAAGGTTTGACTCAGGCAGGCGTGCAGCCGATCACNTCATATGTCCTCGACGANGGCATCAACGACTATGTTGGCCCATTCTGGGGGCTTAANCCCAGTTTTGCAAACGACGCCATTAAGGATCTAGCCGTCATGCTTAACAATATGGGAGGAGCATTCGGTAGTTGGATCGGTCCTGCCGGCGGTTACAGCCCACAAAAGCAGATGCCTTTTATGCAGGCCGCAGGTACCGGGTTCAAGGCGTCGTCATCAGATATCTGCAACGCGTCCCCGCAATATCTGAAAAACCTGTTGCAAATGCAAACAGAACGCCAGGATATATACGACTTCAACTACTGGAAGACTGACGGTATGGGTTCTGCATGCAATGACCCGACCCATCCTCACATGACAGGGAACGTGGTGAAAGAGTTCTATTATGATGATGGGAATTTCTTTAGCACTGGCAGCGGCAACATTACTTATAATGGAACCGGAAGGAACGCAAGACAGGTTTCCCTCTATTATTTCACCGAGTTATGGGAAAACTGCACGGAGCATTTCCTTCTCCAGAAAGCACATCGTGAGAGTTTGGGAAAGGAACTGTTCATAAACGTCACCATAGCCGCTCTCCCCAGTGTCTGGTCTTTAAAGTACTGCAACACGACATACCTCATAACCAACTCAGACGACGCTAATAATACCGGACTAGCTCCAGGTCCAACCGCCGGTGCGCAAACTGTACAGACGAGACGTTCGACCAGCAGGGACGCCAGGTATTGGGAATTCTACAAGTGGTTTGAATATCAGATACCATCCAACTTTATCTGGAACCACGACCCGATCTATTCTGACCTCAGAACCAACTCTCCAGCGACTTCTCCGGAATTCCGCGACTACTTGTATAACAACGCCATGCGTGGGCCGGCGGTCTGGGAGCTTCTCTACAATGCCCCATATCTGACAGATGACCAGTGGATAATTACACGGGAAGTTCTGGATTTCGCGGAGAAATATTCAAAAGTTTTTGAACGCGTCCGAAACTGGTCGGAATACCCAGATCCATTAGGAGCGCACCGAGCCGCCAGAGGAACCAATGCAGCTACTGAAGCTATCCTTAGACCGTATGGGTATACGGCTTGGGATGAAAACCAAGGCTTTGTCAGCTTCAGGAATCCCAGCTGCTTAACGAGTTATCCCCTGACCTTTACGTTTAATACGGAAAACGGGGTCATGCCGGGAACGACCGGACTTTCAATGAACTATGTCCTACCCACGAGCATCAGCGCAACCAATGTAGTAAGCCCTCAAGCCACGTACAGCTACGGCGACACCATCACCGTCAATCTTGCGCCGTTGGAGCTTGTTATCCTGCATTTTGGGAATGCTGACACTGATCAGCCGAAGGTAATAAGCACCGAGGTCATAGACGCCAAAACAGTGCGGGTAACATTTGACGAGTGGATAGAACCGCTCAGTTCATACGTTGTTGTAAACGGACAGCTGACAAACTTAATACAGCTTACAGGCGATCATATGTCTATGGACATAACCGTGAATAACGAGTTTTCTGACAATCAAGAAATAAAAATTGAAAATATTAATGTAAGCGATATGTCGAAAAACTTGGCTACTTTGTCTGCAGAAGCCAGACACGCTTCCAATCGCGTTGTGAGCGAGTTTGATTCGGTTGCCAGCCTGACGATATCCGCCGGCGGAGCTCATGTTGATTTTGACGACCTGTTGCAGGACGATGTCCTTACGTTGAGCGGTAATACCGTGAGCTTTTCTAACGGCGCGTCAGCCGACAAAACATACAAACTGACCATCGCTTCCATGATTAACACAACCTCAAAAAACGCCACAGTTATTGAGCAAGCCGGCGCTTACATCGTTTCTGTTAACGCGGCTGGAAAAATTGAATTTACTGTTGGCGCTCTAACAGTGGAGAGCAAAACGGCTGTCGACAACGGCAAGTGGCATCACTTTGCCTGCGTCAAAGAACCTAACGAATTGATTAAGATTTACATAGATGGAAAGATCGACGCTTCTAACATTGCTGACCGCACGGTCAAGAACCTGGACGCCGGCGTTGTTACCATAGGAAGCGCTGCTTTCAACGGCAAACTTTCAAAGACTGCGGTCTACAATAAATCCGCAACGTGGACGGAAGTGGCCGAATGGGCTAAACTGCCGCTGGACGAACACGATGTGGTTGGCTATAACACGTTCACTCTCACAGGTGTTGAACCTAACCTGCCTTACGTGCAAGCCCGATATGACGCAACCGGCTATTTCAGAGACTACGCAGCCCATTGGGACAAAGTATTAGAGGCTAGTTACGCCTCGGCTGGCAAGACGCCCATTAGCGGTACTCTGCCCGGCCTTGACAACGAGGGCGTTGACGGTTTTCTCTCCGTCATTGACGAATGGCCTGAAATGACCTCATTGCGAAACGTGACTATAGGAAGTATAGACACTGAACTGGCTGATTGGGAAATCCTGAACAAGGACGAAACCAGTCTTTCATCCGATGCTAACGGTCTTCAGATTACGGCTAGTGAGAGCAAGATGGACCGCGGGAACATCGACCCCGGATATGGGAGGGTGGTCGGCAGCGGCTTGAATACGGTCCGTTACCTTGACGACCTTGTCGAGGTCATCATACCCGACGTAGAAAATGAAAACGTCTTCCTGACCGACCCCGGCCTTGATGACTACTGTATTTCCGTAGGAGTTAGAGACGCTAGTCCCGAATATCATAATTTTAAGGCGGGTCTGATCTTCTACGAGGACGACGACAACTATGTGCGCGTTACATATGGCGTTAACGGAGACCAAGGCATCAGGCCGGCGTCTATTAATGTGCGTAATGACGATTATGACTTCACGCTGGAATTCTCGCCGAGTGCTGCCCCCGGCAATAACATCTATTATCTGGCGTTGGATAAAAAGGGCGATTACTATACAGGCTATTGGAGCAGGGATCGTGAAACATGGCAGAAGATCGGGACTGTAAAGAGCGTCCTCAACAATCCTAAATCCGGTTTCCTCGGGACGAGGGGCATGCGGCAAGTTATTAACGAAGATCCTCCCCCTGGCTTTGCCAGGAACGACTACAACAGAACAGGCACCGCCTTTAGGCCGCGTTTCTTTGACTTTGCCATCCACCAGCACTCGGTCGGGCTTGAACCAAGACAGTACGCGGTAGGGACGCTGGAAGTGCTCAAAGACAGCGCTGCCCCTGTCTATGGGTTTGTTCAGCTCCCACTGATCGACCGCAGCTTTAGCAATGAAACCGGCGCCTTAACACACAATGCCGCCGGCGCCGAGACTGCCAGAAACGAAGCCTTTAGAAGCAACGCCGAAGCTGGCGCATACACCGTTTTGGTTGAACTGACCGGTCCTCCAATCGACACCAGCGAGGTGCGTCAGATTCTGCTGCCAGGCGGCGGCGAAATCGTCGACGCGCGTACGCCAAAGACAATTGACATGATTGTGAGCGTAGTCGAAGAGTCGTTTGGGATAATACTGTCGCAGCAGGGCTTTCACGTCTTTGACGACGAGACCCCATTACACGTGTTAGTGACCAACGATCATATTGGGTCCACAGGAGAACTATCCATAGGATTATTTGGCGCGAGCCCAGAAGCTTTTGAACTATCCCCCGCGGTAATCAGCGATCTACACGTAGGCGAGGTTGCTGGATTCGATGTTAAGCCAGTCTCAGGGCTAAAACCGGGAACCTACAGCGCAGTCGTAATCGTGAGCGGGGATCATGGCATTTCAGGCACTTTCTCTGTTTTGTATATAATTGAGCCTGAGGTGCATGGTATTACGCTGTCGCAGCAGGGCCTTTATACCTTCAGTAGCGAGGCCCCGCTCAACGTCACTGTGACCAACATCGGAGACGGAGGGACAGGGCAGCTGAACGTTGCTTTAAGCGGCGCAAACGACCAGGACTTCATACTGTCTGACGCAACAATCAGCAGCATCGCCGAGAGCGGAACTGCAGATTTTACAGTCCGCCCCGCCGCAGGGTTGAGCACAGGTTTACACACTGCAACAGTAACGGTGAGCGGAGCGAATGATATCACAGCCAGTTTCTCCGTTGTGTATTATGTTGAGCAGCCGATTCCCCCGTCGTATGGCATTTCACTGTCGCAGCAGGGCGCCTATGTCTTTAGCGGCGACGCACCCCATAGTGTGACGGTGACAAACATCAGCAGCGTTGCTACAGGCTCGCTGAACGTTACCTTAAGCGGCCTCAACACTCAGGCGTTCGTGCTGACCGGCGCGCCGATCAGCAGCATCCCTGTAAACGAGACTGCAGACTTTACAATCCGTCCCGCTTCAGGGTTAGGTGCGGGCGTATACACAGCTACAGTGATAGTGAGCGGGGCAAACGGTATTACAGGCGGTTTTTCTGTGGTATATGTTGTTGGACCGGTGATTGACCCGTCGCATGGCATTTCACTGTCTGAACAGGGCGTTTATAGCTTTAGCAATGGGGATCCCCTTAGCGTCACGGTGACTAATACCAGTAGCGCCTCTACAGGCGCGCTTAGTGTTGCTTTAACCGGCGCCAACGCTCAGGCGTTTACACTGACCGGTACGCCGATCAATGACATCGCCGTAGGTGCGACCGCAGATTTTACGGTCGGACCCGCCGCCGGGCTGAGCCCGGGCGTGTACACCGCAACTTTAACAGTGAGCGGGGCATTTGGCATTACAGCCGGCTTTACTTTGGTATATGTTGTTGAACAGCCGGTTTATGGCATATCGCTGTCACAACAGGGCGAATACAGCTTTAATAACACGAATCCACGTAGCGTCACGGTAACCAACACCGGCAACGTCGCAACAGGAGCGCTAAACGTTGCCTTAAGCGGCGCCAACGCCCAGGCGTTCATACTGGGCGACACGCCAATCAGCGACATCGCCGCAGGTGGGAACACAGCTTTTACAGTCCGTCCCGCCACCGGGCTGCGTGCAGGCACATACGCCGCGACAGTGACCGTGAGCGGGGCAAACGGCGTCACAGGTAGTTTTAATGTGAGATATGTCGTCGTCTCCACAACACCCGGCGGAGGCGGAGGAGGCGGAGGCGGAGGCGGCGGCGGTCAAGTAGTGCCGGCGCAGCCCACTGCGACTCCCACGCCCACGCCTGCGCCAACTGACGAGGGCGCCGCCGAAGGAGGCGAAGGCAGCGAGGGAGGCG
>JGI24702J35022_10000728_pt1 | contig 20242 bp, 14 predicted proteins | sample TergutTh196P4_FD_35022 | JGI IMG/M metagenome (IMG submission 35022)
GCTTTTTGCATTTCAATCAGAACGAGCTTTTCTCCTTCAGGCGTTTTGATCTTTGCCGAAAAATCAAGACGATACACTGTGATCGTGTCCCCCCCTACGGGCACTTGATCAACTGTGCGTTCTTGAGGATTAGGAATCAAACTGATAATATCTTCGTCAATAATAGACGATATTAACAATTTGGCTACCTCATTGTCTTCCATCATGTATTTGAAGACAACATCGTAGATCGGATTTGCTATTTCTACATTCATAATCAATGATTTTTTGATATTAATACCGCAAAAATACAAATTCTTTTCAAATCAGCAAAAAATCAAACACTGAAATTTTCAAAATTCAAACATCCTGACCCGAAACTCAGCCAATGAAAACTAATACACTTTAATATGTTCATCGTGTTGTTGTCATATTCCTAACTTAAAGATTTGATTTTTTTGGTCATTTCCCTATGCCATTTGATGTCTTCCCAGCATCCTTTATGCTGTGGATGCGTAAAATTGGAAGTACAAACAAATTTAAAATTCGGATATGCCTGCAATAATTCGATGCAAATTTGGGCTGATTCTTTTACCCACGACCAGTCGAGTTCCGGATGGTCATACCAGTTAATAGGTCCCCAGCCTTCGGTATTGCCACAAACGATTCCGTATTTTTCGGCAGTTTGCGAAATATTACTTAACCGGTCATTCATCCATTCAATAAATACATTCTTATTGGCAGCCCAAAACGATTTTAGATCCTTCATGGTCATACAGTAGTTGAATTTGGCTTGATCACGCTCGGCGACTTCTTCTAATCCTGGAATTTTCATCAACGGACACTGATTGAACCAGATGTGATAATCCATTGCATTGAAGTTTGCCAGATCAATATTGTCGAAAGAGATACTTTCGAGCGAAGCGAAAAAATCAAATGCCGGATACTTTTGTTTCAATTGCGACAAATGGTCGTTGATAAACTGATTGAAAAAAACTTTCTGTAAATTGTTCCAACCGATTTTTACCGTTTCAGCGTCCGGAAGGTTAGCTTCCGGGTTGTTCAGTTTGTATTGCGCTACATCCGCCCGCAGATTCATTTCGTTTCTGAACCAGTCATACCCATGCCAATTGGGAAATTCGTTCAAAATATCCACATAGATAACATTATCAAGCATTTGATTATTTTTGAGGAAAGTCAGCGTTTCGTCCCATGCACGATATAGTCCGCCTTCTTCCATAAAAATATCTTTTCGATCGGTTCCGTGATCCATGAACCAACTCGACAGTCCTACCTGAATTTNATATTTTTTACATNCTGTCATAAACTCAAGCAAGGCTTCTCTTGGGCGAAAGNTCATNGTATAGTCGTTTCCCCACATTGCCGGAGCCCACCCTTGACGTACACTGCGATATTCATCTATTATTTTCCCGTCAGGCGTCGATACGATATATTGGGGCAAGACATCTAAACGTATGGCATTGTATCCGCGTTCGGCAAGTTCTTCCAGCGCTTTGTTCCAATTTTCGAACTCTCCATAACGATGATGCCTCAGTATCCAACTGAAATCCCACATGGCTATAGCCAACGGTTTTTTTACCTGAGAAACAGACACTACCTTCCCGGAAGGAGCCGAGTTTAGCCCGCCGAACATGCCACCCGGGGCAGCCAACAACATAGCAGATCCCTTTGCCGTTGTTTCAATAAATTTTCTTCTGTCCATTTTTCTGTTTGTTATTATATTACTTTGAAAATTTCAGAGGATCCCCGTGCGATGGTAAATGCTTTTCCCCCTTCGATTTGTAGTGTTCCGAACATACCTTTTGCTTTTCCTTTAAAGTTGAGCGTCACTGTCTCATCGTTATGCGACATGTTGCGTATAGTGATAAAGGCTTCTTTACCATTACTATACAGGACATCAACTCTTACATGATTCGTATTTACATTCAACGTTTTTATCAGTTTGGCATCATTCATTACTCCGTCCATAAAAGTAACAAAAGCGGTTTTATCTTTTATGCTTCCTTCGCCAATATTGGCGCCGCAATATATGACAATGCCTTTACCCACCTTTTTCTTTACGATGCAAGCGGTACCGGGTCTGAAAGCGCCTAAAACCTCCGCCTCACCGGCTTGTAGTTCGGCATAACGCAAAGCCCCCCACAGCAACGAGCCATCATTCATGACTACCGGAATGTATTTTCCGCCCGAAACCCCGAAATCGCGGAAAAGTTTTTTAGCATCTTCGGTCATTTCAATATTCAACTCCCCGCCGGTATCCATGTTCAAGCGATATGGCGAAGCGGTAACCATTTCTTTAATGCCCCATTTGTCCGCCAATCCGAACCCCGGCACAACACGGTTATGACGTCCTGTATCGTCATTGTATCCGCCTAAATGAGCCTCGACTAATAACACGCCACCGTTATGCACCCATCTGTCAATTGCTTCAGCCTCTTGCGATGTCAGATAATAGCACGACGGCATAATCAATACCTTTACCCCCATTAAATCGTTTAACATTTCGCTGTTTACGAAACGATAAGTATAATTATTGAAATAGAAGTACTCCGAGTAAGCGTTAACACTGTTTTCCAACGTTTCTAAATTACTGAATATACTGTAATGAAATATTTCGTTTTTTGTACTTTTCCACACCGCCACTTCGGGTTCTTTGGGCATTGCTTGCATCAGTTGTGCCTTATGCGGCGAGATGGTTTCCCAAAATGTATGCGCGGCGCGGGTAATTTCACGATCGTTTCCTTCAAGGTCGGTCAATCCCCAGGCGGGCGCCTCCACGCCCAACACTTCAGGACGGTATTGCCAGAACAGAAAACCTTTGATGCCTAACCCTATTTGAGGGAGAAAGTCGTTTAAGAGGTCGGGAAGGCTTAATATTGCCTGATGCGCTGTAATGGCGCCGCCATTAATATGGCTCTCTACATTGTAACATATTTTTCCGTTAGCCGCCGATAATACCTGCGGTGTGAAAAAAGGACCGTTATTCATGGTGGCAGCAAAAACATCGCAATGCTTCGCCACCTCAAAATCGTCCATACACGTACTCACCGCATTGAAAGGCTGCATTGTATTGGGTACCACATGCAGGTAACTGACGCGACCGGGATCAAGTTCACGTACCATATCCAACCGCCAGCGCGCCTCTTGTAACATCGTGTGATTATGAAATTCGCGCCAATCGACAAAATCTTTCACAGCCCCTGTACTACGGGGCAACTCCACTTCATTCCAATTATTATAGCAACGTCCCCACACATCGTTGAGTATGTCGATAGAGCCATAACGATTTTGCAACAAGTGGATAAACTCATTCCGGCACGAGGTGCAATAACAGGCAAGTTTATCTATACTTGCACCCCGTTGAGGATACGACAATTCGGGTTCGTTCCACACATCCCAGAAAAAGAGATTTTCATATTTTTTGAAATGCTCGATAGCAGCCCGCATAAACTCTTTCCGTTTCTGCAATGCCAGCGGATGGTTGTAGCAGGGTCCGGGATGGCCGCCCAATTGACGGTGCCCCACTACATAAGGTTCTATTACGCTGCCATCGTTGGCAATCTGTTTGGCATCGGGATACAATTCATACAGCCACACGGGAGCCACGTCAAAAATCATATTCAACGTTACCCTCAAATTGTTTTTCCGTGCTATTTCCATCAATTGGTCCAAATCGGCGAAATCATATCTTCCATCGGCGCGGTTGCTCCATCGCCATTGCACCCAGAATTTCACGTCCGTAAAACCCATGTCGGCCATCCGTTTCAGGTCAAATTCCCAACATNCCGGTTCGGGAGTGGGCGCCCTGTAATATTGAGCGCCAAAAATAAAGGGGTATTCCTTTTCAAAGGCAATTNTCTTTCCGAAGGTTCCGAAAGCCATCATAGGCTTCATAGACACTAAAGTCAATGCTGAAACTCCTTTTATAAATTTTCGCCGATTCATGAAATATATTTTTATTTATTGATAAGAAATGCCTTTAAATATTCTTCCATAAATTCAGGTCCTGCCTGCGGATCGGAAATCAACATATCCCAGTTCATTTTGGGACGCTCACCCATTTTTTTCGGTAAAATCACTTGTCCGGACAATTGCTCGGAGAGTCTTTTGAACGCTATCCCCCATGCTTTCGGTTGACGTTCCACAGTGTATAATCCAAGCAGTTCAGAGATGTCAAGCGCTTCCGGCATATCGAAAAACCCCCAATTGAGCCAGCCAACAGCCAGTCCTTTAGTTGTTTCTATCAATGCAGTATTCCATTCAGCCTGTTGCTCTTCGGACGCTTCCGGCATGTTCTGCCAACTGTTTTTCAGTTTTCCGCCGCCATACCAACCAAACTCGGCTACCACAACGGGCTGACCTATTGCTGCAACTTCTTTGGCAAGGGATTCAATATAAGCCAGATTTTTTTCCTTCGCCCCTTTTTGCTCATATTCATAAAAACCTGTCGCAAGCGGATAAAAATGAAACTCCAAGAAATCGAGGTAATGTGTTAGTCGGTACGGATTGAATGCAGCATAAGATTGCAAGTTAGGAAGTATGGTTGGAATACTCCATTGAATCAACCCCACCGTCACCAAAGCATCAGGGTCAACGCTTTTGATCGCCTCGACCTGAATTTTAGTCCAGTGGTCGGCTAACCCCTCACGAAATTGCTGATAGTCAAGTATCAGTTCCTTATTGGAAAAATCCTCCGGAGCGTCTTCGTTTCCCCATTGGATATCTTTTAATGGGATATTTCGTTTTTCTGCAAAATTTTCCGCAGTTTGGTACCGGCTTTTTAACCACTCATTCCATTTCAACTTCATCGAAGGCGAACTCCAAGGAATGACCGGCTCGTTTAACAAATCGTAAGCAAAAATCGCATTTCGCCCTTTGTTCCGCGCAGCAAATACTTTCCAAAACATGATGGTTGCTTCCAAAATTCCATCATCGGTGAACCGTTCCATCATGTTTTCAAGATCATTTAAACACCCCGGCCCTTCCCAATGATCAGGTCCTGTCGGATGAATATAAATACCGTACTCATCTGCGATGTCAAGCAACTTGTCGAATTTTCTCAATGCTTCCTGATTCACCATGCCTTTTTCCGTCATAAAGGAACCATAAGTCAAAAACACACGGACACAATTGACGCCGGCGTCTTTCATCAGTGAAAAATCCTGTCTGAATGCTGTTTCGTCAAAAGTCTTCCATATTTGCGGCGCCCAACCAGTTCCAGGTCGGAAGTAATTTACCCCAAACGGAACAAATGGTTGACCATTTTCACTAACAAACGACCTACTATCTTTAGCGATTATAATTTTAGGAAGTTTCTCACCACCGGATACCGGATGTTTTTCATAACAGGACAATACCGTTGATAAAACGGCAAACATTACCATACTACAAAATATCTTTTTCATGTGATTAAATATTTGTTTGAATTACGACACAAAAATACAATAAATATTTTTATTATCAATAACAAATAATAATCATCATCACTCGTCACTCAACGTAAAAAATGGGTGCACAGATGTCCCATCTGCAATTTCAGACGGGACACCTGCGCACCCAGTTGTCTTTAGAAGTTTAATAATCAGTATTTTGCGGATCGAAGTTAGACCAGCCTTTCAGCCAGTTGTCTTCGTCCTTATCGCTGGCAAAAGCGCCTGCGTATGTTACCTTTGTGAAGTATGAATCAGTGAGGAAAGAATCTGTGAAGTCGGCGGCGCCCAATAGCGGACTGCCCTCAACCGGACCCCAGTTGGCGGTGGCATCGTCGGCGGCAAAACCGGTGGCCGGTATGGGTAATTTCTTGCTCTTGAACTGTTTCAGGCCTAACTCTTCGATGGTAGCCCACTCGCGGTTGTTCAAGTCGGCGCGGTTAAAATAATCGGATGATACATCGCCCGACCATGTATAATCTTTCTTGTCGACGTCGGCGCCTGTCATTTCCATCCCTGCAAAGAACACATTTTTGATTTTCAACAAGTTGCTGTTAGCTGCTCCCTGCGTATCGCCCCGGCCATCGTTGGAGAGCATGAGGCCGACAGGGAAGCCGGTGAAGACGGAATTAAAACAGTTCAGGCGCGAGTTGCGACGAATCTGCATGGCTGCCTGATAGATACCTGTGCGAATCGGGAAGGCTGCATCGGTTGTAGTACCCCAATCGTATCCGCTGATGTAGCCCGTACCCCCTGTATTGTCGAAGTCAGGATCTTGTCCTAACGGGCCGATAACCGTCACATTGCTGAATACACAAGTCGTGTAAGGCGTTTGTGTGGAGCCGGCGGCGTTATTGTCCGATTCAAAACCATTTGAATTGGATTGGTCGGCAATTTTCGGGTCGCGCACGCCTAATGCAAATTGTATCTTTCCGGAGAATCCGTTGTCGGTATCGAAATCGTCATCCCACCCGTGATAGGCTACTAAATATTTGCAGTTGACGCTTCCGCCGAACCATTCATACGAATCATCGCCACAGTAGGATACCTGTACATATTCAATCGTAGTGCCGTTACCGACCGAGCCTAAGGTCAGTCCGTTGATTTCGTTGTCCAAGGCATACGGATAACCGCCGAACTCAATGCGGACAAAGCGCATCACACCGGAATTGTCGTTATCGTCGTCGCCGCCATGGTCGGCTTCTACGCCGCCTTCAATGGTCATCACACCCTGGTTGTTTCTGGCTCTACCACAAATGATGATACCGCCCCAGTCGGTTGCTTGACGTTGCCCCTTCGGTTTGGCGGAGGTGAAAACGATAGGTTCCTCGCGGGTTCCTTCAGCCATTATTTTGGCGCCACGCATGATAATAAGCGACGAGCCGGTCGCTGCATCACGTCCGTCATAGCTGAAATTGGAGCACTTAAAGATTGTACCCGGCTCAATTGTCAACGTTGCGCCTTCTTCAACATAAATCCAGCCAACCATCGTATAGACGCCTTTTTTGATGGTATGTGATTTCTTGATACTGAACGATTTCAATCCGCTGCCAAGTTGTGTATTGTTTGGGCCGTAGAAAATCTGTTCGTCGTTTACAGTCACAGCAAATGTGGCCGATCCATCATCCGAGCCTTTGACAGTAATCAATGCCGTACCGCTTGAAACACCTCTGACGGTTACGATTGCTCCGCTGATAGTAGCCGTAGCAACCCTTGTGTCGGAACTGCTGACGGTGAAGGACGGTGTTCCGTCTGTAATAGTGACGGTTGCCGTTGCGTCAATCTCCACCTCTACTGACAAAACGCTAAGTGTCGGCGCATTAATGGGTTTCGGGCTTACTGCGACGGCTAACTTTGCCGTTCCGCCATCTTTTCCTGAAACGGTAATTTGAGCCGCACCGACCGATGTGGCTGAAATAGTAATGGTTTTGCCGTCAACAGTCGCCGATGCGACTACTGCGGAGGAACTTTGTACAGTGAAAGGCTCAACACCTGATAAGATAGTCGCCGTAGCCGAAGAACCTTCCACAACGCTCACAATGTCGGGCGAAAATGTGGGAACAATCGGGTCTTTGTCTTCATCTTTACAACCCGTGAAAATGGTTGACATGATAGCAACCATACATGCAAAATTTTGAACTGTTGTTTTCATACGAGAAAATTTTTGAAATTTAAGATAATATTTGGTTAAAAAATTGATATGTCATTGGTAGGCGCGAAGCAATCTAACTGAAAACTGAAAACTGAAAACTGAAAACTGAAAACTGAAAACTACTCATCATAAATTTAATTTGAATGTAATGGAGAAATTTTGACCGGGTTTGTATTCTTTTGTTGTTTGTTCGCGTTTGCTGATAGTGCCATCTGTATCGATAAACTCAGGGAATTGCTTGTAAACGTAAGGGGCGGCTAACAGGTCACGTATGCCGGCGTTCACTTCCAAGTATTTACCGAATTGATAGCTCAACGACACGTCGAGTGCATGGCGGGGCATCTCAAACATGTCGGGGATGTCGTTGTCGATGCTTCCACCCTGACTGTTGTCATTACGCCCAATACCTGTGATACGTTTGCCAATGATGTTATACATCAGTCCGACGCTCAGTTTATGATGCCTGTAAAAAAGACCTGTATTAACCAAATAAGGCGATTGTCCCTGCATCGGGCGGTCGTGCTCCATACTGTTTTCGTCGAAACGGACGATACTGTGAATAAGCGCCCCGTTGAATGACAGCGAAAAATCAGGTAATCCGACGAAATCCAAGCTCTTTTTTAAATCTATTTCTGCGCCGTAGTTATCCGCTTGTTGCGCGTTCTCGAAAGTATACGTATAAGTGCCTCCCCCGTCAATGAAAGTCCATTCGATAGGGTTTTTGAATCGCTTGTAAAACAGGGCAATAGAGATCATCTCCCCGCTTGAAGGGTATATCTCATAGCGAAAATCGAAGTTTTGGATGTATGCCTGTTGTAACTTCTTGTTGCCGCGCACGTAACTAAACAGGTCGAAGTCATAATACTCCGAAGGCGAAACCTCGCGAAACTCCTGTCGGTTGACGGACTTACCGTATGCTAAACGTAACAGGTTCGTTTTGTTGATGTTGTAAGTGGCGTTTACCGAAGGGAAGAAGTCTGACTGAACGTAATCAAACGTTTCTGTTTCATCCGTATTTTTCGTGATATGGTTTGTGAGTGTCATATCATTGTTTTCATAGCGCACACCTGCATAGACATTGAATTTACCGAGGGGGATATTCAGACCCGCATATCCGCTTGCCAACAGACAGGCGCCTGCATAGTCGTTGGTCTTGTCGCTGGCATCGGAAATGAAGAATTTCTCCGCCGAGAAAAATTCAGGGAGCATCATTCCCGTAGCCACATCACGATACATAAAATCGTCAGGGAGATTACGAATATTTGCCTTGTAAAGGAAATAGCGCGTACTGTACTCGCGTGAACGATACTCGGTGTAGACGCCTGCTTTCAGTTTCGGAACGAATGTCCCTAACGTAAAGATGTGGTTGTAATTTAATCCGGCGGAATAGGTATACTCGTCTAAACGGTTGAAATCGCGGATGATATTATTCATGCTGAAGCGGTCGAAGTCTTCTTCGCGGTCAATCTGCCGTCGGTCGGGCTGGTTCTTGTTGGCGTAGGAATATCCTATGGTCCAGTCTGTTTTTATGGCTTCCGAAAAGGTATGGTATCCGCTCAACTGACCGGTATAGGCGCCGCGGCTGAGGTAAAAATATTCTTCTTTTCGTTGTTCATACCTTGAACTGATATGTTGCCATCCTTCGCGAGAAGTGTAGCGGTCGCGCCCCTGCTGGTTGAAGATATTACGAAACTCCAGCCGGTGATAGTCAGAGACCAACCAGACAAAATTCAACATACCACCCGTCCGGGCAGTGATAGCATACTGATCGTCCGTATATTTATACAAATAAACAGGGTTATCATCTGTTTTGTTATAGATACCGAAACGTGCATTCGTCATGTTCTGAAAAGTGAGATAACTGTAGTTGTAATTCAAAGCCGCTATCATACCCACCTTGCCGCCGGAACGTAATTTGGCAAAACGGTTTAACATGAACGAAAACCTTTGGTCGGCAATCGGTCGATTTGTATGTATTAGCCAGTCATTATTAAACCCGTTAGCCGTCACATTCGTCACTAATTCAGTTTCTCGGCCGTCAATACTTTCAGCGGGTACAATGGTTCGCATCCCCCGGAAACCGTTATCATATCCCAAAAAATCCGTCGCACTGCCCTGTGCATGTTTGAAATCTCTGAAATGTGTCATCGTATTGATATTTATGCCATAGCTCACTTGAATGATGTTTTCTTCGGGTACGCTTTTCGTCGTTATCTTGACAAAGCCGCCCGAAAAATCAGAGGGTAGTTCGGGCGCCGGCGATTTCACGATCATCATATTTTCAATCTGCCCGCTTGGAATCATATCAAAAGAAAACGAACGCGTTTCGGCTTCCGAGCTGGGTACTGCATTGTTGTTGACCCACACATTATTATATCGCTGCGCCAGTCCCCGCGCGATGACGAAGCGGTTATCAATAATTGAGATACCCGGAACGCGTCGCATCACCTCCGAAGCATCGCGGTCTTGCGTCCGGGCGATTTGCTGCGCTGACACGCCACTCAGCGTCATATTAGCTGCCTTGATGTCGGCTATCAATGCTACCTCCGTATTCATTTTCCTGATCGCCACTACGACAACTTCACCTACCTCTGTGGATGCTTCTTCCAGCGCCCCATTTGCTTCTGTCACTTTCCCTTCTTCTACCCGTATTTCAGTTATTTCGAGCGTATTAAATGAGATAAATGAGATTCGCAAAGTATAGATACCCGGTGGCGCTTTCAAACTATAATTACCGTCCAAGTCGACGGAAGCGCCTGTCGCTAAGGATTCAATCACTACATTGGCGCCTGTCAGCGGATCGCCTGATAATTTATCAATCACTATTCCTCTGATTTCACCTGTCTGTGCGAAGGCTACTTGCGTCATGAAAAATATTAAAGCACCGAAAAATAAATACTTCATTGATTTCCAATAAAAAAAACTGCTACTAATTCAATTTCTCACCGCAAAAGTAGATGCGCATTATTACCATACTGTTGCGAAATGTTTATGATTCTGTTAAGATACGTGGACAGGGTACGATGGCAAGATGAACAACAAAAATGACGACAAAACCTATAACGCACTTATGGTAGGCGTGCGTCGGCATTGAAGTCATTAGCAAAGAAAATCAAACCTAAAGTGTATGAATATGGTTTTTTGAGGGAATAGTATCGTTTCGCTTAGTAGTCGGACACATCAACAATTTATGTCAATCCGTTTTCTTTTAGTATTTTCATGATATAGTCGGGAGAAAGATCGGTGAATCCGGCTATGGTTCGGCTCTCTGTGCGGGCGTCATTTTAAGTACATCCAACTTTTCGCCTGCCGCCTGTATGCCTGCCGCTTTAAAGTCGCTCTTCACCGATGAGTGTTTTTAAGACATAAACCCATTCGTCTAATGCGCTCCATGTTTTTAACTTTTTTTCGTTAAATTTTTTGGGAAGTATCAGAAAATATTCAGGATGTATCGCTTTGGGCGCTTTTGATATTTTTATTGCCACAAAAAAACAAAGAAAAAACAAAACGTGCGAAAAAATCGCATTGGTTATTTTTTCAGCCGCCGTGTTTCAGGACTTTGGCGTCGATATAAAAGACGATGTCCTCGACGATGTTACTGCAATGGTCGCCGATACGTTCGAGTTTGCGTATCAGAAGGCAAATTTTTAACCCACACCGTATTAATTCGGGATTGGCCTGCAAGTGTTTTGTCAGGATGTCGATTGAACTGTGGTAGATAGCATCTACATCGTCATCCATGGCAAGTATCTTTCCCGAAATCTTTGTGTTCTCTGCTTCGAGCGCCGTAAAACTGCTTATCAGCATAGTGATAAGCGTATCAAACATCTGCTCGATATGCAACTCCTCAACGACCTGTTTGCTTAATTTGGCGCAGTCGTCTTCAATCACGTGGCGTGCTATCCCTTCGGCAAAATCGCTGATACGCTCAAGTGTCATGCCTATTTTGATCAACGACAACACCAACCGCAAATCAACCGCTTTAGGAGTGTATAAGGCAATGTAATTCTCGGCGTCGCTTTCGATCTTCAGTTCGAAGGCGTCAATCCGTTTTTCGCGACTGATGATTTCTCTTGCCAGTTCAAAATCGTTATTCATAAACGATTGTTTCGCTTTTTCGAGCTGTGAAATAGTTAGTTTCCACATTTGATTCACTTCCTCCCTAAGTGAGTTCAGTTCATTTTCAATAGGTTCTAATAGTTTCATAGATGCAATTATGAGTTGAGATTATTTTACCCAAACCTTCCGGTTATATAATTTTGCGTTTCGATCTTGTCGGGGTTAAGGAAAATTTTCTTTGTATTATTATATTCAATCAATTCGCCTAACATGAAGAATCCTGTTTTATCGCTGATACGTCCGGCCTGTTGCATGTTGTGCGTGACGATAACGATGGTATAATTTTTTTTCAGTTCGTATAACAGTTCTTCGATTTTTGCTGTCGAGATAGGGTCGAGCGCTGAGGCAGGCTCGTCCATGAGTATGATTGAAGGTGAGATAGCCAAAGCACGGGCAATACACAACCTTTGCTGTTGACCGCCCGACAGTTCAAAAGCCGACTTTTTCAATTTGTCCTTCACCTCTTCCCACAGGGCTGCACGGCGAAGGCTTTTCTCTACGGTCGTTTGGATTGTATGTTTGGAGTTGATGCCGTTTACCCGTAAACCGTAGGCTACATTCTCAAAGATTGTTTTCGGGAAAGGATTGGGTTTCTGGAACACCATGCCGACCTTTTTTCGCAGTTCGTCGACTTTGACGGATTTATCATAAATGTCTTGTCCGTCGATGAGACATTCACCGGTGAGGCGTGTATTGTCAATCAGGTCATTCATACGGTTGAAAAGCCTCAGAAACGTTGACTTGCCGCATCCCGAAGGCCCGATAAATGCAGTAACCGTAAAAGGGTCAATCACCATGTTGATATTTTTCAATGCATGGAAAGTACCGTAATAAAAATCTACATTTCTAACTTCAAGCATTTTCTTGATTTAAAGATTTAAAATTCCTTACAGCTTACTCTTTATTTTTAGATTTTAGTAAGTTTATGTCGGATAAATGTTGCCATCATGTTCATGATTAATACGATGATTATCAGCACTAAGGCGGTGCCAAAAGCAATAGGTCGGGAGGCTTCGAGATTGGTGCCGCTGGTGGAAATCACATATAGATGATAGGGTAGCGCCATTACCTGGTCGAAAATACTCGTAGGTAGTTTAGGAAGGAAATAGGCTGCAACCGTAAAGAGGATAGGGGCTGTTTCGCCCGACACGCGACCGATAGACAGGATAAGACCTGTAATGATATTGGGATAAGCAGTCGGTAAGATGACCCGCTGAATCGTCTGTAGCTTGGAGGCGCCCAGCGCCAAACTGCCCGAACGATACGCATCGGGAACGGCTTTCAGCGCTTCTTCCGTTGTGCGAATGACAACGGGCAATGCCAGCAATCCCAACGTCAGCGAACCTGCAAGAATGGAATCGCCGAATTTCAACGTATTTACAAACAAGGTCATACCAAACAGCCCGAACACAATGGACGGTATGCCGCTCAAGTTATTGGTTACTACCCTTATGACTTTGACACCCAAGTTATTGGCAGTATATTCGTTGATATAAATGCCCGCCATCATGCCCAATGGAAAAGCGAAAATCATGCTTCCCGTTACTAAGCATAGCGTTCCAATAATAGCAGGGAAGATACCTCCGCCGGTCATTCCTTCAGAGGGTGGCTGTGTCAGAAACTCCCAACTGAGAACGCCGATGCCGTTGAAGATAATAAACCCCTGTATCCACACTAAAATACCGATAACCAACAAACCAAGCAGTTTGATTATTATAAAAGCAATTTTTTGATTTATTTCCTTACCCATTGACTTATTCCTTATTCCTAATTATTCCTAATTGACTTATTCCTTATTCCTTATTCCTAATTATTCCTAATTGACTTATTCCTTATTCCTAATTACTCATAATTGACTATTATGTTGTTTCTTAGAGACTAATTCAGCTAATATGCTCATTGTCAGGGTGATGATAAACAGTATGCATCCTAACAAAAACAGGGATTTGTAATGGATACCGCCAGTAGGGGCTTCGCCGAGTTCGGCTGCTATGGTAGCGGGGATGGTGCGAACAGGTTCGAACAGTGAGCTTGGCATGACAGCGGCATTTCCCGTCACCATAAGGACAGCCATCGTCTCGCCGACCACCCGTCCGATACCTAAAATAATAGCGGCTGAGATACCTGACGAAGCGTAAGGGATCACTACACGGTAGATAGTCTGCCATTGGTTGGCGCCTAACGAGAGGCTGGCTTCGCGCATGGCTGCCGGCGTACTGCGTAAAGCGTCTTCTGCAACTGTAATGATAGTAGGTAACGCCATGATAGCGAGTATCAGACTGCCGGTGATTGCTGTTTCACCCACAGGAAGGTTGAATAATTGCTGAGTTAGCGGGACTAAAACGATCAATCCGAAAAATCCATACACAACGGAGGGGATAGCTGCTAACAGTTCGATAGCCGGTTTCATAAATTGTCTGATTCTTTCGCTTGCCAACTCCGATATGTAAACAGCGACACCTAATCCTAAAGGCATGGCTATGAGAATGCCAAATAAACATACCCACAAGGTACCTAAGATAAGCGGAAGGGAACCGAATTGTGCTGAGGGTGTGGCAGTAGGCATCCATTCCTGTCCGCCGAAGAAATCGCCAAGCGTAATGTCGCCGGTATGTAGAACTTTCAGTTTATCGCTCCCCTCAAGAACATACCTTTCGGGGATAAAGGCAATAATAGCTTCATCTTCGTTAATTACATCAGCTATTTTTTCAGGTAACAGTTGGAACGCTTCACCCAATTCTTCCTCCGGATAGATGCTGAAAATCTCGTTGAATCGAAAAGGTCTTATCTCCAAGTCTTCGCCTCCTAATTCATTCCAGTTAGTTATCTCCCAATCGAATATCTCCTTCAATTGAAATGATGTCAATTTCTTAACTGGGTTCAAAGGATGAAGGCATAAGACATAGCCGGATTCGACGCTAGGACTGTTGAAAAGCCCCATCCCTTCCTTAAACAAGAATACGGTGATGAGTAGGATAACAAAGATACTGATGCTACCGCAAAACTTTAAAAGTCCTTCAACAATTTTCTCAACAAATTTTCGCATTATTTTTAGTAATAACAAATACAAATCTGTTAATTGATCGTAATAAAGCCAATTTCTTTAACAATTTTTTGTCCTTCATCGGAGAGGACAAAGTCAATAAACGGCTTGACAATGGCTTCCGATTTCGTTGTATAATAATAGTACAACGGGCGGACAATAGGATATGTGTTGTTTTTTGCATTGGTCTCGGAAGGCTCTACGAAAGTCTTCCCCTTGTCGTATGATACATGGATAGCCTTCACGTTTGTGTTCAGGTAAGCAAGCCCCACATAACCGATGGCCCCTTTGGTCTGACTTACCGATTGAATAATAGCGCCTGTAGCCGGCATACTCATGATTCCGTTCATGTAGTTTTTGTTGCGTAACACATATTCTTTTACAAATTCATATGTACCCGACGATGTTTCTCGCGAGTAAGGAATGACAGCCAGATCTTCGCCGCCTACTTCTTTCCAGTTTTTTATTTTTCCGGTAAATATCCCTTCCAACTGTTCACGGGTAAGGTTGGATACTTTGTTTTGGGGGTGGACGATGATAGCGAGCGCATCGTAAGCAATCGTAACCTCCTTGGCCGTTTTGCCTCCTTCCTGCAGTTTACCTTTTTCGTCGAACTTGATAGCGCGTGACGACTGGGCGATGTCGGTTGTTCCTTCAATAAGCGCTGCGATACCTACGCCGCTACCGCCTCCGGTTACCGTCACGCTTGTCCCGGCATTTGATTTCATAAAGACTTCCGCTTCTTTTTGCGACAACGGAAGACAGGTATCTGAACCCTTGATTTTCTGTGCATTTAATATGCTCGCTGAACTTGCCATGATAATAATGGCTACAATAATTTGTCTCATATAAATTTAAAATTTAAAAATTTAAAAATTTAAAAAAATTCCTTGCTATTTATTCAACGGCAAGGATGCCGTTGTTACATAATCAAAATTTGTATTGTAAGCGTAGGGTGAACACGTCGGCTTTTCGTTTTTCGTCCCATCCGTAAGCGGTAATTTTCCCGCTTTCGTCTTTAGCAGCTTTCAACTGTTGGGTAGTCTCATTGTTTACTATATCGTAGTAAGCTGTCAGCCGCAGGGCAGGATTGATACGCCAATAAAGGCCGAAAGCGATGTTTGACTTCGTTATATCGTTGGCATTTGTACCCGAACTGGCGCCTATATCATCGCCTGATATTCCTGTGTTAGGGTTATACCAGTCGTATTTTATGATGACCGAAAGAGGCGTCTGTCCTATGTCTTGTGTTAGTAAGGCGTAGCCGCCGTTGATTTTTCTCATGTAAACGGGAGTGGCAGGTGGCAGTCCGTTAAAATTGAATGGATAGGGAGCTGACAGCTCTCCCGGATGTTCGCCGAAAATATATTCGCCCCGTAAAAAAGTCAGTCCGGCTGCCGTTATCGTGCTGAATTGTACATCGAAACCGATGTATTGACGTTTAGCATATTTGCCGATGTTATCTTTCGTATCGCTATCCACAACCCATGCCCTGTCTTTCATGACGAATGTTTGCGTATGTTGTTGCAATGTGCCGCCTAAATAAGCGGATACCCCTCCCGAGAGTACCGTATTATCGTTTATTTGTTGGGTTGCCGTCAGATGACCGATAAAATCCATGTGGCTTGTAAATTGTGGTTTTATACCGTTGCCGGCGAACATTCCGGCTTCTAACTTTAAGATATTCAAGGGAGATGACTTAGACGGCTGTAATGTCAATGCCACCCCCAGGTCGCGTTCATCGGGGAAAAGCGATTGGAAAATACGGGAGCGTTCAGGCGATTCGCGACGCGACGACGAATACGCTATCTCATGACCGAATGTCCGGTCAAAAACACCCGCTTTCAACAGGTTTGTACCCGACCAAGGGTCTTTGACCTGTAGATAAACATCCTTGAACATGACTACGTTTCGGTCGGTACTGATGCCTTTTTCCGTCACATCGATTTGTACCACCCCCGAGGCAATGCCGTCTTCGTAAGTGAATTTGATACGCCCGCGACGCAGTCCAAACCGGCTAAAGTCTTTTAGTTCCGAAGTCTCGTAATTGTTGCGCCGTTGTGTCAACTTGAAATTTGTGCCGTCGGCATCGGTCTGGGCATACTGATACTTGGCTTGGATATAACCCGACACTTTGAATTTCTGAAGTAATCTGACCGAATTTTCAAGGGTTGACGTCCTTGTTTCGAGTTCTTCCATTTCATTTAACTCCTGAGCTTCTAAAAATCCGCTGAAAAGCAGGTAGGTACACGCAATAAATAAAAATTTGACTTTCATAAATGTTCTTTCTTCATTTGCATACTTGTTTCTACTCCGAAAAGGCGCTATCTCTTACCGCAAGGGGCGTAAAAAGTTTTCGCAAAGTTCGCAATTTCCTGATATTAAATCATTTCTTTTGCGAACTTTGCGTCATCTTTGCGGTCAATAATACTTTGCGAAGTGGAATCATACTTAAATTTTGCTGCAAAACTACCCTGCCGTTATTACGAAAATATTACAAAATTACTAAGAAAATGTTACCTTTATTTTTTGCCAACGCATCATCTCTCAACTGCAACATTTACCAAACATTTTTTTTAAAAAACCTACTTTCGTTCGGTTAATTTTTCAAGAAAAAGGCTGACGCAAGAACCGATCGCTATCAGTTCGCTATCATCCTATTTTTTGATTGTGTGATTGTAAACTATTGTTCCTGAATGGTTTATAAAATAGAATTGTGCGCTGTCAGCCGAAACAGTGAATGTCGTGTAGCCCGGGTCGGGGTTGTAAAAAATGGTTCCATCAATAGGATTAACATCGCGCGAAAGCGATGCCGACGAATTAACGATATAATTCACTTTGCATCCAAACGGTTTGATGTACTGGAAATTATGGATATGACCGCAAATATAGAAATCAACTGCATGTTTCTCAATGATTGTTCCAACACGGGTTTGTAAATCAGTTCTTTCACTTTCTACTTTTTCAGTGTAGGCATAGATTGGATGATGTCCGATCACAAATGTCCATCGCTCATTGGATGCAGTCAGCACGGAATCAAGCCATAAGAGTTGCAACTCCATGTTTTGCTCTTCCGCATCGGAATATTCGCCGCTTTCGCGATACTTGTCGATTAAAGGCGAGGTGTCAATAAATACAAACAGGGCTTTTTGTTCGCTTTTACCGATGAGCCGTTCCAATGTATAATATCTTGCGGGTGCGTTCCATCGCTCGCTGACTTTCGAGTAATCGAGTATCGCTTGCACATTGCCACGATATTCGTGATTCCCCGAAACGACATAATACGGCAGTTTTTGAAGCGATTCTGCGGTATAAATACGCTCAAATTTGAGATTCCACTCTTCGTCTGTTACGCTTGTTACGCCATCGTCATGGATTGGGTCGCCTGCAACTGCTATGAAGTCGAAACGTGATTCTGCCGCCTGTCGGCCTAACAGATCGGCAATTGTCTGTTGTTCGGATTCTTCGCGTCGTCCCATGTCATTAACAACAATAAAATTGAGATTTCCGGGAGGTAGTTTGGGAAGCGTATCGCTTCTCAAACTACCTTGCTGTAATTGTTGTTGTTCAGTCGCTTCAGGCGACTTGGTAGGCGAAACGCTTCTTTTGCATCCACCCATTAAAATCGCAAGAAATAAAAGCGCCGGAAAGATTTTTTTTATACCCATTGTTTATTTTGAATACGGACTAATTAATTTAGATTGCATCGCAAGCTACCAATGACGATACCTGCATCCCGTCATTGCTATGTACATTATTCCGTTCCTTTTGCGCCGAAACGAGCTGCCGGCGGCGGCGTTTTATACTCCTTACCTAAGATCGTAATCCCTGTCGTTACATAGAAGCCGGTCCAAGCGCCCGAAAAATTGCTTTGTGCGCCTGTCAGCACGGGTGATCCGGCTTGTACGGCAAAATTCCATGAATCGTTGTATTCGTAAGCGTTCAGCGCTACGGTGTTGAAGCCGTAGTTTACAAATTTAGGATCGGTAGCCGCGTCGCCTGCCGAAGTTGAAACGATGGAATGTTGGTCGACAACCGGCGTACTGTTCCGACCGTCGCGCCAATAGTTGCTGTTGTTCGACGTATAACCGGCGTATGAAGTTAGGGTGTTGGGATTGTCCTGTGCGAGCGTGCTTTGTTGCGAGCCCGAACAATAAAAGTTATAGTCTATAATAGAGGCGTTATCGGCGCCTGCGCTGGGTGTCGGGTTGTTCCATGAAGGCGTCATCGCCATAAACTTGCAGTTGACCATCAAATTGTTGAACACGCTAACCAAAGCGTTTTTCTCTACATAGACAGAGCCTCCTTTTACGCCGTCACGCCTCCATCCGGAGTTGATAATCGTATTGTTATAGGCCCGTACCAAGGCTTGCGGACGTTCGGGCGACTCGCCTGAAGACGACAGTTTCAGCCCGTTGGTGTTAGGCGCAAAGATGACGTTGAAAGCTGCATCGACCTTACAGCCCGCTTTCATGTTGATGGCTTCCGCACCGGTCTCGCCTATGCCGGCAAAAAGATTGTTATAGATAACTGCGTTTCCACCCATAAAATAAGTGGCGTCCGAACGACCATAGCGCAAGATAGAGTTGGTAAGCACATAGTTGCCATTTTTGTTGAAGGTCGTGATATGTGGCGTAATATCGCCGCCCGCGACATAAACGCCTGCTAAGACAGAGGGTGAATCAGCTACGCAGTCGGAGCCGCAATATTCGATAATCACATATTCGAACAACATCTCGGCGCAATCGGCCGTGCCTACAATACCCCCCCAGAAGCCTGCAAACCTGTTTTCGGCTGTCCTTTTGCTCGGTGTTACGGAAAAAAGGATGGGATTCTCAGCCGTACCTTTACAATACAGATTACCTTCGACCATAAACTCGATGCCGATGTGCGAAGCGCCTACGCCGTTTTCGCTGAAAAGAATCTGACAACCCTCCTCAATGGTGAGCGTCTTGCCTTTGGGGACAGTGATATGACCTGTGACGTTCACGGTCGTATTCTTTTCCCATACCCCTTCCACATTACCTGAAACGGCGTTCAGCGTTTCCCACGATACGGTAACGTCGCAAGCCGCTTTCAAGGTAGCATCGGCAATAGACGTAGCGGTGATTGTGGCATGGCCAACCGAAACGGCGTTTATTGTCCCGCTATTATCAACCGTAGCAACCGCTTCATTGTCCGACTTCCACGTTACGCTTTGGTTATCGGCATTCGACGGGAAGAATGTCAGCGAGAGCGCTTCGGCTTCGCCGGGTTTGAGCGTAACGGCAGTGTTGGAAATAGTAATACCTGCCAAATCAATTCCTTTGTCATCATTTTGACAACCTGTCATGATTGCAAATAAGGCAATCATTGACGCAAAAAATAACTTTTTCATCTCGTTTGTGTTTAAAAAATTAATCACTGCTAACCGACTAAATTTAAAATTCGTCGATTTATATTTTTATACTATTGATATTTAATTAGTTACAATTCCTTTTTTCTATTTTCAAAAACCTA
>JGI24702J35022_10000729_pt1 | contig 20228 bp, 14 predicted proteins | sample TergutTh196P4_FD_35022 | JGI IMG/M metagenome (IMG submission 35022)
GCTGATTTCCATATTGGGAATAATATAGCCGTTACGTTTGACGCGTCCGTCTTTTATTGCGACGGAATATGGCATGCCTCTTTCGTTTTGCCGAATCACCGCTATAATGAGCAAGATAAAATCCCCGTCGCAATTGATTGGCAGGTTTGCCGATTCTATCTCCTTTGCCCCGTCCGCAAATAATCCTTCCACAAAAGCGAGAACCCTGGCAGTTGAATAGCCCTGCTTTATTTGGCGAAGCAAGTATTCTTCCGCCAATCCGCTCAGTTCATTATGAGCTAAAACAGCAAGCGGCGCCCGATCAATGCGCCGGCTGCGCACATTTTTATGATATAAAGATCCAGGATCAAAGAAACCCTGCCTGCCCGCGCTGATATTTCTTTCCATCACAGCGGCTAGGGTATCCCTATCCTCCGCTGAACTGCCGGCATACAGTTTAAGGATTTCTGTCAGTTTGCCCTTAATAGTTTGGTCGGCTGTCATCAGATACTGAATTTTTTCTATAGAGCTTTTGGTATAGGCGCTGTGCTTTCTGTCGATTTCGCTTACTAAGCCGCCAACCGCGCTATAGGAATCCAGAATATAATCTATAGCCGTTATGATCTCCTCATCGGCCTGAGATTCGTCGCGATGCTTTTTTATGACCATAGCGCGTTCACGCATTGACTGCAAAAAACCTTCGTTTGCCAATATATCGGTCAGCAGGTTTTGAATGGGCGCCATATATCTGTGTACCGAATCCATAGTTTTGATTGGATGATAAATACGATCCGACATCCTTTTATACTCGTCAAAGTGATCCTGTAAGAGCAAATTGACGTCATTTTGTTCAATAATACCGCGCAAAAATCCACGGATACCGTGATAGAGCGTGCGCAGGGAGTATTCCAATTGCTCCGTATTTGATTTTGCGGATAACAGGGCTTCATACAAATGAGGCTCGCTTTCGCTCACCGCTTGTTTTAGCCCGGAAAAGGTGGCAAATACCAGAGAATTGTATTCCCGTATAGCATTATCGCCGAGTTCGCTTAGGAGTTTTAAAACAGGGATGGCATAATTGCGGGGCGTGATGATTTCGATAAATGAATTATCGATGAATTCTTTATCTACCCAGCCCGTTATTATAAATCGATTTAAAATGAGCCGCGCTTTACCGCTTAGGGTATAACTTTCCTGAGAGTCGTCGTCATCTTCCACTTCGAAAGCTCTGTCTTCAAGGATGCTGATAAGTGACGCAATGTAATCGTCCACACGAATATTCAGTTCAAACCTGAACATATCATGTAAAATCATCAACGCGTCATAATATATTTCCCGGTTGCCCGATGATAAAATAGAGAAAAAATTACCCGGCACCACATCGAATAATTTCACCGCGCCACCGCCTTGTAACTTCAGTTTAGTCCCTTCATTTTGAGAGATATGCGTTTTCTGTCCACATCCACTTCCAATACTTCTACTTTTACTGTGTCGCCAACCTTAGCTACTACAGAGGGATGCTTGATATAGCGGTCGGTCATTTGCGAAATATGAACTAAGCCGTCCTGATGCACGCCAATATCTATAAATGCGCCGAAATCTATGACATTTCGCACAACTCCGCTGAATACCATCCCAGGTTGTATGTCTTTTATATCCAAAATATCCGCGCGCAAAATTGGAGGAGGGAGGCTGTCGCGGATATCTCGCCCGGGTTTTGAAAGCTCTTCTATAATGTCTTTTAGCGTGGGCACCCCTATTTCACATTCAAGAGCGGCATTTTCCTCACCATATGCCCTCACTTTTTTGGCCAAGTCTTTGATGTTTTGACGCCTTACGTCATCCTCGTTATACGCAAATAAATCCAGCAATGTTCTTGCCGCCTTATAGGATTCCGGGTGAACAGCCGTATTATCCAAAATATTTTCCCCCACCAGTATCCTTAAAAATCCGGCGCACTGTTCAAAGGCTTTTTTCCCCAGCTTTGGCACCTTTTTAAGCTGCGCCCTAGATGTAAATTTCCCGTTTTCTTCCCGATACGCCGTGATATTTTTTGAAGTAGCCGCGTTTAGTCCCGAAACATAAGCAAGAAGCGAGGGCGAAGCGGTATTCACATCTACGCCCACGCTGTTGACACAATACTCTACCACTCCCTTTAACGTTTCATCTAAACGCGCCAGCGGCATATCATGCTGATACTGCCCCACGCCAATGGCTTTAGGGTCGATTTTTACCAGTTCCGCCAAGGGATCCTGCAAGCGGCGGGCGATGGATATGGCGCTACGCAACGAAACATCGTATTCGGGAAACTCCGCTGCCGCAAGCTTGGACGCTGAATATACCGAAGCCCCCGCTTCATTGACCATGGCGTATGAAATCTTTTCCGGGATTTCTTTGATTGTCTGCGCGATGAAAATCTCCGATTCCTTAGACGCCGTGCCATTGCCTATTGCTATAACTTCCACCTGATGCTTTGAGATAAGGGCTTTGATAATCTTCTTTGCCTCCTCGACCCTGTTTTGGGGCGGGGTGGGATAAATAACAGTAGTATCCAGCACTCTGCCGGTTGAGTCCACAACCGCGATTTTACAGCCCGTTCGATAAGCGGGGTCTAAAGCCAATACCGCTCTTGCATGTACCGGCGGTTGCATAAGCAGCGGTTTTAGGTTTTGCCCAAACATCCGGATAGCCTGCTCTGCCGCCGAAAAGGTTAAGCCGCTTCTTATTTCACGTTCCAGCGACGGGTATATCAAGCGCTTCCATGAGTCCATTGCCGCTTGCCTTACTAAATGCGTTGTAATACTGCCTTCCCTGATTGTGAACCTATCGATTACCTGCAGCGCGGTTTGTTCATTTATCTCAACGGCTACTTTTAAGAATTCCTCCGCCTCCCCGCGGTTTATAGCCAGCACCCGATGGCTGGGTATTTTAGAAATAGGCTCGGTGAATTCATAATACAGCCGATAAACGGAATCCGCGTCTTTTGTTTTCTTTGAGCAGAGCAGCGCGCTTGCGTATGCCAAATCGCGCAGATGTCCGCGCAACGCGGCGTCGTCGGATAGATTTTCCGCTATGATATCCTGCGCGCCGTCAAGCGCCGTTTGTATATCGGGTACGCCTTTTTCCAGATCGACAAAAGGTTCCGCTAAAGCCTGCAGGCAGCCGGAAAAAATATCCTGAGCGAAAACAATATCCGCCAGCCGCTCTAGACCTCTCTCCCGGGCTATGGTTGCCCTGGTGCGTCTTTTTTGTTTATATGGACGATAAAGGTCTTCAACTACCGCCAGGATTTCCGCCGCCTTAATAGCCGCCATCAGATCATCGGTCATTTTTCCCTGAGAGGCAATGGATTCGATCACCTCTCGCTTGCGTTTCTCAAGATTACGCAGGTATCCCAGTCTGTCGAATACCTCGCGGAGCACCTGATCGTCACAAGAACCGGTCTGTTCTTTACGGTAACGGGCTATAAACGGTATAGTGCTGCCCTCATCAATTAGAGCGACGATGTTTTCAGCATGTTTAGTGTTAAGATTAAACTCTTTTGTAATCTTATTTAAAATATCCATATTTGCTCCGGTTTGTTTTTATGTAGCCAACAGACCATATACTGCCATATTTAGGTTCCAAAAGCTTTATAGTTCTATTCTAAACAAACCCTGCAATTTATAAACGACGTCTTCATTGTCCGCGTCTATAGTGTAGCCCTCGTTGATAGCAGTTAGCTTTATAAGCTCATCCATATCGGAAGGTTTTTCAGGCATAAAGAAGACGCCATAAATTGGGATTCCTAAGCCATGGACTATGCCTTCAATTTCGCCAAACGACACTTGGTCCATATTGGTCGCGCCGTCTGTAAAGACCAATATTCTGATCTTAGCGTTTGGCGCTAATGCTTTGGCTTCCTTGGCCATATGTAACGCTGCCCCTATTGCGCTGTTTGTAGCAGTTGCCCCACCGGCTTTTAGGTCTTTCACCGCACCGGCAAACATTGCTTGTCTCTTGCCGTCAAATCGCGCCAGCTCGAGCTCACCAGTTTCTGTTTGCTTGACCAGTGGCAAATCGATGTTGATTCTGTCGGTTGAGCTGTAGCTGATAAGCCCAATGTAATTATCTTCATTAGTATGAGGTATAGAGCTTAGCAGTGCCCTTTTTGCTTTTGGCAACCTATCCGGGGTATCCATAGATCCGGAGCAGTCCATTACTATCACGGATATGACGGGATCTCCGCCGTCTTTATTTTTCTTCCAGATATCCTGAGCAGAAAATAGCTCTGAACCGCTAAACCCAATATCTTCGCCCCAAAAATCGTCAAACTGATTAAACCCCAAGGAATTAGCCGCGTTTTGCGATGACTGCTGTTTGCAATATTCGGCAAACAACTTTAGGACTTCTTGCTCTTCATCCGAAGCTCCTTCTAGGGCATACAGCGGGCTATCTTGTCTTACGCCAAGCGGCGTGAAGACCCATTTAGATAACGTTGGGTATCTAGACCACTCGGACGGAGACATGATGATTGCATTTAAAATGCCTTTATCCGCTACCTTGATCAATTCAGCTGTTGTTGGCGATGCCGCTGGAGTCATTTTCTGGAATTGCCTGAACTTTTCAATTGCGGTTGTACCGAACGGATTATTTGAATCTGACGCTAAAAGTTCCAAAGCCAAAAAGACTAATCCGGTCGAGCTGGTATTCGGATCGGTGTGTCCCAAGTCTATGTCGCCGCTAAAGACAGCCTCCATTACTTTAGGCATTGTTACTTCCCCATACTTATCTATGTAGTCCTTATAGGCATTTGGCTCCATCATGATACCGGCGGTATTGCCCGTTAGTCGTTGTTCTATCAACTTTGTCCGGATGCCTTTTGCTTCAATCATCCTACCCCATAGTTCATTTGACGGCGTATAAGCTGTAGGTATGTAGGTACGGGTTTGAATAAAATCCAGCGCCAATCCGGACGACATAGGCCGAATAGAAACAGATACTCTTCTTCCGTTAACCTCTTTAGCGGCAGCATTAAATTCTCTTGCCATTTGATCGAACCATCTATCGGTCTTTGCGTCTGATTTTTCTGTTGAGCTAAAGATCTCGACATTGATTGCCGAAGTTCCTTCTACGCTAAAAGGGTATTTTTCAATTGGCGGCAATTCATTCATTGATTCTTCGCTGCCGACCCACGAGGTGTCGGAATCATGCGCAACGATATTAGTACTGATCTTTTTGTCCATATAGGCGTCTAATTTTGCTAGTGCGTCAGCTTCGCTTAACAGGGATTCCGCCCCACCGCAACCAGCCAGCGCTCCCAACAAAACAATTGTTAGCAAGAAGCAAATCAATCGTTTCATACAGAGCCTCCCTCTCCTTTCATGAGTATCTTATTTTGTTCTCTAACCGTTTCTACCCAGGCTTCAAATCTTACAGAATTTTTACTAAAGCTGCCTTCGCTTACATTATCGGCAAGATCCAGTAGAAATTCATTACCTTCATCTAAGCGATCTTGATTGATATTTAGCGCTCTTTTTATTTTCTCCCTACACTTATCATAAAATATATCCGTATCGGGACGGCCGTCTTCTCCCACAGCTAAACTATTATTAATGACCCAATCAAAACTTCCGCAGATCAAGCGCTCTACTTCCTCCAGCGCAGACCGTGCTCCGGATACTACTGTAGCATTGTTTCTTCTAATTAAGTCATCAAATCTTTTTAATAAATCTTCAAGTAAAAATGTTTGCTCTAAACAGTCATCCATTTCGGAAGCTAATTTTGGTCGTTCCCTTTTGATTTGCTGAAGACTCTTGCATACGTCCGCAAGCTTAAGTGACTTCTGTTGACTTCCCAAGGAGGCTCTTTTCTGCTTGTTTTCGGCTATAACACCACTTATTTTTTCAAGCTTTATTCTAAGGCCCATCAAGAAAAGCACTGCTCCTGCCAGTAACAGTATCCAAAATGAGATCATAGATACCATTTTTGCAGCAACAATCCCCATCCCAATGATCATACTTGATCTTACTGACTCTGAATTAAGGACTAGGTTTACTATTATAGCTAGTATTATCAAGGCTACACCAATACCCAACCGTGTAACTTTCTTATGCATTGCATACCCCCTCCTCTTTGCAGAATTATTTCTCTGTGCTAACCCTGCGCCAATGCCTTTTTCTGATACTCCGCAATTCTGCGATTGTTTTCAGCTTTTTGCGCTTCATGCTTCCGGCAGTTTTCTATGGCTTCTTTGTTTGCGGCATCCACGTTTTCTAAAGCGGTGAGTAAAATATCGGTTGCCTCGATAATCTTTTCGGTTCTAACCAGTGGCTCTTCCATGTTTTTGGCGGTTCTTTCGGCTGCCGCGCCTACTTGTTGCGCGCTTGTTATCATCAAATCTTCAAAAGCGCTACGCGCTTGGTTAACAGTATCTTGCGCATATGCAACGTGTTTCGCATCTATTAGTGTCTTTACCTGGTATAACCATCTTGGGATCCCCTCGTCTATCAGCTGCTGCAACATGCCTACGCTTTGGCGTTGGCTGTCGCGCAGTATATCGATTTCCGGTTTCCGTATAAAAGTTATAGCAAGAGAACTGTTCATTCGTCCAAGTTTTAGTTCGAATTCATCACATCGTTTTCTGAATTCGGTTGCCGCTTCCAGATCGGCATGAGAGTTCGTTTGGTTAGCCTTGGATACTAATGCAGTTAAGTCGTTCTCGCGAGCCCATTCAAGCGCTTGTTTACCGGCATAAATATGAACCAGCAAATCGCTCCTGCAGCGGGAGTTGACTCCATAAGCCTTTTCGTTGATCTTCATGTCTACCAACAGTTCGGTTAGCTGCTTTTTAAAGTCGACCTCAGCTTTATCGGCGATAGCCGCGATTTTCTGAAACCGCTCCAACCAAAATTTGACTTCGTTGATCTTCGCGCGCATTTTGCTAAAAAGACCTTTAGGGTCAAGCGTCTTAAATTCCTGCACGCTAGTTTTAAAACTGCCAACCAATTTCTGAGTTTCTTTGCCAGCCTCGTAAGCTCTTGTGTTACCAAGCGCTTCCCTAGCAAACTTTCCGGTTTCAGCCTGTATTAAAGCGCCATAGCTTCTGGTATACTCATCGTTGCCGATATTGATTTCCTTAACTAGCGCTTCGGCTTGCGCCAATTCCTCAGGAGTCAATTCCTCATTGTCAACCTTTGCTGTTTTAGTTACTTGGGATACGCCGCCAAAGGGTATAGCTACTTCCGCAGGGTCGAGTTGAGTATTAGTTTCGCTCATTAAGATCACTTCCTTATATTATTTTATAGAGCCTACACCTTACCTTTTCGCGCCTAACAATATCATACTCATAAAGATTAGTCAACTATTGATATATAAAGTCATCTACGCGTAATCACAGTATTATTGCTTGGACTTGCTCGACGAATTTTTTTAAAAAATCGGTTTTGCTTGACAATACCTACCGTCGCCGCTTATAATATCTAAGTACGCTTATTGACTTCCGCCCCGTTGGCAATAAGCAGCTATACCTTTGTGAAATTTAAGGAGGGAAGCAATTTGAATACGTTCATGGCCAAGCCGGCGGATATAGAAAGGAATTGGTATGTGCTGGACGCCAGCGGTAAACCCCTGGGCCGCCTAGCCACGGAAGCAGCCCGTATCCTGCGGGGCAAGCATAAACCCATTTTTACGCCGCACTTGGATACCGGTGATTTTGTTATCATCATCAATGCCGAAAAAGTGCTGTTGACCGGTAACAAACTCAGCAAAAAGAAATACTACCACCATTCCGGGTATCCGGGCGGCTTAAAGGAAACCGCCTATAGTGATCTTATGGCGCAAAAGCCCAACTTTGCGGTGGAAAAGGCTATTAAGGGCATGCTGCCCCATAATAAGCTAGGACGCGCCACCGCCAAGAAGCTGAAGGTTTACTCGGGTAGCGAACATCCCCATGCCGCGCAAAAACCGCAAATATGGGAATGGCAACTTTAAAGGGAGGAGGGATTAAATGGCTCAAGAAATGAAATTCTATGGTACCGGACGGCGCAAAAATGCCATCGCCAAGGTGTGGGTCAGCCCCGGCAACGGCGTAATATCCGTAAACGAGAAGGAGTTGGATCAATACTTCGGCAAAAAAACCCTGGAAATGATCGTGCGCCAGCCCTTGGAGCTCACCTCCACCCTGGGCAAGTATGACATTATTGCCCGCGTGAAGGGCGGCGGTATTTCCGGACAGGCCGGGGCGGTGCGTCATGGCATAGCCCGCGCGCTGATTCAGGCCGACGCGGAATTACGCCCGGCTTTAAAGACAGCAGGCTTTATCACGCGCGACCCGCGTATGAAAGAGCGCCGTAAATACGGCCTGAAAAAAGCCCGTAAGGCCAGCCAGTTCTCCAAGCGTTAAAATTAGCAGCAAAAACAGCAACAGCAGAAAACAGAACCAAAAGAAAACGGCGAAAAGCCGTTTCCTTTTTATAAACTACGCAATAGCCTTGTTTAGATCTGCCATTAATGACTCGATATCAATACCATGAGCCGCCGCCCCTTGCTCAATATTTTCAAAATGCGCCGCCGCGCAACCCAAACAACCCATGCCATGTTCCATTAATATTTGGGCAGTTTGCGGCCATTGCTCCACGACTTCCATAATACTCATATCCCCAGTTATCTTTGTCATGCCAATATACCTCCCAGTTTTTCTATCATGATAATAAGCAAATAAATACATGCATATTACGCCTTAAAATTAGTATAACACAAACAAAAAAAATATCAAGTACTCAAAAAACTTATATTTGACGTAATTTATAAGCGAAAATACGGTAAAATCAGTATATACTTTTCATCATTACCACCATGCCGCCGCATGCGGCGGCATAAACAAATCATGAAAAGTATTTCATAATTATTATGTAATTACATTTCAAAAGGCGGTATGAAATGGAACATTACGGCAATAAAAACATCGTGCATAAGCGCTTAAAAGCGGCCCGCAAAAAAGCCCGTCTCTCCCAAGACGACCTTGCCGCCAAGATGCAGACACTAAATGTAAATATCGACCAACAGATGATCAGCCGCATAGAGCGTAATCAGCGCATTGTTACAGATTACGAGGTAGTCTGCTTCTCCAAGGTCCTGAAGTTAAATGCCATGTGGCTGCTTTCCGGACATGAGGATTTACTGCAAAGTGATCAAAAAAACATTTAAAAAAGTGATTGACGCAAAAGGACTGATGTGTTAAAGTATTAGAAAGCCTCTGCCGTTAGAGCATATGCTCTGCGTGGATGCTATAAGTTTATATTGGCTGTACTATATTATATTGAAACGGAGTGATACGCATGTCAGATCAGAACCCAAGCGGTCGCGCTCAATGGGCCAGTAATATTGGCTTTGTATTAGCGGCGGCTGGTTCCGCAGTCGGGCTAGGCAATATCTGGAAATTTCCCGGTAAAGCCTACGAAGGCGGAGGCGGAGCGTTTTTAATCGTTTATCTCTTGATTGTGGCTGTAATTGGTTTGACAGTGATGCTGGCCGAATTCGTAATCGGCCGCCATACGCAAAAAGACACCATTGGCGCTTTCATACAACTGCGTCCCAAATGGAAGGCTTGGGGCTTTTTGGGCGTTTTGACCGGCTTTATTATTAATTGCTATTACATGCAGGTGGGTGGCTGGGTCATCTATTATATATTCAGCTATCTGTTTAATTCCGCTGCTATCTACGCTGACCCGGTGGTGTATTTTCTGAACATGCTGGGCGCTGAGGGATTTCCGTTGATGGGGTGTATTGTCTGCCCGTTAGTTTTTTTAGGGCTTAATGTGTTTATTGTAACCCGCGGGGTGGAAAAAGGCATTGAAAAATTCAACAAAGTAGGTATGCCGGCGCTGTTTATCCTTCTGATTATTTTGATGATACGCGCAATGACGCTACCGGGCGCCGGTGAGGGCATCAAATACATGCTAACCCCTAATTTTTCTATGGTGACCGGCGAGACCGTATTAGTAGCGCTGGGGCAAGCTTTCTTCTCGCTCTCTTTGGGTATGGCCATTATGATCACCTACGGCTCATATTTGAAAAAGGATGAAAATCTAGCCAAAAACACAGCGTTGGTCTGCGGTCTAGACACCCTAATAGCCTTCCTGGCCGCTTTCATAATCATCCCGGCTGTTTTTGCCACCGGCGTGGACCCTGGTAAGGGAGGTGGCTTTGCTTTTATTTCTCTGGCGACCGTGTTCCAAAATATGCCGCTGGGCGTGCTTTTCGGGGTACTGTTCTACTTACTACTATTCTTCGCCGCCATCACTTCCGCTATGTCGTTAATGGAAGGCACAGTAGCGGCGATTACAGAACAAAAAAATATGGATCGCATAAAAGTTACTATAGGTCTGGCCATAGGCATGTTGGCGATAGGTCTTTTCTACACCTTATCCCAGGTCAACATGAATCTAAAGGGTGTATGGTTCGACTTTGCTAACGGGGTTACTTTCCCCATACTGGGAGATTTTATGGAATTTCTAACCGACCGCCTGCTTATCCCCATAAATGCTTTGATAGCCTGTTTGCTGGCGGGCTGGGTATGGGGTGCTAAAAATGGTGTGGATGAAGTACGCCAAAATGGCAAGTTCCCCTTTAAGCTGGCGGACGCTTGGTCCTTTGCGGTTAAATTCGTAGCCCCGGCCGCCATCGTAATCATCATTGTGTTCGGCATAGTGATGGGTAAAACTTATAGTTAATAGCCATAAAAAATGGGCGCGGCTTTTGCCGCGTCCATTTTTTATGACCTTTTACACAATGCCCTGAGCCAGCATGGCTTCGGCTACTTTGACGAAACCGCCGATATTGGCGCCGTTGACATAGTTAACATAGCAGGCGTCCACACGGCCATATTCCATACAAGTTTCGTGGATACCGGCCATTATTTGCTTAAGCTTGGCGTCTACTTCCTCAGAAGTCCAGCTATAACGCATGCTATTCTGGCTCATTTCCAAACCAGAGACAGCCACGCCGCCGGCATTGGCAGCCTTGCCGGGCGCATACAGTATCTTTGATTCTATGAAGGCGTCTACCGCTTCTTTGGTAGAAGACATATTGGAACCTTCGGCCAAACACCAGCAACCATTATTGAGCAAAGTCTTGGCATCTTCTCCGTTGATCTCGTTCTGGGTGGCGGTGGGACAAGCTATGTCACAAGGCACTTCCCAAGGCTTACGGCCAGCTCGCCACTCCAGGCCAAATTCGTCGGCAAAATCCTTAGCCGGACGGCGGTCGCGCGCCCACAGCGGCTCAATGAAATCGGCCATTTCCGCGCTGATGCCCTGGGGCACATATACATAACCGTGCTGGTCGCCAATGGTGACGACCTTGCCGCCAAGTTCATTGACCTTGCGGATCAGGTGGGTGCCTACATTACCGTAGCCGGAATTGACCACCGTTTTGCCTTCAAGGCTTTCGCCCTTGGTTTTAAGCATGGCGTCGGCAAAATAAATAGTGCCGTAACCGGTGGCTTCCGGGCGAATCAAGCTGCCGCCAAAAGAGCGGCCTTTGCCCGTAAACACGCCGGTAAACTCATTGGCCAACCTTTTGTAATGACCAAACATATAGCCTACCTCGCGCGCGCCCACACCGATGTCACCTGCCGGAACATCAAGATCCGGCCCGATATGACGGTACAGCTCATTCATCAAAGAGTGGCAGAAACGCATAACCTCGTTATCGGATTTACCAACGCCGTCGAAATCGGCGCCACCCTTGCCGCCGCCCATGGGCAACGTGGTCAGGCTGTTTTTAAAGGTTTGCTCAAAGGCCAGAAATTTAAGAATTCCTAAGTTTACGGTTGGCGAAAAACGCATACCGCCCTTATAGGGGCCGATGGCGCTGTTATGCTGCACGCGGTAACCGCGGTTAATCTGCACCTCGCCCTTATCGTCCACCCAGGGAATACGGAACTGAATTACGCGCTCCGGCTCTACCATGCGCTCCAGTATTTTGGCCTTTTCGTACTTGGGGTTAGCATTGATGAAAGGGATAAGCGAAGCCACCACTTCCTCCACCGCCTGGTGGAACTCTTTTTCACCAGGGTCCTTGGCGATAACCGTTGCCATGAAATCTTGCAAGTTCAAAGCCATTAAATTACCTCCTTTTTTATCATACGATGCAAAAAAACCACTTTATCGCATACAATATTATTGTACCCGTTTTTACCCGGTAAAGCAAGGGTTGAAAATTATAAAAATATTCTGCAAACTATTAAACAAATAACCAATCGGGCGCCTTCCCCACCCCATCCTATATTCTCCATCCACTATCCTCTATTTTGGTCCCCCGAAAGCCACGTTCTCCTGCCCCAGCAATCCATCCAACGCCTCTAAGGCCGCCTTGTCTACGCTGATGCCGGTGACGCCGGGGAAAGGGGCGTAATCCTTCACGTCGGCATAATAGGACCACACCGGCGTGGGGCCGGGATACACGGATAAAAAGCCGCGTATCTCCTGCAACAAATCTTGATCGCTCTCGCTTTGCAGGCGCAGATACAGTATGGGTTGCTTTACCCCGTTTACCAGCAACTGACTCGCCCCGTCTTCCACTTTTAGTTTGCCGTCCACAAACAGCACCCGCCCATTAGCCAGATATGGCCGCAGATTATTATACACGCGCGGAAAAACCGTGCAGCGCAGGGTCCCACTGTTATCTTCCAGCCAGAAATTGGCCATTAGATCCCCCTTTTTGGTGAAGCGCTGGGACAAATTGGTAATAAGCCCGCACAAAGACACCTGCGCTTCTTTTGTTTCTTTTGTCGACAAAACTTCCTGCGCGGGCTGGTTTAAGGCAGCGATCTCCATTTGCCCCTTGCGGTTGAGGCGTCCGCCATAAGCATCCAGAGGGTGGCCGCTTACATAAAAGCCTAGCATCTCCTTTTCCAGATCCAACAAATCCATAAATCCCAGTTCCGGCAGTTGAGCCAATGTAAGCTGAGGGGTTGAGGGGGCGCTTAGGCCAAAATCGAATAGGGATATCTGAGGATTTTCTTTATCCTGCATCAGCTTTTTGGCTAATTCCAAGGTGTCGTCCAATGAGCTTAGCAAAGTGGCGCGGTTATAGCCCAGGCCATCCAAGGCGCCGCATTTGACCAGGCTTTCCAGCATCTTGCGGTTCAACGGCACGCGCTGGCAAAAATCGGCCAGCGAAACGAAAGGACCGCTTTGTTCCCGTTCTTCCACCATAGCCCGCACTGTTTCGCGGCCCACATTCTTCACCGCGGCTAAGGAAAAGCGAATGCCGCCGTTCTTCACTGTAAATTTCAAACCGCTATCATTGATATGGGGCGGCTGCACCGTTATACCCATTTGCTTGCATTCCTCTATATACTCCGCCACCCTTTCACTGTTGCCCATCATAGAAGTAAGCGTGGCAGCCATCAGTTCCACGGGAAAATTGGCTTTCAGCCAGGCTGTCTGATAGGATACCAGCGCATAGGCGGCGCTGTGGCTTTTATTGAAGCCGTAACCGGCAAAATACTCCAATAAATCGAAGATATCCCCGGCGATACGCTCGGCCACGCCGTTTTTAACGCAGCCTGTCACAAAGTCCGCTCGGGCTTGCTTGATTATTTCCGGCTTTTTTTTGCCCATAGCTCGGCGCAGCATATCCGCCTCGCCTAAAGAAAAGCCCCCCAAAGCGCGGGCAATGCGCATCACCTGTTCCTGATAGAGTATCACGCCATAGGTCTCGCTTAGGATGGGCTCCAGCAGTTCATGCTTATACTTAAGGGTTTGCGCGCCATGTTTGCCGGCGATAAAATCCTCTACCATGCCGCTGCCCAGCGGCCCAGGGCGGTAGAGGGCTTCCAGGGCTATAATATCTTCGAAGCGCTCTGGCTGCAGGTTTTTGAGTATGCGGCGCATACCATCGCTTTCCAGCTGGAACACCGCCGCGCTTTCGCCCGCGCTAAGCATACGATAAGTCGCCTCGTCGTCTAATGGTATGGCGTCGATGTCGATTTTAAGCCCGCTTGTTAGGCGAATATTTTCCAATGCGTCGTCTATCACGCTTAAGGTGCGTAATCCAAGTAGATCCATTTTCAGCAAGCCGCAGCTTTCTACCTGGTCTTTGGCATACTGTGTGGTAACGGCGCCATCCGCGCCCTTTTGCACCGGCATATAACTGATGAGTTCCTCGGGCGCTATCACTACCCCGGCAGCGTGCTTGCCCGAATGACGTGGCATACCTTGGATATTGCTGGCTACGTCCAAGACTTCCCGTACCCGCGGATCATTATCATAAAGCAGGCGCAGATCCGGATTTTTCTCCAGAGCTTCCTGTATACTTTTGATGCGCGGATCATCCGGTATCAACTTGATCACTTTATCCACGTCGGCATAGGGCATATCCAGCACCCGGCCCACATCGCGCACCGCGCCCTTGGTCAGCATAAAGCTGAAGGTGATGATCTGCGATACCTTATCCGCGCCGTATTTGCGTACCAGATAATCCACGACCTCGCCCCGGCGCTCATCGCTGAAATCCATATCTATATCGGGCGGGGAGATACGTTCCGGGTTTAAAAAGCGCTCGAAAAGCAAATCATACTTGATAGGGTCGATATTGGTTATACCCAAACAATAGGCAACCAGGGAACCGGCGGCGCTGCCCCGGCCCGGTCCTACGGATATGCCTTGCTGACGCGCATAGTTTATCATATCCCATACAATAAGAAAGTAGCCGGGAAAATCCATTCTGTTTATTACGTCCAGTTCGAAATTTAGCCGTTCCTGCAATTCTTTATCAACCGTGGCATAGCGTCTTAAGAGCCCTTCTTCGCACAGTTCGCGCAGATAGCTTTGCAAATCATGCTCTGGCGGCGCCTGATAATCCGGTAAAAAGAGGTGACCGAACTCAAATTCCACCCGGCAACGTTCAGCTATTAAAGCGGTATTGGCCAAGGCCCGCGGATAAGCCCTAAAAAGCGCCGCCATTTCGAATTCACTCTTAAGGTAAAACTGATCATTGGCAAAGCGCAGGCGGTTTTCATCGGCGCGGATCTTGCCCGTTTGTATGCACAACAAGATATCATGGGTATCCGCGTCCGTTGCCCATACATAGTGGAGATCATTGGTGGCTACCAAAGGAATCTGAAGTTCCGCGGCTAGGCCCGCCAAAGCGGGCAAGACTTTCAGTTCCTCCTCTAAGCCGTGGTTTTGCAGCTCTATGAAAAAATTATCCGCGCCGAACAATTCTTTATAGTCGGCGGCCAATTTTTTCGCCTCGTCAGCGCGGCCCAAGAGCAAAAGCTCCGGTATTTGCCCGGCCACGCAGCCGGAGAGCGCTATCAACCCTTCGTGGTATTGACGCAGCAGTTCTATATCCACGCGCGGTTTATAGTAGAACCCTTCCAAATAAGCCAAAGAGACCAGGCGGCAGAGATTTTGATAACCGATATTGTTTTCCGCCAGCAGCACCAGGTGAAAAGCGGCTTCGGCCGGACCGCCGCCGCGTTCGAAACGGCTGCCGCCAGCCACATAGACTTCGCAGCCGATGATGGGCTTGATACCAAGGCTTTTGGCTTTTTGATAAAAATCTATCACACCGTACATGACGCCATGGTCGGTGATGGCGCAGGCGGACATGCCCAATTCCGCCACGCGCGCTAGCAGATCATCCAGCTTAGCCGCCCCGTCCAGTAGGCTGTATTCGGTGTGATTATGCAAATGAACAAAAGTCATAGACCCTCACTGAAGAACGATTAACAATTTCTATCCTCTCGCATCTATTTTCAGCCCTCTTTCCGTAAAACTCAAGTGTTTACCGTCGGCCACAATTAGGTGATCCAGCACCGTTATATCCAGTGCGCTCAGCGCCGTGGCCAACTGTTCCGTTACAGCTAGGTCGGCGGCTGACGGTTTAAGGCTGCCGCCGGGGTGGTTATGGGCTAGGACAACGCTTTTGGCCCGGCAACGCAGGGCTGCCTCGGCCACTGTTCGCGGTTCCAAGCCTACGCTGTCTGGGGCGCCTTCGTTTATTTTCACTGCCTGAATCACATTATTGCGCGCGTCTAGGCAAATTAGGAAAAATAACTCCCGCCTCTCGCCAATAAAGAGATGTGTAATGTAGTCGGCCAGCTCCCGGCGGTCATGTATCACGTCGCGGGGTTTGTTGCGCGCCAGCTGATAGTAGCGCCAGAGATCCGGCAACAGCGTTAGCAAAAGCGCCGTATGAGCGCCCAACCCCTTAAACTGCCGCAGATCCTCGTAATCGGCTTCCAACACGGCGCGCAGAGAACCGTAGCGCTCTATTAGTCTATGGGCCAGATCATTGGTATCACCCTGGGGCAGGCCATAATAGAGCAACAGTTCCAAAACCTGATGTTCATTAAAGGAGGCCAGCCCATCATCCAGAAAACGCTGTTTTAAGCGCTGGCGGTGACCGGCATGTAAGTTTTCTGGCATTCTATCTTCTGTCCTCTGGCATCTTATAATCTATAATTGGGCGCTTCCTTAGTTATCTGCACATCATGGGGGTGGCTTTCTTTTAAACCTGCCGCTGTAATACGAACAAAGCGGCTTTCGCGCTTTAAGGTTTCAATATCGGGGGCGCCGCAATAACCCATGCCGGAACGCAGCCCGCCCATTAATTGGAACACCGTATCGGCCAGCGGTCCTTTAAAGGGCACGCGGCCTTCTATGCCCTCGGGTACCAGTTTGTCGCTGTCGTCCTGAAAATAGCGGTCGGAAGAGCCTTCCTTCATGGCGCCGACGCTGCCCATACCGCGATACACCTTAAAACTGCGGCCCTGATAGATCTCTATTTCGCCGGGGCTTTCCTCGGCNCCGGCTAATAAACTGCCCAGCATCACGCTATCCGCCCCGGCGGCCAAGGCCTTTACGATATCGCCGGAATACTTGATGCCGCCATCGCCGATTATCGGTACATCATAAGCAGCCGCCGCATTGGCCGCGTCGTAAATGGCGGAAATCTGCGGCACGCCAATGCCGGCGATCACGCGCGTGGTGCAAATGCTGCCGGGGCCTATGCCAACCTTAACGCTATCCGCGCCGGCGGCGATAATATCACGCGTGGCCGAGTAGGTTGCCACATTGCCAGCCACCACATCCATAGCGGGGAAACGCTCTTTTATTGCCGTTACCATACGCAATACGTTTAAGGAATGGCCATGGGCCGTATCCACCACCAAAGCGTCTACGCCCGCCTCCACCAGCGCTTGAGCCCGCTCCATAGTATTAGCGGCTATGCCCACCGCCGCCGCCACGCGTAAACGGCCATGGTCGTCTTTGGCGGAAAAAGGGTATTTTAAGTTTTTCTGTATATCCTTGATGGTGATCAGCCCGCGCAGAAAACCGTCTTTATCCACTAGGGGCAATTTCTCTACCTTATGTTTTTTAAGTATTTCCTGAGCCTGNGCCAAATCCGTACCCACCGGCGCGGTAACCAAATTATCGGAGGTCATAACATCGGCGATCAGCTGATTATAATCGGTCTCGAAACGCAAATCGCGGTTGGTTAGTATACCCGCCAGCTTATTTTGTACGGTAATGGGCACGCCGGAAATATGATACTGTTCCATGATCCGCAAGGCATCGGCAATGGTGTGCTGTGGGCTTAAGAAGATGGGATCGACAATAACGCCGTTTTCCGAGCGTTTTACCTTATCTACCTCGAAAGCTTGCTGCTCTATGCTCATGCTCTTATGGATAACGCCTATACCGCCCTCGCGGGCCATGGCTATGGCCATACGAGATGTAGTGACCGTATCCATACCCGCTGAAACCAGCGGAATATTTAAACGGATATTACGGGAAAAGCGCGTGCGCAGATCCACATCCTTAGGCAAAACATCGGAACGGCCCGGCGTCAGCAATACATCATCGAAGGTCAAGCCCAAAGCAGAGAACCTTTCATCCCCCTCCGTGGCAAATTGATACAGGCTGAGTTTATGTTTTGGCTCCAACTCTTTCCCCTCCTACCGGTATACCGGCTTTTATATAAGTATACCATGTTTTATAGGTGCGGACAATAACAATTATTCTTATTTATGTTTTGTTAATACCCGCAGATCCTCAACCTTATCTGTTTTTTCCCAGGGTAGATCCACATCCGTGCGCCCGAAATGCCCGTAAGAGGCTATTTGTTTATAGATAGGACGCTGCAAATCGAATTGCTCGATGATAGCGGCGGGACGCGTATCGAATATTTCCCTGCAGGCTTCTATCAGTTTATGCTCCGCCACCTGCCCGCTGCCAAAAGTCTCTACCCTAAGAGATACCGGTTCGGCCACGCCTATGGCATAAGCCAACTGCACTTCGCAACGGGCTGCCAAGTTTGCGGCCACGATATTTTTTGCGATATAGCGCGCCATATAGGAGGCGGAGCGATCTACCTTGGTAGGATCCTTGCCGGAAAAAGCTCCGCCGCCATGACGGGCCATGCCGCCATAGGTATCCACGATGATTTTGCGCCCGGTCAGACCGCTGTCCCCGTGGGGGCCGCCAATAACAAAACGCCCGGTGGGGTTGATCAGATAGCGAGTATGCTCGTCTAGCATATCTTGCGGCAGCGTATCCCTGATCACCTTTTCAATGATAAAGGGGCGCAAATCAGCTAGTTCTACATCCGATCTGTGTTGGCTGGAAATGACCACCGTATCTAGACGGCGCGGCCGCCCCGTTTCATCATATTCCACCGTTACCTGGCTTTTGCCATCCGGCAGTAGAGGGGAGAGTATATCCGTTTTACGCACCAAGGCCAGGCGGCGCGTTAACTGATGGGCCAGGCTGATGGGCAGCGGCATCAGTTCCGTAGTTTCATTGCAGGCAAAGCCGAACATCATGCCTTGGTCACCGGCGCCAATGGCGGCAAAGCTATCGCTACTTCCCTGTTTGCTTTCCAGGGCTTGATTGACGCCCATGGCGATATCCGAGGATTGTTCGTCGATACAGGTCATAACGGCGCAAGTATCGCCATCGAAGCCGTATTTGGCCCGCGTATAGCCTATCTCGCGTACTGTCTGCCGCACCACCTGCGGAATATCCACATAGCAATCGGTAGTAATCTCTCCGGCTACCAACACCAAACCCGTGGTCACTAGCGTTTCACAGGCCACTCGGCTGTTTTTATCCTGGGTCAGCATAGCGTCTAAAATCGCGTCGGAAATCTGATCCGCCATCTTGTCCGGGTGACCCTCTGTCACCGATTCGGAAGTAAAAAAACTACTCATACCAAACCCCCTCCTTTTTTTATGTAAAATTTAAAATGTGGAATGTAGAATTATAGTAAAATGCCTGCTGGAATAATATATTAAAAAAGCTGGGCATTTCGCCTTCATTTTACATTTTACATTCTACATTATCCAGCTTCGCTATCTCGGCAATCAAGCGCCGAGCCAATTCTGTTTTAGATAGTATTGGCCATTCTTCCACTTTGACCGTACCATTAGCTGGGCGGATGACGCTTACTATATTGGTATCGCTGTCAAAGCCAGCGCCCTTTGTCAACACATGATTGGCTACGATCATATCCAGGTTTTTCTTTTGCAGCTTGTCTGTGGCGTAGGCCGCAAGATTTTCTGTCTCCGCGGCAAAGCCCACTAATATTTTGCCGCCCTTTTCTCGCCCCAGCGAGGCTAAAATATCACGGTTGGCGCAAAGAGCCAGGTTTTGCTCCCGCCCTTTTTTAATTTTTTGTTCCAAACGCCGTTGCGGCCGATAATCGGCCACAGCCGCCGCCATGATCACTATATCGCAGGCCGGGTAATGCCGCCACACCGCGTCAAACATCTCGTCGGCGCTCACCACGCGCTCTATGATAAGCCCCGGCGGCGCGTTGATGGCTGTGGGACCGGAAATAAGCGTAACCGCAGCCCCGGCTTGCGCCGCCGCCTCGGCCATAGCATAGCCCATCTTACCGGAACTGCGATTGCCAATATAACGCACTGGATCAATATACTCATGGGTAGGGCCGGCTGTCACCAGTACCTTTTTGTTTTTAAGCAGCGGCGCCGGCGCATCCAGCAAGCGCAAAAGCTCTATTTTTAGCGTTTCTACATCCGGCAGACGCCCATTGCCAACCACGCCGCAGGCCAAACGGCCCTGCGTCGGTTCTATAAACAAGCAGCCGCGCTCCTCCAAAACGCCGATATTATGCTTTGTGGCCGCGTGAGCGTACATGTTCATGTTCATAGCCGGGACAAAGATTATGGGCGCGCTTGTAGCCAGCAAAGCCGCGGATAGCAAATCGTCGGCCAGGCCCGCCGCTGCCTT
>JGI24702J35022_10000731_pt1 | contig 20210 bp, 13 predicted proteins | sample TergutTh196P4_FD_35022 | JGI IMG/M metagenome (IMG submission 35022)
CAGATCCGGCGGTTTTCGATCAGTTCCAGGTTATGGCTTTCCCGGCAGTAAGAGGCGAGGTTAGTCCCGGTTCCAGCGCCGCCACCCTGGGTGAAGCTCTGGCGATGAATGCAAGACTGAGCGGCGAAAAAGCCGATGCAGCATGGAAATTCTTGAGTTTTATCTACGGAGAAGAGGGGATGGATCTGATGATGAAGGATGCCAATGTGGTAACCTACAAACTGGATGTCTCCAAATACGATGTGGATAATTTAACGAAACAGTATATCAACCTTATCGCCAATCAGCCCATGGGCTATGTTATCGATGCAATGATGGACGGGGAAGGGGTAAACAATGTACTTAACCCCGGTATCCAAGCCGTGATGATAGGGGACAAAACCCCTCAGCAGCTGGCCAATGAATATGAAGCCTGGGTAGCGGCTAACGATTCCAACAGAAAGAAAAAGTAATTTTTGCCGCGTTAGCGGCATTACAGAAGGAACCGGTGTTTGCCGGTTCCTTCCTGTTTAATAAGGCCGGTAAATCATGGATTATCGAACATCAAAACGGGTAAGCTATTATGCTTTTATTTTGCCTGCATTTCTTGTATACATCAGTGTACTAATAGTTCCCGTGATCTTCAGCGTTGCTCTGGGTTTTTTTCAGTGGAAAGGCTATGGCCCGATGAATTTTGTCGGGCTTGGCAACTATATCCAAATGTTCAGGGATCAGGTATTTCATATCGGGCTAAGAAACAACCTTATGATTGTCCTTATATCCGTATTCGGACAAATACCCCTGGGAATGCTTCTGGCATATATTCTGCACCGCAAAATGGTCCGGCAGGTTAATCTTTTTGAAACTCTCATTTTCCTGCCCATCACAATCTCCTCGGTAATAATCGCCCAGCTCTGGAACCAGATATTTTCTCCTGTGGGAATTTTCCCGACACTAATAAGAAATATTACCGGAAACCCCGATTATATTATGACCATCGTAGAGAAAAAAAACTGGGCCATTGTACCAATAATGGTGGTGCTTCTTTGGCAGCACACAAGTCTCTACATGGTTATATTCCTGGCAAATATGCAGCGCATACCCAACTCCGTAATCGAAGCAGCACAGCTGGAAGGCGCAGGAGAAGGAACTATCTTCATAAAGATTATTGCCCCACTGCTTGGTTATGTGATCTTTATCAATTCAGTATTGGCAATATCGGGAAGCTTTAAAAGTTTTGATCTGATCTATTCAATGACACGCGGCGGTCCGGCTCACTATACCGAGGTTATAGCTGTGTACATGTACAATTCCACCTTCGTACACCAAAATTACGGCTATGGGAGCGCCCTTGCAATAATAATTATTATATTCAGCGTGATTACGATTCTGCTTTCCAGAACAATATCAAAAGCCCTGAAGGTTGAATAGGAGGAACTGTGAAATATGATACAAAGCCTCTTCAACAGGCGCCTCCCCTTTGGCGAATTAGTGCGTATATCCTCATGCTTATTTTCGCGGTACTGACAATCTATCCCCTGGCATGGCTGGGTTATTCATCTTTAAAACCGAACCGTGAAATTATGCAGAATCCTTTGGCCCTGCCGCGGCATCCAACTCTTGACAATTATTTTACGGCATGGGAACTGGCCGGGCTCGGTTCGGCCCTGTTGAACAGCGCCTTCTACACTATTATATCTACCACCATTACAGTTTTTATTTCCCTGGCTGCAGCTTTCGGACTGGCAAAATTCCCGTTTAAAAGCAAAAATCTCTTTATCAGCGCATTCGCCCTGGGGCTGATGATCACCGTTCACGCTGTAATCATTCCCCTTTTCCTTGTAGAGGTAAAACTCAGGATTGTTAACACCCGGCTGGGGATCATACTTCCCTATGTTGCATTCGGTATTCCTCTTTCGGTAATGATTGGGCTTTCATTTGTCCGGGGTATTCCGGATTCCCTTATTGAGTCAGCTGAAATTGACGGCGCCAGGTACTCTTATATTTTCTGGAAGATGATCGTACCTTTATCCACTCCGGTAATCACAACAATGGCAATACTTTCGTTTCTTTCTCACTGGAACGAATTTCTCTTCGTCTTTGTTTTTACTTCCAGCGCATCGTTAAAAAGCCTGCCTCCCGCAATAACCATATTCGCGGGGAAGCGTATGGTAGAGTACGGTCTTCAGTACGCAGCCCTGGTAATCGGAATCCTGCCGATGTTCATTTTCTACCTATGTTTTCATTCTCAGCTTATAAAGGGCTTTGGTGAAGGCGCCCTGAAAGAGTAATTAATGCGTATTTTATTTGGCGGCATGAACCATGAATCCAATTCCCTAAATCCCATAATCACCGGTGAAGATGATTTTGTGGTGTTCCGGGGAAATGAAATTACAGATAAAGGTTTGCTTCCCCATTATTCTTCTACGGGCATAATCAATACCCTGCGCGATGCAGGAGCGGAAATTATTCCCGCAATTATATGCCGGGCAGTTCCCAACGGGGTAGTTTCAGCGGCTTTCTACAAAAAGATAAAAGCGGAATTTCTGGATCGCGCAAAAGAAGCGCTGCGGAACGGTCATATAGACGGGATATGCCTTGCCCTCCACGGTTCCATGAAGGTAGAAGGTTTGGGCTGTGCGGAGGGTGACCTCTGTTCCGCTTTACGTGAGGTTTTTCCGGCAATTCCCATGACAGCAGCCCTTGATATGCACGCCACCATTACACCGGAACTCCTCAAAGCGGTAAACGGCTTTGTAGGGTACAAGACCGCCCCCCATGTGGATTGTGCGGAAACCGGAGCCCACGCAGCCAGAATGCTTCTTAAAGCCCTGAATAGGGGAGTTTCAATTCATACAGCGTATCAAAAGATACCCATGATGATAGCAGGAGAAAAATCCGAAACCTCCGCCGAGCCTATGATATCCCTTATTGAGCAATGCCGAAAAGCCGAAAAAATACCCGGAATAGAAGCAGCATCCCTGCTTTTGGGTTTTCCCTGGGCCGATGATGAGCACAATGCTATTTCAATTCTTGTGAGTTACTTTTGCGATCAAAATTTGCCCGGACTAGTCAGTACCCCGGAATATGGCTGCCTTGACATTGTGAACAGAGCCGGTAAAATCGCCCGGGAATTAGCCGCGGAATTCTGGAACCGCCGAAAGGAATTTGCCTTCCGTACCGAATTCTACGATACAAGAGAAGCCCTGGCTGCGGCTTACGGTTATATTGAAAAGGGTGAGCGTCCTGTTTTCCTTTCCGATTCTGGTGATAATCCTACTGCCGGGGCAACAGGAGATTCTACGGACCTGCTTAAAGCAATAATGGAAACAATGGACAGGGCAGATAGCCTCCCCACACCGCTTCTTTATTCCGGGTTTTACGATTCAGCGGCAGCGGCGTTATGCGTAAAAGAGGGAGAAGGGTCTGAACCGGAAATAACCCTGGGAGGTAACTGGGACAAAGACAACGGAAAAAAGATACCGCTAAAGGTAAAGGTGAAAAAGATATACCGAAACTACGGTCCATACAGGTCGGATCTTGTACTGGTCTCTTACAGGAACCTGCTTTTATGCATCACTTCCAAACACATTGGCTTTGGCGATGAGGATCTGCTTCCATGTCTGGGAATAAACCCCCAGGACTATTGCCTTGTAGCTGTAAAGCTTGGTTATCTTGAACCTTGTTTCAGAAATATCGCAGCCAGGGCAATAATGGCCACCACAAAGGGATGTTCAAATGAGGTCTTGGAAACCATTCCCTATAAAAAAGTTCAGAGACCCATCTACCCGCTTGATCCGGAAATGGAATGGTCGCCGCATTTTTAAGTTGCTTTTATCAATATCCCTTCCCAGGGAAGCATGACGCCGTTTAAATCTCCGCGGGCTGTAGAGGAAACAAGAGCTGCGCCCTGCAGGAAGCCTGCCGTCTTTTCTGGCAGCTTTATTTTGCGGGAAGAAAAATTTAATGCTGTCGTGTAAACTTCTTCTCCCAGTTTGCGCTGAAAAAACATAAGATGTGTATCCGCATAAAGAGGTATAAATTCGCCATGCTTAAGACAATCGCTTTTCTGTCTTAGAGAAATAAGTTTTTTATAAAAATTCAAAACCGATTTTTGGTCATTTTTCTGGGAAGCATAATTTATATATCTGTAATTGGAATTAATGCCCAGCCAGGGTTTTACTTTACTGAAGCCTGCGTTTTCTCCGCTATCCCACTGCATTGGAGTACGGGCGTTATCCCGTGAGCTGGCCTTGATCCACTTCCAGCGTAAAAAGCCCGGGACATGCATTTTTTTCATGAGCTTATTAAGTCCATGGCTTTCCACATCATTTACCTCGTCCAGGCTCTTAAAATCAAAATTTGTCATGCCGATTTCCTGGCCCTGGTAAATAAAAGGCGTGCCGCGCAATGTTAATTCCAAAATGGCAAGCATCTTGGCGCTCCGTTCCCGGTATTCTCCGGAGCCGGAAGAACGGTTTCCCGGGCCCGCCGCACGGCTTGTTTTGGCCGCGCCGAAGTGTGACACTATGCGGGCCTGGTCGTGGTTTTCCAGATACAGGGCGTTCCACTCAAGGCCCTGCTGCCATTTGGTTAAAACCTCAAGAAGTTTTGAAGCCCGGAACTTTTTTGGAATAAACCTGGCAATACGCCGGTCTATCTCAAGATGTTCAAAATAAAAAAGCATGTCCAGTTCTTTGCGGCTTTCACCGGAGAGAAGTTTTGCCTCCGGAAGATCAACCATTACGGTTTCACCCACGGTAAAGCAATCATACTTATCAAGCACATCACGGCGCAGTTCCCGCAGTATGGCGTGGTTTCCCTCCTGGGATTTATAATGCTCAATGCCCCGGACAGCCATGCTTTTTTTCCCGTCATCAAAGCTTGTTTTGTAAATAATATTAATCACATCGCAGCGGAAACCGGCGGCCCCTTTTTCCAGCCAGAACCGCAGAACATTTTTAATTTCTTCAATAACTTTGGGATTCCTGTAATTAAGGTCCGGCTGTTTTTTGTCAAAAAGGTGAAGATAATATTCGCCGCTTTTTTCGTCGTACTCCCAGACCTCGCCGGCAAAAAAGCCAGTCCAGTTGTTGGGCGGCGGCTTTTTGCCGTCAGGCGAAATTTTACCTGCCGCCGAACCCGGACGCCAAATATAATAATCCCGGTAGGGACTTGAAGGATCCCTGCTCTTTTGGAACCACTCATGCTCATCGGAGGTGTGGTTTATTACAAGGTCCATAATAATCTTTAAGTCCCGTTTTGCGGCCTCGGCAAAAAGCCTTTCCATGTCCGCCATGGTTCCGAATTTGGGATCAATGGAATAGTAGTCGCTTATATCATAGCCGTTGTCGGCATCCGGAGATTTGTACACGGGCGAAAGCCATATTATGCCTGCTCCCAAATCTTTTATTTCATCCAGCCGGGAAATGATCCCCGGTATGTCGCCAATGCCGTCACCCTGCTCTCCGTTAAGCCCCGGAGTATCCTGAAAACTCCGGGGATAAATCTGATAAGCTATTGCGTCTTTCCACCAGGTCTTCATATAACATCCCTCACTGCTTTTTACATCTCCCCGGCGGGGAGCGGATCATGATGAATAACGTTTTGTTTCCATTTTCCGGAAAAGAGATAGACAACGATTACAAGAAGTACTCCGGCACTCGCTACAGGCGCGCCCAGCCCTACACCCCTTAAACCCCAGCCCAGAGTGATGCCAAAAAAGTAGCATACAGGTACCCGAAGAAGTATGGAAGATAATGTACCGGTAATAAGGGTAAAGAAGGTATGGCCCCCGCCTATAAGAAAACCATTGATACAGAAAATAAAAGGTATAAATAGAAAATCAAAGGCAAAAGAACGAATATAAATAATCCCATCCCGAATCATCAGGGGATCGCTTCCAAAGATTCTCAGAATAGAAGCCGGGAATATCATCACAAGGACGAAAAATGAATAAGTGACACAGACAGAAAAGAAAGTACCGATTCGACAGGCTTTGACAGCGCGATCGATCCGTCCCGCGCCAAAATTCTGGGCGCTCATGGCGGAAATTGAAGCGCTCATGGCCTGAGTGGGCATAAAGGCAAAGCTGTTGAACTTTCCAATTGCCCCAACGCCGGCAGAAGCCGTAACCCCGCCGACAATATTGACTATTGCTGTAATAAACGTAAATGAAAGACTGGTGATGCTGTTCTGTATGCATGTAGGCAGACCGATCTTGAAGATATACCTCAACTGTTCCCCGTATATCCTGAAGGACCTGAGCTTAAAATCGAACTGAAAATTGTTCCTTGACATATAACGGATACACAGGAAGACGCTCATGGCCTGGGAGATAACAGTAGCCAATGCCGCTCCGAATGCGTTCCATTTAAAAACAGCCACAAAAATGATGTCCAAAACCACGTTTGTAATACAGGCAGCAGTGACAAAGTAAAGGGGCTGCCTGGAATTACCCATTCCCCTGAGTATGGCGCTTAGCGCATTGTAGCCAAAAATAAAAATAATCCCCGTAAGGGTTACGGTCAGGTAGCTGTCGCTTTCCGCAAAAGACTCCTGTGGTGTACGTATAAGGCGCAGAACCGGTATTCTAAGCAATAACATTATTACGGTAATAATTATGGACAGGATCACAAGAAGGGTAATGAGCGTTGTGATAACCCGCTTAAGAGCCATCCTGTTTCCGGCTCCCATATACTGGCCTATAAGCACAGTACCTCCCATACAGAGACCTATAATGGTATTGGTTAGAATAAAGGTAACCTGGCCTCCAATATTTACAGCGGACATGCTTTCGGTGCCGCAGAATTGCCCCACAATAAGCATGTCAGCCACATTATAAAGAGACTGGATAAGATTGGAAGCCAGAAAGGGAATGGCAAACAGCACTAGCTTGGTAAGTACATTCCCTTTTGACAGATCGTTTTCTATTCGTGACATATATTTGGCCAGAACCTCAGGGCCGTTACGTGTTTATCGAGCTAAATAACACCCTGATCCAGCATCGCTTTGGCAACTTTTTTAAAGCCCGCCACATTTGCACCCAGAACAAAATTTCCAGGCATTCCGAATTCTTTTGCCGCATCATCAATGTTATGGAAAATGCCTGTCATGATGGTTTTCAATTTTGCGTCAACCTCATTGAATGACCAGTAAAGTCTGGCGCTGTTTTGGGACATCTCGAGGCCTGATGTAGCCACGCCGCCGGCATTGGCTGCTTTCCCGGGGAAGAAAGTAATGCCTTCTTTGAGTAAATAATCCGTTCCTTCCAGAGTTGTAGGCATATTGGCGCCTTCCGCGATAATTTTACATCCTGAGGCAACAAGTTTTTTAACATCCTCCAGATTGAGTTCATTTTGTGTCGCGCAGGGCATTGCAATATCGCATTCAAGATCCCATACTCTGCCTTTGCCAGCTTCTGCATAAACGGCATCCGAATGGACATTGGCGTATCCGGCGATTCTTCCGCGCTTTGCAAGTTTGATGTCTTTAATCGTATCAAGGTTGATTCCGCTCTTGTGATAGACATAGCCGCTGCTGTCGGACATGCTTATTACAATGGCTCCGAATTGCTTTGCTTTTTCGGCAGCGAAGATTGCTACATTGCCGCTGCCTGAAATGACAACCCGTTTGCCTTTGAAACTGTCTCCCATTCCGTTAAGGTATTCTTCGACCAAATAAACAAGACCGTAACCTGTTGCTTCTGTTCTGGCAAGGCTTCCGCCCCAGCCAATACCTTTGCCTGTCAGTATGGGTTCAAAAGCATTGGTAATCCGTCTGTACTGGCCATACATATAGCCGATTTCCCTGGCCCCTACACCCATGTCTCCTGCAGGTACATCAGTATCAGGACCAATATGCCGGTACAATTCTGTCATAAAAGACTGACAAAAACGCATTACTTCGTTATCGCTTTTTCCTTTTGGATCAAAATCAGCTCCGCCTTTGCCGCCGCCAATGGGAAGTCCGGTAAGGGAATTTTTAAAGGTTTGCTCAAAACCGAGAAATTTTATAACGCTTAAAGTTACCGAGGGATGAAAACGCAAGCCCCCCTTATAAGGCCCGATTGCCGAATTGAACTGAACCCTATAACCCCTGTTAACTCTGACTTTTCCGGAATCATCTATCCACGGAACCCTGAACATAATGCACCGTTCAGGCTCGACAAGCCTTTCAAGAAGACCTGACTTTTCATATATATCATTATTATCAACAATAATCTTCAATGAATTTAAAACTTCCTTTGAAGCCTGCAGAAATTCCGTCTCGCTTGAATTTTTTCTTTCGATATCAGCAATAATTGTATCTACGTAACTCATTTAATTCTCCATATGGTTATTCAACAACACTTCCAAAATGCTTGTCAATTCCCTGCCGGGCATATATTTTTCCCTGATTGAACCATTGAAAAATAGATAATTATGAAATATGTTTAGGTTATGCAAAAAAGAAAAACTAAAATAGTTTGTTCTTTGGGTCCTGCATCATTCGAAGACTCTGTTGTACGCGATCTTGTTCTTTCGGGCATGAATGTAGCCAGGCTTAATTTTTCACACGGAACTCACGAAACCCATCGTACTTCAATAGAGAGTGTCAGGCGAATTTCAGATGAACTTGAGATACCTGTTGCTGTTCTATTGGATACCAAAGGGCCGGAAATTCGTACAGGCATGGTGAAAAACGACGGAAAAATAACAATTAACAAGGGAGACAATGTTGTTATAACCACCGATGATTGTTTTACCGCTGCGGCAGAAGGGCAAACTCCGGCAAGAATTTCCATCTCCTGGAAAGAAGCCGCGTCAAAACTGCAAAGCGGGCATCGTGTTCTTGTTGCTGACGGGCTTCTTGAGCTCACTGTGCTGGAAATTAAAAACAAAGGCATCTATTGCTGTGCCGGCAATACAGCGGTGATTGGCAGCAAAAAAAACGTAAACCTCATCGGCGTTCACGCTAACCTTCCCATTATGAGTGAACAGGATAAAAAGGATATCGCCTTCGGTGTGGAAATGGATGTTGATTTTATTGCCGCGAGTTTTTTAAGTTTCCCGCATGAAATCACCGAAATAAGGAAATATCTTGAAAGCTTAAATTCAACAATCAAGATAATTGCGAAAATAGAAAACGGTGAGGGACTTGCCAACATCAAAGAAATTGCGCAGCTTGCCGACGGTGTCATGGTAGCGCGCGGAGACCTCGGCGTACAGCTGCCCACCGAGCAGATCCCTCTTGTGCAAAAGCATATAATCAGCATTTGCCGAAAAGTGGGAAAGCCGGTTATTACCGCAACGCAGATGCTTGAATCAATGATTGTAAATCCTCGTCCCACCCGGGCAGAACTAACTGATGTGGCGAATGCAATTTTTGACGGAACCGACGCAGTGATGCTTTCAGCCGAAACGGCAGCCGGCGCCTATCCTGTGGAATCGGTAAAAATGATAGATAAAATTGCATGTACTGTGGAACAATCGGACGAATTCCGTATACGCATGAAAAAATTTCACGACGAATGCCTTACAGATGCACACAACCCGGAGGAAAACCTTAGTATTATCATGTCACGGTCGGGCGTTGAGATCGCTGCAGAGGTAAAAGCAAGGGCAATTGTAACGCCGTCACTCAGCGGCAATACCGCGCGGGTACTGAGTGTATTCAAACCTGATAAGCCGATCATAGCGGTAACACCCGACATACATGCTGAGCGTATGATGCAATTATATTGGGGGGTTCAAACTTTCAAACGGCCTTACGTTGACGAGTCGGAAAAAATGATACAGGACACTCTAAAAGCCGTATCGAAATCAGGCGTAGCAGGTATTGCTGATAAAATAATGCTCGTCGCAGGTCTGCCGCTCCAAAGTCCGCATATGGCGAATACAATCCGCGTTCTGATTCTTGGAACAGTACTTGCGCGCTCAAGCACCGGAGGTTTTGCAAACCCGGACATTACCCGCGCAAGCGGCAGAATAATCCACGCCGCCAACCTTAAAGACGCACGCGACGGAATCATGTCTTTGGGCGGCGAAATACTGGTTTGCAGGGTGCTGACAGAAGACTACATACCTATTATTCGTATAGTAGACGGAGTCATCTGCGAAGGCGTTTCAGAAATCAGCGAAGAAAAGCTGCGCAATATCAATCCTTCCCTGGTATGGCTTACCCATATAAGACGTGCTGTACAAAAGCTTGAATCCGGATTAACAGTAACGATTGACGCGAAACAGCTCCTTGTATACGAAGGTTCAATTTAATTCATCGTCTCCGTTCCCGGCGGCTTCCGGTTCCGGAGCTTCCGTATCCATGATGTTGTTAACAGGTTCCGGAACTTCCGTATCCATGGTGTTGTTAAACAGCTCGGGCCCGGCATTCGCTTTTGATGCTTCCTCTTCCTTAACGATACGGTCAACACCGATGACAAAGTCAGGCTTGTCTATGCTGAGGATCTTGACTCCCTGGGCACTGCGGCCCATCACCCTTATGGAGGAAACCTTTAGCTTTATGGATTTACCCTGGCTTGTAATGCACATGATTTCTTCGTTATCAAGGACACCGACACAGCCAACAATCTCACCGGTTTTATCTGTAATGGTATAGATCCTCTGTCCGCCCGTACCCCGTCCGTGTGAACTAAATTCACTGAATTCTACCCTTTTGCCAAAACCATATTCCGTAACGATCAGCATTTTTTCGTGAAGGGATTTTTTTCGGTCTTTTAAATCTGCCTTCTCGGATTTTTCCTGGATATCTACCCTAAGAAGGCCGGTTAATTCGTCATCTCCGCCGATCTTCATTCCAGTAACACCTCGGGAAGACCTGCCCATGGCGCGGATATGCTCTTCGTGGGTTCGCAGGGCACGGCCTTTCCGGGAGATTAGGACCACTTCGTCTTGTCCGCCGGTAAGAAGGGCACTGACAAGTTTATCACCTTCATCAAGACGTATGGCAATAATTCCCCTTGTTTTGGCATTGGAAAATTCGTTAACTGCAACTTTTTTTACTACGCCCCGGGCTGTCCCCATGAGGAGATAGGGACCTTCCGTTCCTTCATTGGTAAAGTCCTTTAACGCGACAATTGCAGTAATATCTTCGTTAGGCGAAACTGTAAGGAGGCTCTTGATATGGCTTCCCTTGCTTGTTCTGCTTCCCTCGGGAAGTTCATGAACCTTCATCCAGTAGGCTTTCCCCGCACTGGTGATAAACATTATGTACTCGTGGGTTGAAGCAACAAATATCTGCTCAACAAAATCGTCTTCTGAAAGTTTGGCGCTTATCATACCTTTGCCGCCCCGGCCCTGATTACGGTAACTGGAAACAGGCACACGCTTTACATAACCCATATTGGAAATAAGGATCATCATCTCTTCTTTTTTGATGAGGTCTTCGATATTGATGTTTTCAACTTCTCCGGCTACTATTTCGGTCCGCCGCTTGTCGCCGTATTTTTCAGCAACGGTCCGGGTCTCATCCTTGATGACTCCCCGCAATTTCTTTTCATCCACAAGAATGGATTTTAAATAGGCGATCAAGGTTTTAAGTTCAGCCAGTTCCTTTTCAATCTTTTCAACTTCAAGGCTGGTAAGGCGGCCAAGCTGCATTTCCACAATTGCCTTGCTCTGGGCTTCGGAAAGAAGGAAACGCTCCTGGAGTTTTTCTCTAGCCTGGGCAACATCCTTGGAAGCTTTGATGATGGCTACAACTTCGTCGATATTCGCCAGGGCAATAATGAGTCCTTCGAGTATATGCGCCCGCTCTTCCGCCTTCCTTAGATCATATTGCGTTCTCCGTGTAACAACTTCGATCCGGTGTTCTACGAAATAATGGACCAGGTCCTTCAGGTTAAGACACTGGGGCTTTCCCTGCACCAGAGCCAGGTTGATGATCCCGAAAGTAGACTGGAGCTGGGTATTGGAAAAAAGCTGGTTTAAAACCACTTTCAGGATGGCGCCTTTTTTAAGTTCAAAAACAAGCCGCACCGGCTCGCCCTTGCCGGATTCATCGTTGAAGCTTGCAATGCCATCGATGATTTTGTCACGGACCAGAACAGCGATACGTTCAAGAAGAGGTTTGATGTAAATTCCATAAGGAATCTCGTGGAATACAATGGTCTCCTTGCCGGACTTGGCAGTTTCAACGGTAAAACGGCCCCGGACCAGGATCTTGCCGCGGCCGGTTTTATAGGCTTCCCGTATGCCCCGCCGTCCAAAAATGATGCCTCCCGTGGGAAAATCCGGCCCGTGGACAAACTTCATAAGATCTTCAGTGGATAAATCCGGATTATCTATCAGGGCGCATACAGCCTCGCAGACTTCGCCGAGGTTGTGGGGCGCCATGTTGGTAGCCATACCCACGGCAATGCCGCTGGAGCCGTTTACGAGGAGATTGGGAACCACAGCAGGAAGCACTGTGGGTTCGGTTTCCTCCTCGGAAAAGTTGGGAACAAAATTGACTGTTTCCTTTCCCAGATCCTGAAGCATCTCCTCCCCAAAACGGGAAAGTTTTGCTTCGGTATAACGCATGGCTGCCGCACCGTCAGGAGCGAGAGAACCAAAGTTACCCTGGCCGTCGATTAGGGGATAACGGAGGGAAAAATCCTGGGCCATGCGAACCAGGGCGTCGTAGAGAGCAAGGTCCCCATGGGGGTGGAACTTCCCCATGGTATCGCCGACTATGCGGGCGCACTTCTTGGTAGCCGCATTATGCCTAAGACCCAGTTCCCCCATTGAATACATCAACCGCCTATGTACCGGTTTCAACCCGTCCCGGACATCCGGCAGGGCCCGTGAAACAATCACCGACATGGCATAATTGAGATAATCTGTTTTAACTTCATCTTCAATGGAAACGGGAATTACCTTCCCAGTGGGAGCTGCATCATCCAGCATTCCGGTATCAAGCACTATGGTAACCCTTACTTATTAATAAGACTTTTCAAAAACTCCAGATTATTGAAGCTGATTAATTGCTTCTGCTATTATACTGATTTGGCTTAAAATAGTAAATATTACGCGGAGAATGAGGGGGAGGCAGAATATATTTTCAACATTAACCATTATCCTGACAGACCAAAAATAATCAGCCCCTGAGCAATAATATAGGGCAGCATTGTAATGGCGTTAAAATACCTGGGTTTCTTCCCAAAAGCAAGATAGGTCATAAGCGTATCGGAGAATATAAAAACAATGCTTCCGGCAAAGAGAAGTATAGAGCCAGGCGATAAGAATGACAGCATATATTGTAAAGCGAAAACGCTCATGGCAAGTATAACAATTCCATAGACGATTATCGCGCCGCGCATCGCTTTGGGCGGATTGATGATTTTCGGCAAAAGGAATTCCGCCGCAAGAGCCACGCCGATTGACGCAATAAGCGCCGGAATATGAAGACTGCGTGTCATCAAAATAAGCGTAACAATGTAAAATACATGACTCAAAAGAAAGGCCGCCATGCCCAGCCTGAAAAATTTCGGTTCATCTTTCCGTATCAGGAAGATGTCTCCGAGCCACGAGAATATAATCGCGATAAAGGCTGCGGCAAGAAAATTAGCAGCTGTAAAAATATAGTAGAGGAGCAGAACCGGCATAAGCGCAGCCTTTGTGATCTTCCGGGTTTTATCCCAAAAACATATTGCACTTACTTCGTGAACAAGGCCGGCAAGTGTGTAAACGCCAAGAATAATTGCGGACACAGCTACTCCCCTTTGCAAAATTATACAATGGGGAATTAGGAATGAGCAATGGGTACCAGGAAGCCCGCTTAGACACGGAGGAAAAAGCAGGAATAAGGCAAGCCTACCTTTTCCTCCGATCTAAATTGTGACAGACGCCTAAAACCCATAATTAACTATTGTTGTACCGAAAGATCCGTTATTATTGAATTCTGTGTCCCATCTGCTGTCCCAGCCTGCGGCAATCGCCGCAGCCCTGTCCGGGTAACCCGGGATATTTATGGTTTTAAAGCAGCTCATGTAAAAAGCCCGCCAGCTTACGTTTACAACACCTGCGGGAATTGTAATTTCAATGATTGCAGGAGTTGGAGGATCAGAGCCTCTTAACCATGTAAATGCCCTGGTCCCGATGGTTTCAAGCTGGCTGCCGCTTTCAAAGATAATTTCTCTAAGATTACTGCAGGCAAAAAATACACCATCAACAACTGCAGTATCAGGCTGATCCCCCGCGTACATTGAATTTCCATTTCCCATAACGCCAAGTTCTTTTACCGATGCAGGTATTGTTATGCTTTCAAGGCTTTCGCAGCGGTAAAAAGTTCCCTGTCCGATAAATACAACCTGGCAGCCCGGCGCAAATAACACTTCTTCAAGTTCTCCACATTGAGAAAACACTCCGACTCCGCCGCTATTGCTGCCAAGGTGTGTTACAGATGTAGGTATTGTTATACTTTGTATCTTTGTGTTGTTGAATACACCCTGATTTATATTTTTAAGTTTGCCACCAGGGGCAAAATTTACCGTTTCAAGGTTTGAGCAGTTGCCAAATACGCTTTGCCCGAGGGTTTCAAGGTTGGCAGGCAAGGTCAAAGTATCTATGGCGATATTGGCAAACGCGGTTGTCCCTATGCTGGTGAGTAAACTGCCCGGTTCAAAAACAATATCTGCAAGGCTATTACAATTGTTGAACGCATTATTCCCAATAGTTTCAATACCTGCCGGTATGGTTATACTTTTTATGCCGGTTCTCGCAAATGCATTTAGCGGAATATCCTTTAATTTACTTGTTCCGGCAAATGTTACACTTTCAAGCTTAGTGCAGTACTGGAATGACGAAGAACCCAATGTGGTTACATTTTCGGGTATGGTAATACTTTCAAGGTTTTCGCAATAAGCAAAAGTGGCATTACCGATAGTAGTTAAATTTGCCGGTAATGTTATGTTTTTAAGGTTTGTGCAGTACTGGAATGAATTAGCGCTCAAGGAGCTTACATTCTCCGGTATTGTTATTTTTTCAAGATTCACGTATTTATAAAACGCGGCCCCCCCTATTTGCGTAATACTTGGAGGCAGCAGAACTTCGGTAACAATTGTGTTTTCCTCAGCGCTCGATGAAGAAAGCGACACATACGTAATATCTTGCCCCCATTCTTGGGCAGCGGCAATTATAAGCCTGCTGTCAGTGATTGTCTCGTCATAGTTGAGAGAACAAAGGTAGCTTGTATAGCTAATTCCCGTAGTAGTAGCGCTGATTGGGCGTGTGTCGCCCGTATGGGCGATATTATTTTGGCAAACTCCTGTTTCTACACCGCTGTCCGGCACTGTAGTAGGCCATGTGGTAATTTCCCACTCGTAGGTGTGGGCGTCCGGGTCAATTGGAATGGCAATAATGGAACCGGGATCGCTCTCACCGCAGCTTGTGCAAACCTTTACGCGTGAGCCTGTTGCAACGCAGGTAGGAACGGTGATGATTTGCCAATCGTCGAACACATGGATATGGTCTTTAGGCGTACCATTGTCGCAACCCGCAAAGCCGATTACAAAGGCCCCGGCCAGCATGAATAAAACGATCATATTTTTAATTAAGAAAAATCTTTTCCTTAACATATTGGACCCCTCAAAGAACATGAGCTAAATCCGCATAACGGATTTGGCTTGAAAGGAAGCAACGTTCCTTTTTCAGAGAACACATACGCTATTTTTTTGGGGTTTTTTTACTTCTTGCTGCCCGTACCGGACAGGAGGCCTTTTCTACAGTTGCGGCGGTTGTCCGTCCAGTCCGAATAAAAGCGGGGTAGCATTATATTCGGGATATGACCTTATTTCCCAAATATCTTCAAAATCCCACGTTGTCATATTGTGCCAGCCACCACCGACCAATTCCATCGCATAGCTGCCGTGTATACCGCTGCTGGTAGCCTCTTCCGGATATAATTGAGGGTCTGTACCCCCCGTATCATATAATATTGGCTTGCCATTACAGCTCATGGGGAGCGAGCCCCCACCCTGGTTGCCAGCCAAAGATCCGCTGTTTTCTCCTGCCACACGCCCAATGCGGAGCGGAGCGGGGTTCCCGTATATGCTGATTCCGCTATTTAACGCTACACAATACTGTACTGAGGCGCCGCTGTTGTTCTGGCCCACTATGCCGCCGGCAAAGTTGCCAGTCGGATAATTGATATTGCCAACTGCTACGCTGATCAATGAATAACACCTTTGCACAGTGCCTTTGTTTTGCCCGGCTATGCCTCCGCTGTATGATCCATTATTGCTGCTTGCTCCGGCGGAGTAGCAGTCCTGTATGGTTCCTTCGTTAAGTCCAACTATGCCGCCGGTATACTCATCCCCCCCAACTTCACCGTCAAAATAGCATCTTTCCACTGTCCCTTTATTGTACCCAACCAGGCCGCCGGTATAGGCGTTGTATGTTGAGGTCATAGAATCGCCCCTGACACTGCCTTTATAGTAAGGACCATCCTTTTCAATTTTTACGTAGCAGCGCTCAACCCTGGCGCCGGTATTAACATACCCCGCCACAGCGCCGACATACGAACCTTCTACGATTGCACAATTTACGATCCCAAGGTCCTTCACCACCGCGTTTGACCCGATGTAACCGAACAAACCCCAGTAATCTGTATCTCTGTTCCAGCTATATATCCCGGTAATGGTTTTACTGTTGCCGTCAAAGCTACCGGTAAACGGGGTGATGTTCGTACCGATCGGTGTCCAGTTGCGTTGATAAGCAGCCGGCGGAAAGGTGATATTATCTGTCAGTTTATAGTGCAGCTTGAGGCCGTTTGTTGTGTTTGCATACACATTAAACTGCGCATAATTGTTCGGCGTAACCGGAATGGCGCGGTCTTCTGCCTGACCGTCAATAATGGCAACGCCGATATTAGGGGTTCCATTAAACGTATAGTTGCCGCTTCCCGAGACAAGAACTACATTAACGGAATCGGTCTGTGGGACTGTCCCTGTACCGTTGTAATTGAGTGTAACGGTTTTATTGGAACTGCCAATACCAGTATTGTTCGATACCGACAGACCGTAGTTGTTACTGCCTGTTAAATTGATCGATACAGTGTCGATACCGACTAGGCCGCTTGCTGAAACCATGAATGTAGTTGAATTGTCGTAAGCTGTTTCGCTCTCAGAATGAAAAGGTATTAACGTTCGTCCTGCCGGAGGCTGGGTAACAACGGTAAGGGTAATTGCCTTGGGATTGATAACCAGGTTATAGGATTTCGATGCCTGCGCATATACCTCATCAGCCGGCTTTGAGGCGGTAATTACAGCAGTACCGGCATTATGTATTGTAATTTCTCCCGTATATTCGCTTACTGTGGCAACAGATGTGTTGCTGCTGGAATAACTTACCAATCCTTCTCCCTGATGATCCCCGTTGATGGCATTGGTATATTCGCTATCACCGTAGGTTCTTACAATTGTTGCGCTTGCATCTGTAAAATTGATAGGGTCAGGTGTAAGTTTGGATCCTCCCCCTCCTGCCTCCTCCCGTAATTTATCAAGACTCCCAAACATCCCTTCTGAACACGCGGATAATAGGAACATCACCATTAATGAAAGAGCCTTCATAAAAATAGTATTATTCTTCATCTTGCTTCTCCTCTTTTACCTAAACCTGTACGTATACCCCACCGAAACCTTATTAAGCATATTTTTAAAGTTCGTCCGGAAGGTATATGAAATATCTATCATGTTAAACAGGTTAATACCCGCGACCGCGTCAAGGGCAAAGGTGTTATCGGAAATTTTCCCTTCGGGAAAGTTGTAGTTTGCCCACAGAAAGCCGCCGCCTGCTCCGGCGTAAACGCCAAATTTGTCCGTGATAAAAGGCCAGAAGAAAGCCAAGTGGGTAAAAGGATATAATGAAAAATAGCCGACGTCTTTATTGCCGCTTACAAAGCCAAAATCCACTCCCAGTTCCAGAAACGAGTATTTGAAGGGAGCGATGGTTCCGCGCGCGGTACCAAGCACCCAGGGTTCTACCATGCAGGTTCCAATTGATGCGCCCACAGACCAGAACTTTTCCGGCTCGCTTTCTTTCTGTTTTCCGCCGATGATTACAGTCGTACCCGGCTGTACTATATAGCCTTCAAAATCAACAGGCACATCTCCCAGAAACGCAGTCCCGAAAAACTGGCTGTATATAGCCGGAACCTGGCTGTTGTTGCTTACCCTTGCCACGTCAGAGCCGGTGCGCTTGAACACCTCGCTTACCTCAATACCCGGCGTCGCAAGGTTGTTGATAAGCTGGCTCGTAAATAACCCGTTCCTGCCGTCTCCGTCAGAAGCCCGCTGCCCCGCGCTTGTTGCGTACACGATGATGCTGTCGGCAGGCTGGCGGGTAACTATCGAAAGCCCGCGTGTCCCGCTCCGGCTCCAGCCAAAGGGGTTGTCCCGGCAGGCGTCAAGCACTACCACATTGAGACCATTCCGCGCATCGTTAAGGTCGTCCAATACCTGCTGAACTGACATTGCCCTGTTGCGGAGGAAGTTCTCCCCGGGGATGTTGGCGTTCACCGGAATAAGGAAGTTCTCTCCCCCGGACTGCACGCCGTGTCCTGCGTAAAAGAAAAAACCGTAACCCTTCTCCACCTCGCTAAGGTTGTCTTTTAGCCTCATTACCGCGTCTTCCATCTGTTCCAGGTTACCGTTGATAACCCTGTCCACGGTAAAACCCAGATACTCCAAAACCGCGGCAACGTCGTTAGCGTCGTTCACCGGATTGGCCAAGGGGGTGAGGCCGGTATAGTTCCCGTTGCCGATGACAAGGGCAAATTTTTTCGGTTGTTCTCCCGGCTCGCCTTCATTCTGCTGGGCGGACAGAGCCATTGGTATCAGTACAAATACAACAAGGGCAAAAAGCAGCATGGCGTTTTTCCTGTTTACCGGTTTCATAATTGGGAGCCTCCTCCTGATCTATCTGATGGAAGGGAAACAAGGTTTCCCCTGAATACAAATTTTCAAGAAAATTCTTCGGAGACTGAGGTTTCCGAATAACTATATTTTTTTATTTTTTATTATTCTTAGCGGATAAGACCGTGGATTCCGGAGCCGCTATATGGATACCCGCCAGCCGGGCTGTAAAGGTCTCAAGGTATATCTGGTCTTTTTAACAGAACAGGTTAAGACAGCGATGAGACGGTTAAGCCGGGCTTCATCGTTTCTCCTATGCTTCATATTTAACTAATATACAATAAATTGTAACATAAATCAAGGACAGTTAGTATTGTGTATTATATGAAACTGAGATAAATTTCGCTCTATTTTTATGGAAACTCTATCCCCAAGGTGGGGGTGAAACGCTGTATTTTTTTGGAATTTCCGGGAAAAATGACCGAATTTAAAAATTTTAGATTGATAACCAACGCAGTCTCGTAGATTTTTTGGCGAACCATCTTCAGCTTTATTTACATTCTAAATTCACTTCCAAGATATATTTCCCGAACCATTTCATTGGAAAGAATATCATCCTTGTTACCCCTGGCAACTATGACACCTTCATTAATGATAAAGGCTTCTGTCGTTATCTCCAGTGTGTCTCTTACATTATGGTCGGTTATGAGTATGCCAATACCTTTCTCGGCCAGACGGCGTATGATCTGCTTAATTTCATAAACTGCTATTGGGTCTATTCCGGCAAAAGGTTCGTCCAGAAGCAGGAACTTGGGCTCAGTAGAAAGGGAACGTGCAATTTCAGTACGCCTTCTTTCACCTCCGGAAAGGGTAAAGCCTAGCTGCTTTCTGATTCGTGATATGCCAAATTCTTCAAGAAGGGATTCCAGCCGTTCATGTTTTTGTGCCTTGTTGATATCTTTGCGGCTTTCCAGTATGGCCCAAATATTCTGCTCTACTGTCAGCTTCCTGAAAATTGAAGCTTCTTGTGGCAGATAAGCAATGCCCTGCCGTGCACGGCGAAACATGGGTTTTGAAGTGATTTCCACATCATCCATGGTGACAGTTCCCTGGGTAGGCCGGTAAAAACCAACGATCATATAAAAGATGGTTGTTTTCCCTGCACCGTTTGGCCCCAAAAGACCTGCCACCTCCCCATTGTGCATTGAAAAATTTACCCCTCTGACTACTTCCTTAAGGCCGAACTTTTTATGTAAATCAAATACAGAAAGTCTATGAAAGCCCATGTTTCCGTTATATGTAAGAAAATTGACAGGCGGAGGAGGAGACAGCATTTGAAACGGGGGGGTATAGTTATAATCCATGGCTTTAATTTTTTATTGAACCTTTAACGTCTCCTTCC
>JGI24702J35022_10000733_pt1 | contig 20144 bp, 16 predicted proteins | sample TergutTh196P4_FD_35022 | JGI IMG/M metagenome (IMG submission 35022)
CCCGGCGCACGGAGTGTGGGATATTTGCGGTTGGGATCAAAGGTGAACTGATAGCCCCACTCCCGCATCTGCCTGTAAAACTGCCTGTCGGTCATGCTCATTGCAATCGCCGCGTCGATGTCTGAGCGGATCACATTGCGGATGGTAGGCTCGCCGCGCTTTTCCGCTTCCCGCAAATATCTGCTGCTGCTCGACTGCCCCGGCTCGGTGATGACCGAAAGTCTGTGTTCACGGCACAGACGGTCGGACTCTGCCCGCAGGTTCTTGAAATACATCGCGTAATTATTGTTGAGCTTTTTGCCGTCAACGTAGGAAACAGAGTTGATCACCAGGTGATTGTGAACGCAATGGGTGTTGAGGTGTGTCGTTACAAGCACCTCGTAACGGTCGCCCCAAATGCGTTTTGCCAGCTCCACACCGATGGCGTGGCACTGCTCCGGCGTGACTTCACCGGGGGCGAAGGACTGGTATGCGTGATACGCCAGATTGCCACCCGGCTTGCCAAACCGCTGCTTGGTCGCCGTCATCTGCTCAAAAGCGATTTCGGTGATGCAGTGCACCCCGCTGACAAAAAACGCCTGCTCGGTTTTCTTGCCGTCGGCGGCGTAGGACAGCACTGCCTTCAAGTCCTCCAGCTCCTGCGGCTTGTAGACGGCGGGGTTTGCGGTTTTCAGGTGGTTCTCCGCATATTCCAGCACACGGTGCAGATTATCCCGCACCGGCCAGATTTTTGTGGTCGCCGTTTTCATCACGTCCCTTCGGCTCGGTATGGATCACCGCCATCATCTCCCGGACAATATCAAGCAGATCGTTAGCCAAGCGGGGGTCGCCGCCGCTCCGCCAGTCCGCATAGACATCGAGCAGCAGATCGTAAATCTTTTGATACTCCAAGGGCGGCAGGGCTTTCGGCTCGTATCCGCTCGCCAACTTGCGGAGATATTCCGACAGGGACAGGCCGCATTTTCGGGCATTCGCCTGAAATCGGATGCGTTCTTTTTCGGTCGCCCGAAAGTGGATTTGAACCGTTCTTTCTTGCATAGCTCTTTTCCTTTCTATAGAATATAGGGTTAAGGGGGTCATAGGGGGAACGGCGTTCCCCCTGCCAAGGCGCGGGGCTGCACCGCCTGAGGGTTTGTGGTACACAAACCCTTTGCTTGTTACCGTAGGGGAATGGTAATTACCGTAGGGGAATGGTAAAATCACCTCTTCTCTTGCTGAAAATGAGCACAAAAAAAGACCGCCCTTCCTTCCGAAAAGCGGCCTGTGGATTTTCTCTGTGCTATGTAATTGTGGTTAGCTGTATATCAGTTCCTCTCGGATAATCTCCTCAACCCGTGCGCGGATGTTATTGGTTCTCTGTACCCAGAGCATTTGATCGCGGGACTTCAGATCCTCCGTCACGCCCTCTGCCGCTGCCATTTGCGTGGTCAGCAGTTCCATTCGCACGTTCGCCGTCTGGTCGATCTCATAGAGATGCTCGTTCAGCTTGCCGGACGTAAGCAAATCAGTGAATAGAGCCGGGCGGTGGCTTTGGAGGTAATGCCGCCGCATTTGCCCGAACCGCCCGATGTCGTGTACGGGTACTTCGGGTAATACCAAATCGGGCAGGTAATAGCCCTCCGGGGACAGGGTGTAGGAAATCCCAGTTTCCTCGTTGGTGTAGTGCGGTGCTAATTTGGTCATGGTTGTGGCCTCCTCACAAATTATTTGGTACTATCATTCTATCGTTATACGGGGCAATCCGCAAGCGTGCGGAGATCAACAAGCTGCTAATTGTCAAAATATTTTGATTTTTCTTGACTTGTCGTTCGAATCGTGCTATACTATCCTCAAGCCACATAAGGAGGCACTACAAGCATGAAACGCAAAATCACGGAAAATCTGCTCCAATGGAAAAGCAAGCCTGGCCGGATGCCGCTGTTGGTGTACGGCGCGAGGCAGGTTGGGAAAACGCACATCATCCGCGAGTTCGGGGATACGCACTACAAGAACGTCGCCTATTTTAACCTCGAAACCAATCAGACGGTTGCCTCTTATTTTGCCGACAATATTGAACCGGAACGCATCCTGCGCTTCCTGGAGACAGAATCGCGCGAGCGGATCGTCCCGGGCGACACCCTAACGATTTTCGACGAGATACAGTCCTGTCCCCGTGCACTGACCTCCCTGAAATATTTCAACGAGCAGACACCGGAGTACCATATCATCGGTGCGGGTAGCCTGCTGGGCGTGGCAATCAACCGCGAAAATTATTCGTTTCCGGTGGGCAATGTGGACTCGGTTACGATGTTTCCGCTGGATTTTGAGGAGTACCTGTGGACGCTGGGCGAGGAAATGCTCTGCGAGGAAATCAAACGCGCCTTTCGCTCCGATGAGGCGCTGCCCGGCGCGCTCCACGAAAAAGCGCTTGACATTTACCGGCAATACCTGATCACTGGCGGGATGCCGCGGGCGGTTTTGGAGTTCGTAGAAACCAAGAGCCTGCTGACCGTGCCCGACGTGCAGAACAAAATCATCAACGATTACATCGCGGACATGGCGAAATACGCGAGCAACACGCAGAGCGTGAAAATCCGCGCGGCGTACAACTCAATCCCTGTTCAGTTGGCCAAGGAGAACAAAAAATTCCAGTACAAGCTGGCGCAGCGGGGCGGCACGGCGACTATTTTCGGCGAGGCGATCGAGTGGCTGGACTTCGCGGGCGTGGTGCTAAAATGCGAACGGGCGGAGCATGGCCTTATGCCGATCTCTGTCTACCGCGACCTTGCGAGTTTCAAGTTGTACATGAGCGATGTGGGTCTATTAACAATGAAAAGCGGGATTTCCCAGCAGGCGGTGTTGTCAGCAGGTGAAATCGAGAATACCTTCCTCGGCTCTGTCACCGAAAATTATGTGGCGCAGGCACTGCGCAGCAACCGCCACGGCCTATACTACTGGACGAGCGAGGGGACGGCGGAGCTTGATTTTGTACTGCAAAAGGGCAACGACATCATCGCGGTGGAGGTGAAAACCGGCACACGCACCAAGTCGAAAAGCCTGAATATGTTTGTGACAAAATACAAGCCCGCTTACTCGATCCGAATTTCCGCAAAGAATTTCGGGTTTGAGAACAACATCAAATCCGTTCCGCTCTATGCCGTGTTTTGCATTTGAATAACAGGCCCGCCGAAGAGATAGCGCATTTTTTGGCGGGCTTCTCTTTGCCCTCACATATATAATGGGCGAAATTAGACAAAATAAGAAAGAAGCACAACGAAAGCATTTAGAAAAACGCAACGCCATGCAATCGCTTTTATATATTGCTTTTTCTGCTGATTTATGATAAAATGGATGAGGAAAACACAACGAGAAGGAGAGAGAGGTGAGCGCATGGCTTCACAGCATAAGCTAAGTATAGGCTGCTTCACGGCGGATTTTCGCGGCAACAAGGTGATAGTTGGCGGCAAGGTGTTCCCTGCCGGGTTCTTCTTCTGTAATTCGCTGAACGAATACTGGCGGGAAGCCCCAAAGGGCGAACACAGCAAGCCTGATGGCGGCTGGTTGATTGCGAACCGCCTGATTTTCACCCATCAGCCGATGTGGAGCGTTGAGGATAATCTCGTGCTCGGCTATTTGGATGAAGCGGAGGCGGCGAAGCTACATGAAAATATCCAGTATATTTTGAAGATCATCGTCAAGGCTAGACCATTCAAGTATTTGGATGTACAGGCAGAAAAGGAACGGTGCGAGGCTTTGTTCGGGCCTGAAAGCGTGAGACGCATCAATCAATACCTGCAAGAGAAGGCGCAGCACACGCTGCACAGCGATAGCTATTGGTTGCCCGGCAATCAGCTCCCTCATGAAGAGATCAGCCGGATCGCCGAAGAAGAAAATCATTTGCAGGATTTCGTTTCCACGCTTGACTTTTACAACAAGCTTGGGCTGGATATGAATGCCGCCCGGGATTTCGGCAAGGGCTTTGCGGAACAACTGCTCTCGCTGGAAAGACGCGATGAAAGCCACTTAGTTTGGCTTGCGATGGAGTGCATGAAGCAGGTGCCGTTTGGAGGGTGGAATCAGCCGTTTCGGAAAACGCTGTCGCCCGAGGTGGAATATGTGGCGACACCGAAAAAGCCGAGGAGCGGCAATTACGTTGTCGGCAAGCGCATGACCTTTACCGGGTTCTTGGATTTCCTTGTGGCGGATTTTTTCGAGGGGCTGCACGTCGGGCATTATCCGCAGCGGTGCGAAAACTGCGGGCGATATTATCTGAGAACAAATGCCCGCGTTCAAAAATACTGCACCTATACCGACCCGAATGATCCGCTCAAACGCTCCTGCCAGGCGGTGGCGGCGGCAAAAGGACGTAAAGCCAAGGAGAGATACGCCGACCATCCCATCAAGTCTGTCTGCGAAAGCCGTCTGAAGGTCATTCGCATCCAGTTGAAGCGTGGGAAAATCACCGAGGAACAGGCTAAGGCGACAAAAAGGATCGCCCAGGAACAGCGCGACAAGGCGCTGGAGGACACTGTTTACGCCAATACGCTCTATCTGCGGGAGATGGAGCAGAACTCAATTTATGAAGCGGCGGGCATCAAGCTGTAGGCTGCTTGATGTTGAACCGTGAGGAGGTGGGGAAAATGCGCTGGTTCATCCCGCTTGAGCAGCTGTTTATGTATCGTCAGAAAAAAACGCCGCCGAATATGCGGCTGAACGATTATATTGCGGAGTACAAGCGCACAGGCGACGAACAGCACCTCGCCTATTTTCTTCATCATTATGAACCCACACTCAATACTCGCGCTGAAAAATTTTGTGAGCGTTACGGACAGCTGCAGCATTTTCAGGATATCAAGCAGGCCATTGTGGCAGCGATGCTTGCCAAACTGCCTGACTACGACCCGGATGTCGGTGCAGACTTCACGCAATATACAGACCTGTATGTTGCCGAAGCAGTGATTGATTGCATACGGCAAAACTGCGGCGCGGTGTCCATCAACGAAAGCGCCTTTGACACGCTCCGCGAAATCACGGCGATTTATTATGCTGGTCCGCAAGCCTCGGCAGAGGAGCGGCTACGTGAAATCAAAAAGCAAAAGGGCTATGACGAGAAAAAAGTCTATGAGTTTCTTCGTTATGGCGAGCTGTTTCGCTACTCTGCCAGCTTGGATGCCGTGGAGGTTGACGAGGAAGAAGGGCGTGTTCCGCTCGCTGAACGCATCGGGGATGTGTTCGGCAATCCCGAATACATCGTGCTGAAAAAGCTGTTCATCGAAGCAATTGCTGCTGCGGTGGATGCGCTTGGCTATCGTGACTTGCGCCTGTTCCTAGCTTATGTTGGCTTGCGGCGTGCGGGCGATGGATTTGCCGATGATGAACCGTTGTCAAAAGCGATGATTGCGGCGCACTCGCAGATCGGCTCGGTTAATGCTATCAACAAGCGGTTCAAACAGATTGTCCACAGGATTAAGGACGAGCTTGAAAAGCAGGGTTGGGTTGAGGGGGAGAATACGCCGAAGCTATCTGAATCGCCATCGGAGAAAATCCGCATAAGCAGAGCCGCATTTGAAACAATCGCCTGTGCCGTCCGCAAATGGGAAAAATCATGCAAGCCGAATTTCAATATGATTTTCAACCTCGCGGAGGATGTGGACGGCAGGGTGGTGCGGGAGTTCTTAGGGCTGTGGGTGTATTGAAGTTGTTCTGCAAAGTAAACGTCCTGGACGGCGTGACTCAAGGCTTTGGATATATGCTGAACGTCCGTAAAGGTGTACCTTTACGGACTGCTTTTTTGCCTTGCAACGCCTCCTATTATATCACGGAAATGTGCGCTGTGCAAGGGGTTATGTAAATATTTTCTGGCAGGTTGAACAAAGGGACGGCTTGTGTTTTTTGTGGTTTTCGCTCCGTGGCTATTCCGCATAAGTACACCATTGCGGAAACATCGGTTAATGCAAAACTGTCAAAAAATTGTCAAAAATAAGCCTTGAAATCAGCATAGATATGCTGTATACTATATGGCAGGGTGAAAGGGGGATGAAGGCTTGGCGTTCGCTGAAAAGTTGGACTGGCTGAAGAATACGCTACGGGTGACGGACGCCGAACTCGGTGCGGCGCTCAGTATCCATGGCTCCGCTGTTTGCCACATGCGCAAGGGCAGACGCACGATGGATCCGGAAAAGCATAGAGCATCCCTTGAAAACCTCGCTGATTTTGCATTTCGCCGGGCTAAAACTCTACATATCAATACCCTTGATGCATACGATGCCGACAGCCTGATCGCCTATTTGTTTGAAGATAACTCCCCCGGTCAAACCTGCTGGTTTGGACTGGAGGGGATTTTATTTGCTCTTGCGCAACTGAATGCGCCGGGCGAAATAGCCGTGTATCTTTCCCTGGAGCATGCGCATGTATTGCGAGAATCCAACACTGCGTTCTGGGAGAAAGTGTGTGCTTCCAATGGCGGCAAAGCCCTGCGGTTGATATTCGATGCCTGGCGTAACGCAGATGAAGCCAGCGAGACACTGCGCAGCCTGCTGCCGAGCGTACAAGCAGGTCTGCTCAGTACGCATATTATCCGCGCCACGCAAAAGTTTTTCTACAATGATATTACATTTCTTAGCGCAGTGGGTATTGTCATCGCCGCTGAACCAACACCCGGTGCGGGCTGCGTGGTGATTTCCGTGCAGTCGCCGGAGTATCTGGCAGCCATGGGCGCAGCGCTGGAGAAAATCAGCTTGCAAGCGGAGTTGACGGAGATGGGCGAAAACGCGATAGCCCGACAGGTCAACCGCGCACAAATCTTGGAGGACGCAACAGAACGGTTTGCGCGGGCGAATCATGCGGATTATCTCGCGAAAATGTGTGCCGCAGGGCAGAGTGATCATCCCAGTGCTGTGGAGTGGGACGCGCTTGATGAAGAATTCCGAGAATCCAACCGGACGCAGGCGCGCAGTATCAGCGAAAAGCTCAACATGGCGGGTTTTGCATACGATGCCGGAGATTCGCCCTTTCCTTCCGTGGAGGAATTTGACGAGCAGACCACGTTGCTGCTGGCGCAAAGCGAACACATCCGCTGGATGCAGGAGAGGCTTGCCAATGGCTGGACATACGCGCCTGTGCGGGACAACAGCCTGAAGCATCATAACTTGCTGGAACCATATGAACAGCTTCCTATGCAAGAGCAGCAGAAAAGCATTCATGCGATATGTAATATTATCCCGTTGCTGAAAAGCATCGGGCTGAGAGTATATCGGACAATCTGAAAGGAACCACACTTATGAACCTAAACATCATCGGCCATGCCTGGAACCGCGTTTTCTCTTACACCGAAAAAAAGCAACAGGGGCAGTCAGCCCACTCCTGCCGGGAATTCAAGCTGCCAGGCGGGGCGGCGCTGCTTGCGCGGCTGCTAAACACCCCGGCGCAGTTGGATGACGATGCAACGCAGGAGCGCCTGCGGCTTTACCACTATGATGTGGGTAAAAAGGATTACTATGCCGTACATCTCAAGGGGCGCGAGGGATTCCTCAAGGGCAAAAAGGAACCCGTGGCTTTCGGCGGTGGGGAGCGTACTGTGGTTTGGGCAGAGGATAAATATGAGTGGAGCAGTCTGACTCTGCCAGAAAACGGTCCGGTACTGTGGGTATCCAGAAGCGCGCTGCCAAACGCGAAGCAGGCCCGGAACATCGACACGCTTGTGCTGGATGCGGATTTACTGCGGCAGTGGCCCGCTGAAGCGATGATCACAAAGGGCATTTCGTGGGAGCGCACGGTGATTGAGTTGCTGCACCAGTTGCGCAACAATACGCAATTAATGAAACTGTTACAGGTGCCGAAAATCCTGATCCTCTTTGCGGAAGATGGCGCGGTGTTATTGGAGAACGGCGGCATGGCAGCTTGGCTGTTTCTCCACAATGGGCTGAGCGAGGGAACCCAGCGCTACGACCGCGAGAAAGCTCCCGGCATGCTGCCCGACGCCTTTGCGGTGATGGCAGCAGAAGCCGCGAGGCAGTTCGAACTTATGAACGGGATCGGCGATGTGCATCGCATTCTGCAAGTGGGCAGCAAGCTGCTGAAAGGCGGCTATGTGCTGGACGGCGATGAGATTCGCCTGTTCAAAGAGCCGGGTTATGATGGCTTGCTCAGCGCTGGCGGCAACCCGCCGTCATGGAACAGGGGCATAGAAATCCCCATTGATCCACAGAGCAGTGAAATAAATGCTGACTGGTGCATCGCACGGGATTCCCTTTCCGGGTTCCGCTCCATGTGGGATATGATGCGTGAATACCATTTCTTTAGGGATGGGCCGCCCGCCACCTTGCCTCGGCTGACATTTAACTTCCTGACCACGGTAGATCGCCGTGAAATCGAATCCTACCAAGACATTTATACCGCGATCAAAGAATATGCGGAGAAAACCTTCGGCCCGAAGGAAGACGTCTGTCCGCTGTCACTCGCGGTGTTCGGTCCGCCCGGTGCGGGGAAATCCTTCGGTGTGAAGCAGATTGCGGGCTCGCTGTCTAAGAATATTGAAAAGGTCGAATATAATGTTTCTCAGTTCCGCAGCGAGGACGATGTCGCGCGGGCTTTTCAAGATGTGCGTAGCCTTGTGCTGAAAGGCAAATTGCCGCTGGTGTTCTTCGATGAATTTGATTCCCGCCGTGGCGATGTGGAGCTCGGCTGGCTGAAGAATTTCCTCATGCCCATGCAAGACGGCCTGATGAGCGACGGCAGTGGCACCCATCCCATCGGCAAGTGTATTCTGGTGTTTGCCGGGGGAACATCGGCCTGCTTCGCCGATTTTGAAGCCCCTATGAAGCTAGATGAAAACGACAAAAAACACATAGACTTCAAGAATGCGAAGGGGCCGGACTTTGTCAGCCGCCTGCGCGGTACGCTTGATATCCTCGGGCCGAATAAACGCGACAGGAGCGATAGGAATTTTCTACTGCGCCGGGCGGTGTTGCTCAATGGGCAGTTGGCGCAGGCAAAGCTGCAACTCTCTGACAACGTGCGTGAGGCGATGCTGCTCATCCCGGAATACCGTCACGGCGCACGTAGCATGAAACAGATAATCGACATGTGCCACCCCATCGAAGGCATGATCAGCGCCGCCTGCCTGCCCAGCGAGGCACAGTTGAATCTACACGTAGACGGTAGGGCATTCCTCGCGCTGGTGCAGAAGGATATTACGCTGCAAAGCAAGATGGAGGAACTTGCACGTGTGATCCACGCAAAGTACCGAGAAGAAAACCCAGGCAGCAAATATGATATGCCGTGGGATATGCTGCCGGAAAATATCCAGGAGGATAATCGCCGCCAGGCGCGGGAAATTCCACAGTTTTTAGACGTGATTATCTGCGATTTCGATGCTGCCGATCCGAAATCCAAAGCTGTTTTTGAGTCCGTGGACAAATTCAGCCCGGACGAAATTGATCAGTTGGCTATACGCTCCCATGATGTCTGGATGGACGGCAAAAAGGATAAAGGCTATATATACGGCCCTGTGCGGGATGACAACGCGAAACCACCCACACACCCGTGCATTCTGCCTTGGGACAAACTGCCGCCGGAGGAAAAAAAGAAAGACCGCGACATCGCAAGGAATATCATTCCACAGCTGAATGATGTGGGGCTACGAGTATACACAATGACCGAACGCGATTCAAACGGGTTTATTGAGGCTCTTGCTCGAGAGATTCACGGAACATATTGCAGAAATAATCCGAATGCGCCCAATGATATGCCGTGGGAGGACTTGCCGGAGGATATCCGTCAGGCAAACTTCGATCAGGCAAATGAATTTGTGAGTCACATAGAGTCTCTCGAATTGAATGTCGGCCCCTTGACGAGTAATTATATTGATAAAGCCGTTGAACAGTTGACTGACGAGCAAATTGAAACAATCGCGACGCGCATTCATGATGTTTGGATGCAAAGCAAATTGGCTGCGGGTTGGGCTTATGGCCCATTGAGCGACGATTCTGCTAAAACACATCCCATGCTCATCCCCTATGCGGATTTGCCCGAAGAGGAAAAGGAGAAGGATCGGGACATCGCGAGAGGGATTGTTCCGATGTTGATGGATGTGGGGTTGTTTGCGTATCGGGGGATACGGGTGTAAGATATCCGGCATAATTAGCCTTTTCTCATAACAAACCAAAGGAGACAATTTCTATGTTTAGTGTGGTAAAGAGCGTCCGCATCATGCAGATTGCCTGTGCCTTGGCGATGATTGCATATGTAGCAGTCCACTTCGCATTCCTTACTGGGCCGAAGCTGGAATCGGCGATAATCGCAGACGCTTCAGGTCAAACGTTGATACTCAATGGCAAGGATACACCAATCACAAAGACGAAAGAGAAAACAAAGTATCCCGACAGCGCAGAAGGCTATCAGTGGTATCCTATGCTTTGGCTCAAACTGCCTATCTGCACGGTTGAAATTGACGGAGCAAGTGTTCCCGTTTTGGCTGCACAATGGAACATTTCAAAGAGAACAAAGATGGTTGTGAAGGTTGTTCCTGCGGATGAAGCAATGAAAACGCAATTAGGCCTAAAGGACTATACGCAGGCCGATTACATGCTGGTGCAACAGCGCTCCCATGTAGAAGCGTTGCTGTCAACAGTAGCGATATTTCTTGGGCTAAAGCTCTGTCAAGTCGGCTTTAGGCGGGCAAAAGAAAACGCCGAAGGATAAGGGGGATTGTTGTGTACTTGCCCGAATCAGCATTCTGCACCGATGGGTCGTTCGAATGTGATCAGCTACTTAGGCACATTCGGCACAGTAAGCCATGCAGGAATATGCCTATCACTGAAGTGAATATCGCCGATATAGGTCATTATCTTTCCACCAAGAAGCCTGTGTCAATGATTCTCCCTGTTTCCGACAGCATGATTTCGTCGGCCAGCTTCGGGGAAGGCGTGAAGCAGATTACCGATTATATGAACAACGCCATGGGGACTTCCTTCCGTTGCCTGATATATCCGCTGGGCATGAGTTATGAAATCTTTATAGGAGAGTGCGATACCGCTTGCAGAGCAAAATATATGGGTATGCCCCATAACGAGGGGTTGTACCTGATCCAAGAACATATACATCACGCTGAATTCGCGGGAACCGATGACTTGATCATTGAATTCGCCCAGACTGTTAAGAACGCGGAAACCATAAAAAACTACTACAACGCTGTGACTATTCGTGGGTGGGTACAGACCTTTGCGGGGTATCTTATGCAGTTGGGCACCATCATCGCACACATAGCTACGCCTGTGATTGCTCTTTTGCTTGACGAGAAAACAAGCGTGAACCTGATCCCCGCGCTGCAAAAGCCACATGAGTGGATGCTGGGATTGCTGGAGAGCCGATGGCTTCCGCTCATCGCGCTATCATTTGCTGTCGCGCTAATTTACAGTGTAACTAATATATTATATTGGCTAAAATCAACCAGCAAAAAGCTGTCAGAGATGAGTGCTAATATGACGTCATATGGTGCTTTGATGTATAGCGGATTACCGTTTGTATGCAACATATTGCTGTTTCGCCTGGTTTTCCGGGAGCACTGGACACTGCTTCTTCTATGTATTGCAACAGCATTTTGCATGGATATCATCCGAAGAAGCCGCTACAACACAATTCGGCGGCGCGAGGCGCTGAAAAAGCCAAGCGTTGCGGAAAAGCGGATCTTATCATTGGATCAAAAGCTATTGGATGTGCGCAGCCGCTTTGTTTCCGCGCCTTTCCGCGTACCCTATCTTGACAGAGAGCGCAGGCCGGTTTTTATCAGCTATACACACGCTTCCACTTGGGCGCAAAATATGGCAGAACGGCTCTATAGGGAATTGACAGAGCGAGGAACCCCTTGTTTTTTGGATAAGCATAATATTCAGAGAGGATCTTCATGGCACAAACGCCTGATTGAGAGCATGGATACCGCTCACACCGTAATATGCCTTGTGGATGAATACAGCATCGGAAATGCCTGGCCCGCAGAAGAACTGGAGACCGCGTTGCGACTCAGAAGCATATCGGGGAATCCCAACGTTTATCTTTTGTTAAAAAAAGGGTTGAAGCCGGAAGAACTGAACCCGATGCCGATATTTAAGGAAGTGTTGCAACGCACTGATACGGATCAGGAGATGGCTATTGTTCTGCGTGAAGCCGATGAATCGCCCGTTCTAATCGCGGAGCAATTACAAAAGCATGAACTGGCAAACAGTGTCTTTGGCATTTTCGGCTCAGTGATTTTGGATTTTTGCAGACGGCCTTTGAATTTCTTAACGCTTGCGACCACCTCGCTGCTTTGGATTGCGTTTGTCATAGCGGCACTTGTCAATCTGAAACTGCAATTTTTTGAAAACCAGGTTGAGCGCAGCGAAGTCGCGTGTTTGATCTGGTTCCTGTTAGCCTGTTATGTTGTCACGGTAAGCATCATTGACGTGCTGATGCGCGGGTTTATGTATAAAGCCGTGACGAGCGATGGAGCCGTTGGCGCAGCGGTAGGATCGCTTGCTGGAATATTGAATGGATTCCTATCTCTCTGGGTGATATATTACTGCCTACAAGAACTGCCGTTGCGGATTGAATATATTTTTATGGCGTTTATTTGTGTAGCCGCCGCCGCTTGCAGCATCAGCGCGCTTCATGAAAACATGGTGCGGAACAATATGCTTCAGTTTGGAAATGAACGATGAGGGGGATTTACCGCAATGGGTAAAAACACGCAAAACTGGCGAGAAGCAAACGCCGCCAAATCAAACGCTGGTTTTGCCGCCTTTCGGCAGGGAAAGGAGCTCTACTTTGCCTTTATAAAAGCGCACGGCGAGGGCTATGGCATCGGCAAGGATGATGATTCACTTGCTACGGCATATGAATACTATCAGACGGCGGTGCGTGGCGCGCAGGAGGACAAGCGTTTTGCTGATGTCGCTCGGACACATGTTGAACTGGGGAAAATCTGCGAGTTGCAAGGTAACGCCCCGCAATCAGTTGAACATCGAAGAAAAGCGATTGATTTGTTGGAAGCGCTGCCGCAGCTAAAGGATGACGACAAGGAGTCCATCCGGGATTCCTACATGTTCTTGGCGATCAGCCTGTTCCACTGCGGCGAAAAAGAAGAAGCGGAAAAAGCTGCAAGGCTTGGAATCAAAAAATATACGGCAGCGAATGACCCATATGGAATCAAGCCGTTGCAAACCTTAATAAGCAATATCGAAAACGATGAGGATGAGCCAATTGTATGGAGTTCTGGGAATAGCAACCCTGTCGGTTCCGCAAAACCATTGCCGCTGACAGAAGCGGGAACGATTGATTGGGAAAAGGCTTCATCAACCCCACAGATGAAGGTAGCCAGCCTGACTATCGGCACTGGATATTTCTACCTTGTTGCATATCTTTGGTATAGAGCATTTGGCATTGGTGAAGCCTCTTGGCAGAAGATCGTATTGGCCAGCGTTGTGTCGCTTCCTGCTGTGTTTATAATCATCGGTACGCTGAACCTGCTCATGGATAAACTCCTGAAAAGATCAGGTAAATAATGAAAGGCAAGGGAAAGGACTGGGAACGCTAAATCGATAATACGTTCATCCGCGTTTTGTGGCGGACAAAAATATTGTTTTTGGAGGTTTTTAAGGTGAGCGCGAAAGAGAACTTTTTTTCAGCGTTGGCAACGCTTGGGAAGGATTATCGCTGTATTGGGTTTTGCCTCTTGGCTATTCTTCTTGATCGCGGGACTTGCGATAGAAAAATTAGACAGCTATGCGCAGGTTGAAAAATCTTATTTCGGCATTTATAAACCCTTTGCTTTGGAAGCTGATTTTGTAGATACGGGTATAGAAACAGCAAACGGAAAGCTGTTGAAGTATGCTACCATAGACGGGAATAGTATCCTTTTTTTGGTGAATAGAAAGAAAAAATTCTTTTAGTACAGACAATCAGATATGGAGCTTTTACATGGTTGTGCTTTGGTTTAGGTGTTTTGGGGCTTATATTTGTTCCTTTTAGATATAAGGGCGTGGTTGCTACGAAAATTTAACCTGCATCCTACCAATTAATTAAAGAAGTATTCGGAGGAGGGCATGTGATGAGTAAAATGTTTTCCGTCTTTGTTGGCGACGAAGCGCATCTCTCGGACTTCGAAGGATGTGTCGTTGGACGAACGAAAAAGACTTTTTGTAGCCATACGCTACAGTCGTTGCAGCAAGAGGACATCTTAGCTGCTCAGTCGGTTGTCATACTATTCCGCATGGAATTATTACAAAAACTCGAATTTAACACGCTACTTAAATATGTACTAAAACGTTGTGGCCACCGAAAAGGTCGCTATTTCCGTTGTTATGTTTTTCCGCAGGATATGAGCCCAGAAGAGTTTATGCAGTTGGTTGATAGCCATAAATATGAAACCTTGAATCAGCTGGCTGATATTATTCACCTTAGCAAAGATCGTGTGCTCGATTCGGCTGATTTGGATAATGCGCTTTACCGTTTTGCAAAACAGCTGCCGAATGAAAAGCGGTTTTACTTCCAAACGCTTATTAATACATATATCAAAGCAACTTTTGGCATTGCCGGGCAAGCATTACAGATTCTTGGGGCACTGTTTTTGTTGTTGCGTGGATTGGCTTGGTTGAGTGAGAACACACCGGAACTAGCAAAAATTGCCCATCCACTTTATGCATTCTTTTCTGCAAATGAAGAACTTATACAGCAAGCGACATGGTTCTCGGTTGCCACTGTATGTATTTTGGCGGCTTCCATGCTTCTGTATTTATTTCATGAAGGAGCAAAAGCCTCCAGCTTTGGAACCGAAATTATGCGCAAATTGCGAACCGTATGGGACAAAGCACTTCTTCTTTCCATTTTGCTTCTACCTTTTTTAGCAAGTGCTATTATCGGACACTTCAATCTTTGGCCAAGTTTTAGCGTCCGGCCATTTATACTCGCGCTTTTGATTGATGTTGTGCGACGCGCGGGATACAGTGGTCGCAAGGCATTGATGATTTTGCATCTCAGCGAGAAAAATCATTCTTCTACGCTTGAAGAATTAGGAGCTAACCTGAGAAACGACCGATATGGAGGATTGAGCGCTGCATTGCGGTTTCCATATACGGCAAAAGGGAATGCAAGAATATTTATTAGCTACACTCATACCTCGGATTGGTCCCAGCGTGTGGTTAATGATCTGTACCCCTTGCTTTTGAGCCATGGTACAATCGTATTTGTAGATCAGCACAACATTTCACTGGGAGCAAACTGGCGCAGGGCTATACATGATCGAATGGCAGATTCCACACATGTCATTTGCTTGGCCGATGAAACAAGTGTGCAAAAGCCTTGGCCCGCAGCAGAAATTGAAGCAGCTATGCGGTTGCGGAAACTTTCACATACCCCTCGTATTATCGTGCTTGCAAAAAAGGACTTGGATGTGTCATCATTAAGCGGGATAAAGCCTGTGTTTCAGCATATATTCTCGAACGAAAACAGTTTTGACCCTCCAGTACAGATGATTCGCGAGCAACCGGGTTTGCTGAACGTCCTGGCAAATAGCCTTGGATGCCCCGATGTTAACAACTATGTACTTCACACGAAGTTGCAAAGCATAATTCGTCCAATTTTTACGCAAACAGGTGTTGCACTGTTTTATTTGATTCATTTGGTAACGGTGATCTGGATGGGGTGGGGACTGGTTCAGTATGGCGCAATTAGCAGCGGAAGAACAACATCATTTGAATCTATACCGTCTTGGCTTGATACTCCCGGTACTATTTCCTGGAATATCGGTATAGCATTGTTAATGCTTACTTGCGCGCTGACCGCTACCAGTCTTTGGTATGAACACTTCTGGATACACCGCTTCGAAAAAACTGGATCAACTATCATATCAAAAATTATTCGAGTTATGTGTTTGTTATTGAGTATAGATTTGCTTCGAATGCTCGCTCCAAATATCAACATTAGCCTGTGGGCGATTTCTGCTTTGTGTGGTATATTAGGTGTTATTTTTGCCGGAGAAGATGTATATTACAAAACAGAGTTGAAGCACAGATACTGTTATCGTGGTGATTCTCCTGAAGACATGGTAAAAATCGAATACGATAAGTCCTTTGTTTCTGCGGAATACGCGCAGGCAGAGTCACTATATCAAAGCATTGCGCCAGAAATGAAGCGTTGCTTTGACGGTCACCCACCGCCGCTTGAACAACATTTTGGTGCTTTGTCTGGTGACATAAGACTTCATTCAGCGAGGGACAAACTACGTGATATAATTCCTCACAGCATTTCTGGAGGAAACGCTTGGCAAACAGGAGAGTTGTATAAAAGACTAGGATACATGGAAGCTTTTCTTGGAAATTATCTTGATGCTGCAATTGCGTTTCAAAAATCCATTATATTTCTTCATGGGAATATTCTGGTTACGCCCATTGAGTTCTCCGATAATACATTGCTTTGCATGTTGCATATTGTTAAGTCATATCAAATGCTCGGCGATATGGATAACTTACATTCAACGGCTCATGCCCTTCGAAAGATTTGTTGTGACCGCATACGAATAGCGGAAACAAAGGTTAAGGACGAAGTGATTCGGACGGGCACAGAGTCACTCGGTGTTCACGCACAACTTGCGGTAAATTGGAAAGGTTATGCAGAAAATGTATTAGAACAGCTTAACGAAATAATAAATCTCGAGGAGGAATAATTCTATGCGAATCCATCAAATCGGAGCAGTTGCTAATCTTGGCCTGGCAGCACTCAGCATTTGGATACCGATGAACAATGATTTGTCGATTTTATTCAAAGGAATCTATCTTATCCTGTTGTTTCTTTCATACTTCGCGATGCTTCGGCTCTTTCAACGTGGAACGCCACCTTCCGCTGTGATTTTCAGCGGGATCGGATATATATTCATTTCCTGCCTTTTGATTTTCGATTTGGATAAAACAAGGCTTTCCGGTAGTACGCCCCTTTTGTTTAATATTGCTTGGTTAGTTCTTCTGTTTATCTTTGCATTCGCAATTTCGGCGTTTCACTCCAGCGCACCGCAGGTTGGCATTGCAAATAATCAGAATATCAAAGAGCAACTTCCAATGCCTGGTTCGTGGATAGCAATCATGGCAGTATCGGGGTTATTCATGATACTTTGGATTGTTCTTCTGGTTGCTGTGATAATGAAGAAGCAGACCTTGGTAAGTAGGTGTCTGGCGGCTGCATTGGCCCTTAGCAGTGTTGAATTTCTGCTTGTGCGTGATGTTATGCAGAAGCGCCTCGCTTCTGCACAGAACAATCTGGATACACAGCAAAAAGCCGAGTAGACTTATACCAGCGCAAAATGACAGTGCGCCGTTGGGGGTGATTTGCACCGTGCCTCCATGTCAACGTACTATTACAGCCTGCGTGACTAGACTCGAACCATCACTCCCATCATCAGTATACACCACTTTCATATCCGTCGCCCTCCTCTTAGATATAAACCTCAACCTCAAGCGGCTCATACTGGTACTCCCGCAGATATTCGCCTCTCGCCCTGCGAAAAGCAAGCGCCGCCTCAAAATCAATGCTGAGGGAGAAGCAAAGCCCGCGAACCTGCGTAATATCAAGGTTTTCAAAATCCTCCAGAGAATGCTTACCTCTCAGGCGGCGATAGCCAGCAAGTGGCCCTTACGAGATACGCAAAAGAGCCCGTCATCCTTACGATGGCGGGCTTGTTGTTTACTTTCTTTTCCCTATCACCGGGTACACCGTTTTGCCGAACGCCGTATTCACCACCTGCGCGGCACCCAGATACAGCGCGATCACGCCAGCCACGAGCAGCGCATAGGCGGCAATGGGCGAATAGCTTGCGGGCAGCACCTTCAAATCCACCAGGAATATGAACGGCAGCGCGACGTCAAGGGCCAGCACCACCAGCGACAACAGACTAACGGGCTTGAAAAACGCGGGGGTCCAAAGGTAGACGGCAATCGTCAGCGCCAACCAGGCGTAGCCGTCGATACGGCCGTCCGCAGGCGTTCCAGCGGTCAGAGCGCTGTATTTGACGAACATCTCCAGGCCGCCCACGAGCATGAAGAACGCGCTGAAGAACAGGAAGGTGTTCCCGCCTGCGTGGTTGCCGCCCTTGAGATCCAGCAGGGCGACCACCAGCTGCACTGCGAAGCCGCCCAGCAGCCAGCAGCCCACCAGCGGCATGGCCGATTTTTCGACGAAGCCATTGAGCAGCGCGAAGAAGGTGAAGCAGGCCACCGCCAGCGCCACCAGGCCAGCCGGGGTGGGGTTCGCCCAGGGGGTTGTCTGGACTTTGACTTGTTGTGAGTTTTCCATGATATAGCCTCCTTTTTATTTGCGCCGAAAAAACGCTGTGCCAAAAGAAAATAACCGCCGCAATCCGTAAATTGCGGCGGTTATGGGAACAGCACCAGTGTCCCTACGCTTTTCGCAACTCCCGGTTTGCCAAACTAAAATCGAAGATCAGGGCAAAAATAAATGCCCTAATCCCGATAATAAAGTTGGCAAACAGGCGGCTGAGCATATGAATCTCCAAGCACAGAATTTTGTCGGCGTTTGTAGGAGTATAACACAAGTGCCCGGGGATGTCAAGTGTTTTTTTTCACCCTTGACTTCACGTGCTCTTTATCACTGGGATCCAGACCTCGTCGCAATATTTCCCATTGCTGGTGATGTTGTATATCTCCATGTCCGGACCGGGAACCTTGTCATATCCGGAGGTCGGCAGCCATTCGCTGTAGGCCCGGCTGAACAGCCCTCCAATTTGCGGGCCAGGGTGCTCCGCCTCCTCGCCGCGGAAGACCGCCCACGTTGCCTTCGGGATTTGCACGACCTTGTAGCCCTGCGTCCGGCAGCCCTCCCGCACAAATGCGCAGATCATATACATGAAATGGCCGCTCTCTGCCGCTTCATAGCCACATACAGCATTCACTACGGACACGCCAGGCGTTTCGCCGTCCGGGTCCCCAACGCCGCCCGCGTCGCGGAACAGCTTTTGATACCGGCCCGCACGATATACTTCCGTCCAGAAATCGGGCACGATACCGCTTTCATCGTCCCTGAAGCATTTTTCGATGCCGAAGACCTCGAAGGCCTCCTTCTCCTCGATGCGCCAGTTCATCGCCTGCACTCCTTTGATCTTGATTTGAAAGGTCAGCGGCGGGAAGATGGTCAGGTTGACGCCCGTTCTGCGCGCGGCGGACGGCGTGACGCCGTGCTGCTTCACAAACGCGCGGGTAAAGCTGTCCGCGCTGTCGTAGCCGTACATCACAGCCAAATCGATGATTTTGTCGCCGCCGCTCTGCAATTGCATCGCCGCCAGGGAGAGCTTGCGCTTGCGGATATACTCGCTCAGCGGCATGTCCGCAATGTAATAGAACAGCCTGCCGAAGTGATAGGGGGAATACACCGTCACGGCCGAGACGTCGGCCAGCGCCAGGTCGTCGGCTATGTGCTCCTCGATGTAGGCCATCGCGCGGTTGAGCTGTGTCAAGATGTCCATGGACCTGCCTCCTTTCTGTGAAGAGTATAGCAGGGTTTTGCAGGCGGCGCCCGACATTTTTGATAAGATTCGGGCGGCCCACAGGCCGCCCATACGTTATACTTTCGTTACGGGTATCCATATTTTGTCGCGGTGTTTTCCGTTCATGCCTGCCCCCTCCAATGCTCCAGCTGGGGTTGCTACCGCTGCACCCTTCCGCTGCCGCTGCCGCCCGCCAAGCGCCGCGCCTCCTCAGCGGAGATCACATTGAAGTCGCCCTCCACGCTGTGCTTCAGGCAGCTGGCGGCCACGGCGAATTCCAGCCGTTCTGCCGCGGTTTGGCCCTCAAGACTGGCGAAGATCAGCCCCGCGCCGAAGGAATCGCCGCCGCCCACGCGGTCGACGATATGCACGGGGTATTCCCGCGAGAAATAACATTCGCCGTTCGAGTACAGCATGCCCGCCCAGATGTTGTCGTTCGCCGAGACGGATTGCCGAAGAGTGATGGCAATCTCGGAGATACCGAAGCGCCCGCTGAGCTGCCTCGCCACCTGCTCATAGCCCGCGTGTGAAAGCTTACCGCCCTCAATATCACTGCCCGCCGCATGGATATTAAAGACGTCGGCGGCGTCCTCCTCGTTGGCGATAAGCAGGCTGACATAGGGCATGAGCCCCGCCATCACGC
>JGI24702J35022_10000734_pt1 | contig 20141 bp, 21 predicted proteins | sample TergutTh196P4_FD_35022 | JGI IMG/M metagenome (IMG submission 35022)
CCCGCGTTTTGACGTTATATGAGGGCACGTCACAAATTATGCAAATCGTCATTTCCGGCGCGGTGCTGAAGTAGCGGAGAGTTAGGAACGAAATTCGGGGTGCGCATGTAGGGGCGGATATCATCCGCCCGCGGGTAAACGTCCATGTCTGCCCGTGGTCTCTGGGCATCCCGCGCACAATAAAGTAAAAATATATAATAAGGAGGACATTGGATGAACATTTTGGTATGCGTTAAGCAAGTTCCGAATACCGAGGAACTCAAGGTAGACGCAAGCGCAAACTCGTCTAACCTTGATAGCATCCCAAAAATCCTCAGCACATTTGACGCGTGTGCTCTGGAAACGGCAAACAAACTCAAAGACGCGGATGCGTCGGTAAAACTAGTCGTCGTGACTATCGGATCCGATAAGGCGAAGGAAGTTCTCAAAAGCTGCCTCTCCGTTGGGGCGGATAAGGCGTATCACGTCTGTGACGCCGCATTCGAGAACATTGACTCAAATGCGACAGGCTATATTTTATCGCAAGCCACCCGGGAGATTGAAAAGCGCGAAGGCGCGGCATTCGATCTCGTATTTCTCGGCCGTCAGGCAAACGACACAGACGCCGCACAAGTTGGCCCGCAGATTGCCGAATACCTCGACTATCCGCTGCTTACCTATGCGCGCGAGGTTTCACTTGTCGATGGCAAAGTGCGCGCCACCCGCGAGACGGAAGATGGCTTTATCGTCATGGACGCGGTCATGCCGGCTGTTCTGACTGTTACGAAAACAGAATACGAGCTGCGCTACGCATCCGTTAAATCAAAAATGGCAGCAAACCGAGCGGAGATTCCAATCTTGTCGGCAGCCGATCTCGGCGCCGCCGACGTCTCATCCCCGGCCAAGACAATCAAGACTTATATTCCTCCGCGCAAGACAGGCGGAGTTAAGATTGAGGAAGAGACAGGCGAACTTTCCGCAGAAAAACTGACGGCGCTCCTCAGCGACGCCGGCGTCATTTGAGGAGGGGTGAGAATATGAGTGAATATAAGAATGTATGGGCATTCGTCGAGGTTTTCGACGGAAAAGCAAAGAATGTCGGTCTTGAAATAATCGGCCCCGGCAAAAAAATTGCGGAAGCCTCCGGCGAAAAAGTCGTCGCGGTGCTTGTCGGGAATGATATTGACGACGCGGCAAAAGCAGCAATATCATACGGCGCGGACGAGGTCATAACCGTCAGTGGCGATGGTTATGCGGATTATACATTGGAAGGTTACACCTCCGCTCTCGAAAAGCTTGTTGAAAAATATAAGCCGTCGGCAATCCTTTTCGGAGCGACGAGCAACGGCCGCGAGCTGGCCCCGCGCCTCGCCGCGCGGCTTAAAACCGGTGTTTCAGCCGACTGTACCAATATCGAGGTCGGTGAAAGCGGCTCGATTCAGTTTACTCGCCCCGTGTATTCCGGGCGCATGCTCAGCGTCATCGAGTGCGCCGAGACCCGCCCGCAGATAGGCACGATTCGCCCCGGCATATTCAAGCGCGGCGAACCGGACATGGCGCGCACAGCGAACATAACAAAAGAAGACGTGGCGTTTTCCGCGGATAGCGTGCGTACGACGATAATTGAAAAAATCACCGAAGCGGCGGAAGGCGCTGTAAAGCTTGAGGACGCGGAAGTCATCGTATCCGGCGGGCGCGGGCTTGGAAAACCTGAAAACTTCTCGCTGCTCAAAGAACTCGCGGACGAACTGGGCGGAGTCGTCGGCGCGTCGCGCGCAGCCGTTGACGCGGGATGGATATCCCATGTGCATCAGGTGGGGCAGACCGGGAAAACCGTTGGCCCGAAACTGTATATTGCTTGCGGCATTTCCGGCGCGATACAGCATTTGGCCGGCATGTCCGGGTCGGATACGATCATCGCCATTAACCGCGATGCTGACGCCCCGATATTCGAAATGGCAGACTACGGCATCGTTGGCGATTTGAAAGAGGTCGTCCCGGCGTTCACGGCGGCGGTAAAGAAACTTAGAGCGTAGCTCAGTTCCGATGAGTTTCGCAGTGTACAATGTACAGTGTACAGTGTACAAATAGGTGTGAAACAAAAATGAAGTATTGTGTTACGCATGGCGCGTCAAAATATTTGCATCAAGAGGGACAATGAATTATCGAATACGGGGCACGGGGGCGGAATACCTCATGCCCCGTCCGCTCGTCCCATATCTGTACACTGTACACTGTACACTGTACATTATTTTAAAGGGATCTGATTTTTATGGGTGTTATCTTACAAGCCGAAAGGCTGAATAAAACTTTCAAGCTGTCAAAAAAGCAGCAAAAGCTGCAAAAAACTACAGAAAAGTATCTTAAAGCCGTTGACAATTTGTCATTCGAGGCCTATGAAGGCGAAATATTCGGCCTTCTCGGACCTAACGGAGCAGGCAAAACGACGACACTGCGCATGCTGGCGACGCTCATCAAGGCCGATGACGGAGATGCTTTTGTCGACGGGTCGAGCATCAGNACCGAGCCCGATAAAGTGCGTTCAAAAATCGGATTCCTGACAAGCGAACTGAAGCTCGAGGACTTCTTCACCCCAAACTATCTGTTCGACTTTTTCGCAAANCTCCACAACATCGACGAGGAAGCCAGCAGGCGGCGAAAAAGCGAGTTGTTCGGGAAATTCGGCATTGACGAATTCGCTGAGGTCAAGGTCGCGAACCTCTCAACCGGCATGAAGCAAAAGGCGTCGCTCGTCATTTCAATTGTCCACGACCCAAATATAATAATATTCGACGAGCCGACGAACGGCCTCGACGTCCTGACCGCAAAAGTGGTAACGGATTTCCTGCTTGAACTAAAAACGCAGGGTAAGACGATTATCGTCTCGACTCATATTTTCAGCCTGGTTGAAAAGCTGTGCGACAGGGCGGGCATTATCATCGACGGAAGTATGGTATTATGCGACACGCTGGCGAACATCATCGCCGAGAAACCGCTTGAAGACGTTTTCTTTGACGTCTTTGCAAAAAAGGCAGGGCAGAAGATATGAAGAATAACATCCTGACTGTGATGAAGAAGGAATTCTCGCGAGTCTTCGGCGACAAACGCATGATCGTAATGATGCTGCTTCCTGCCATACTGATTTATGTCATCTACTCGTTCATAGGCACAGCAATGAGAAAAGTCTATGCGCCAAACCTTGAGGCTACCATTGTCGCCTTCGCAGTCAATACGCCGGACGAAATTGAGAAAATGCTGCAATCGCCCGGATTCAGCTTACAACACATTGATGCCGGCGAGGTCGATAGGGCAAAAGAGAGCATATCAAAAAAAGAAGCTGATATTCTGCTGATTTTCCCGCCTGACTTTAGCGGGCAAGTGGCGGCATACGACGTAAAGACCTCAAAAGCCCCTGCGCCGAATATCGAGATTCACTACAATTCCACCGCTCCAAATTCCTCAAGCGCATATGGCATGATTATTTCTTTGCTGGACAGCTATGAGTCATCGCTGGCAAACAAGTTCGATGTAAACAGGGATATTCCGGATGCCGACCTCGTTACGGCTGAGGACATGTCGGCAACAATCATCTCATCACTAATGCCGATGCTGATGATGGTCTTCCTGTATTCCGGATGCGGGGGGCTTGCGCCCGAATCGATAGCCGGGGAAAAAGAACGCGGCACGCTTGCTACCCTACTCGTGACGCCGCTTAAGCGCGGCGAATTGGCAGCGGGTAAGATATTGAGCCTTTGCGTACTTTCGTTTTTCTCCGGTTTGATCACTGCCCTTGCAACTATAATGGCGCTGCCTAAACTGATGGGTCCGGCTGAGGATATGATTGATGCAGGGATATACGGTGCAACCGACTATATGTTCCTGGCGTTTGTAATCCTTTCCACTATCCTGCTGCTCGTCGCCTTGATCTCTATTATTTCGGCGTTTGCGAAGAGCGTGAAGGAAGCAACGACCGCTATAATGCCGCTGATGATCATTGTGATGCTCGTCGGGGTTACCGGGATGTTCAGCGATACGCAAACAGATTTGGTGTATTATTTTATCCCGCTGTATAGCAGCGTCCAGAGCATGAGCGGAATATTCTCGCTGAATTATTCGGCTGCAAACATTGCGACCTCATGTCTGAGCAATCTCGTTTTCGCCCTCGCGGGCGGCTTCGCGCTGACAAAAATGTTCAACAGCGAAAAAGTCATGTTCTCGAAATAAGGGAGTTCAACTATGGATAAGGTGCGTTTCGGTAAAACAGAAATAATGGTCAGCAAAATCGCATTCGGAGGCCTGCCGATCCAGCGCCTGGGCATGCAGGAAGCGGCGGAGGTCGTGCGGAGGGCAATCGATCTCGGGATCAATTTCATTGATTCCGCTAACAACTATACGGACAGCGAAGAAAAAATCGGGCTTGCAATAAAAGGCATACCAAGGGACAGCCTCGTTCTTACGACAAAATCCGCCGCAAGCGACAAGAAGACGTTTCTGGAGCACATCGATCTGTCCCTGAAACGCCTCGGCACGGACTATATTGACATATATCAGCACCACCTCATCCTCTCCCGAGCCAATTACGATGAGATAATGGGCGAAGGCGGGGCTTTCGAAGGAATGATGGAGGCGATTCGCGCCGGCAAGGTGCGGTTCCCCGCATTCTCCTGTCACAGCGTATCGACAGCCGTAGAAATCATGCGGGATGGGAAATTCTCCGCCGTTCAACTGCCATTCAACTACGTTGACGATGAGGCTGTGAAAGAAGCGATACCGCTCGCGAGGGAGCTTGATATGGGTATTATCGCCATGAAGCCTTTTGGCGGGGGCATGCTAAACGATGCAGGACTCTCTATAAAATATTTCTGTCAATTCGATGGCGTCGTGCCGGACCCCGGCATCGAAAAGCTGTCGGAGATCGAGGAAATCGTCCGCATCGCGGAATCCGGTCAAAAACTCTCGGAGGAAGACATGTCAGCCATCATGGCAATCAGGGCGGAAATGGGCAGCAACTGGTGCCACCGCTGCGACTACTGCCTCCCTTGCCGGCAGAATATCTACATCAGCGGAGCCCTTACCGTCGACAGCATGATAAAACGCATGCCTATGCGGCAATTAAGCGTAATAGCGGCGCAGAACATGGAAAACGCGCGCGGATGCATCGCTTGTTTGGACTGCGTGGGCAGATGCCCGTATAATTTGGATATCCCGGAACTACTAAAAGAAAAACTGGCCATCTGGGATCGGTTCTTAGCGACACAATGAAACACAGGGGGATGGTACAACCATCCCCCAAGTATTTCCCTATCCCGGAACCCATTCGATTGTTCTGATTGTCAACGGTACGGAACGGGGCAAACTGGACTTTGAGTTAAGTGTATAATGCTACTTGTCATTTCTCAACCCTCCACATTTAACATACCATAGCTGGAGAAGGTTAACGAACAGCTATAAGGCGGGGTGCGCTGCACAATTTGTAGCAACCCCCACTAAAGCCCAAGACCATACTTTTTATATCATAATAATAAACAAAAAATTCTCACATTTGACAGCAAACCTGCGGAAAAGGCATACAAATACCCCGGGATAGCCTTTTCGGACAATCTCGGGGAATATGCTTTACAATGAGAGCTAAAGGTCGGCTTTCTGAAGCTCTTGTTTTAAGGCCATCTGCAAGACTGCAGAAACATTGATACCCGCTTTTTCCGCTTCTGTATTCAACCACGAAGGGAGCGATACATTACGACGTACAGTCCGCCGCTCGTTTGCTTTGCGATAATCCGTAAAATCAATATCAACCATTGACACGAACTCGCCCGCTTCGAATGATACGCTATCGGGGTCAGATGGCTTTGGCAGCGGCTTTTTATCGTCCTCCATATCAATACCCATAATGCCGATTGCGTCCCGCGCCATTTCTATAGCTTCCGCTAAATCATCACCTTGCGTATCAAGGGGAAAATCCGGCGCATGCGCGGCGTAACCGTCGGTCAGTTTTGTAAAAACAACTGGATATGCTGTTTTCATGCTCGTACCTCCGTTCGATTATCGAACAGCGGCTAACGGGGTTTACTTCAACCCCCGCCGCTTAATTATTCTTTGTGCAATATACTCTTTGATTTCTCTTTGCCGGGAAATTGGCTCACAGTCTGTGCCGTTTGTGTAAATATCGTGATTGCCGCCGTCCCGTTTAAACCACCATCCGTTTTGTTCAAATAGTTTTATTAAATCTCTCCGCTTCATGATTTTCCCTCTCTGCCCTTACATTATACACACTCATTACACAACTGTCAAGCGTTTGAAGTTCCATTTTTATGACCTGCTCTCTCTCGTCACCCTATCCTAAATACCATGAGTTATTGCGTATTGGCATTGCCATGTGTGTAATAATTACCCAAAAGCCATTCACCATCGACACCATAACACACGGTTTGGGAGTCGGCGGATAATTTTATGGCGGTGAGCGCTGCGTTTCCACAAATCCGCATTACTCTTAATTGTCTCCAGTATTCTAAATTCTAACAGATACGATGTACTATAAACAGCTCATCGACACGTTGACTCGCCCGCTTGCCCATGTTATCATACAAATACTTCTCAGCAGCGAGGTGACCGCCATGTACTCAATACCGCCTAAAAAGATGCTCATTATCAATATTCTTGACATCCTCAAACGTTACAGCGACGAGGAACACCGACTCTCGCAAAAGGATATTCTCGAAATCCTCGATAATGAGTATTCCATGAAAGCCGACCGCAAAGCGGTCAAGCGCAATCTCATGAGTCTTCTGGAGTCCGGCTATAACATCGAATACAGCGAATCGATCCGCATGAACAAAATGGGCGAGGAAGAAACCATCTACACGGACTGGTATTTGTTGCGCGATTTTTCCGACGCAGAGCTGCGGCTTTTGATTGACGGTTTACTATTCTCTAAGCATATCCCGTATAATCAATGCAAAGAATTGATAGAAAAGCTGAAAAACCTTTCCAACACATATTTTGAGACAAAAGTAAAACACATCCGCAATTTACCCGAAAACATGCCGGCGAACAAACAGCTTTTCCTGACGATTGAGGTTCTGGATGAAGCGATCAGCAAAAACCGCCAAGTGTCGTTTGCCTATAACGAATATGGCACGGACAAGAAACTTCACCCCCGCCGAAACGACGAGGGAGAGATCCGTGAATACATTATCAACCCATATCAAATCGTTGCAACGAACGGGCGTTATTATCTTATCTGCAACTATGACAAGTATGATGACGTCTCAAACTACAGGCTGGACAAGATAACCGATATACGGTTATTGGAAAGTCCCGCAAAGCCCATGAAGAAGGTAGTCGGGCTGGAAAAAGGATTGAACCTGCCAAAGCATATGGCGGAGCATATTTATATGTTCTCCGGGGATAGCGTCCCAGTAAGGTTCAGAGCCAGAAGCTATCTTGCGGGGCAAATAATTGACTGGTTCGGGCGGGACGTTGAGTTTTCGAACGATAACGGTGAAACGGTGGATGTCCGCGTAAAGGTCAACGAACAGGCAATGATTTTCTGGGCGCTGCAATACTGCCAGCATGTAGAGGTTCTGGAACCATCACCACTGCGGGAGAAAGTAAAGAATGCCGCGATGGAGATTGCGGGGAAATATGGGGTAAAGAATGATTGTGGAAGAATTCAATAAAACTAATATTTAAAGGCTTCTTTCCGAAACCTGTAGTATCATAGACAAATGCGAAGCCATCGCCCGTGAAACAGGAAGCAACTATGTCCCTAAAACGGCACATATCCTCTGTTATAATGGAATTATCAAACAACAAATTGGAGTGTGCGAATTATGAACAAAGTATTTACAGACTATCGGCGTAGGCGGGGTAATTATAATCTGAAAGCTACAGAGAGAAGTTTATATTCACTGTGCCGGAGCAGGGTCAGGGATGGTCTTGTGCCAATATCCAAAATTCTCCCCGAAGTCCATGAACAGATTCAAATAGCTGTAAATATGCGTGGCATAACAGGACTAACGACAGGGCTGCACGACCTCGACCACGCCATCATGGGGCTGAACAATTCTGATTTGATACTGATTGCATCAAGGCCGGGCATGGGCAAAACGAGCCTCGCTCTTAATATAGCATTGAATGCTACTAAAGCATCGCAGAAAACTGTTGCGTTTTTTTCGCTTGAAATGTCTTGCGAGCAACTGACTGTGCGCCTTCTGTCGTCAGAAAGCTGCATTGATAGCAAGAAACTCCACACCGGACGCCGCCTAAAGCCTGAAGAATGGTGTAGCCTTGCCGAAGCAACAAAATCGCTCAGCGCAACCAACATTCTGATCAATGACGACGAATCCGTGGCTGTGTCGGATATGAATGCGCAGTGCCGGCGGATTCCAAATCTTGGCTTGGTTATCATTGATTACATCCAGCTCGTGCAGTCAGCTTCGAGTTCCGGGAGGCATGGCTCAAAAAACAAATCCAGGGTTGTCTCAGAGATAAGCCGCAAGATGAAAAGCATGGCAAAGGAACTTAATGTGCCGATTATTTGTCTGTCCCAACTTCCGCATACAATCGACTCGCGGCAGCACAAGAAGCCTATGCTGTCAGATTTTCGCAATTATGGCTCTATAGAAAAGTATTTTGATATTATCATCGGCCTTTACAGGGATTTTTATTACAATACAGAATGCGAAAACCCTGACATCGCCGAGTGCATTATACTGAAAAACCGCAGGGGCGAAACAGGAACGGTGGAGCTAAAGTGGCAGCCGGAATACACCACGTTTTCATCGCTTGAGAAAATCCTATAAATTGTTATTATGAGATTGTCGGATAAAGAAATTAGGACGCCGCTCTATGATTTCATTGAAAATGTAGAGCATCGAATAAGAGTTTTTGAAAGAGACTATAATGTGAAGAATTAAATGAGCGAAAAAAAGTCTAACATTTTCAAGTACAAACAACGAAGTGTGATGCTGACAAACTGCGAACTAATATTGTGACAAATTACGAACCAATACCTTGACAAAATCGGAAGTCGCAAGTATTATTCCAGAATAATCAACGAAGTCTGTAAACTGCAAGTTATTGTTTCGCGGCTCCTAAGTCAAAAGAAGGTGGGCAAGGTTGATGAGAGACAAGTATTTACCTCGCATTGCGGATGAAAAGCTGAAACTTGGCTTGGCGACATCCGGTGCTGTTTTGATTGTCGGCCCGAAATGGTGTGGAAAAACACGTACTGCTGAAGAAATGTCAAAAAGTGTTTTATACATGCAAGACCCCGACCACGCAGAAGCATATAAGCTCCTTGCGAATACGAAACCATCTAAGCTACTGGAAGGAGAAACCCCCAGACTTATAGATGAATGGCAAGATGCGCCCGTTTTATGGAACGCCGTGCGTTTTGCTGTTGATAAAAGAAGGGCTCGGGGGCATTTTATTCTCACAGGATCCGTTGTTCCCACAGAAACCGCAGATATGCACACCGGCACAGGACGGATCAGCAGAATGACCATGAGAACCATGTCTCTATTTGAATCGGAAGAATCCACCGGGGCAATATCGCTGGAAGATTTATTTAATGGCAAAAAAGATATGTTCGATGAAAACAAACTATCTATTGAAGAAATCGCTTTCATCATAACGCGAGGCGGATGGCCAGAAGCGGTAAGTGAAAAAAACGAAAGATATGCAGTGCGAATGGTATATAACTACTTGGACGCTGTCGCCAATCAGGATATGTCAAGAATAGACGGGGTGGAACGAAACCCGGACAGGGTTTATGCGTTGCTCCGCTCAATCGCCCGGAATATTTCCACTCAAGCAGGCACAGCAACGCTGCTTAAAGACCTAATATCCAATGACGAAAGTTTATCAGATAAAACCGTTAATGACTATATCACTGCGCTAAAGAAGCTATATGTCATAGAGGATTTGCCCGCATGGAGTCCGCATCTGCGATCGAAAAGAGCCATCCGTACCACCGCAAAAAGGCATTTCACCGACCCATCGATTGCGACGGCAGCTTTACGCTCCGGCGGCGGAAAGCTGCTAAATGATTTTAAAGCATTTGGCTATCTGTTTGAATCCCTTTGCATACGCGACTTAAGAATTTACGCAGACAGCTTGGATGGTTCTGTGTACCATTATCGTGACCAGTTGAGTTTTGAAGTAGATGCGATTATCCAGTTGAAAGACGAGCGCTGGGCAGCTGTGGAAATAAAAATGGGTGCGGGTGAAATTGAAAAAGCTGCGGACAGCTTAATCAAGTTCAGCAACAATATTGACACGGAAAAAATGCCGGCACCGTCTTTTTTGATGATTCTGACAGCGACGGAACACGCATTTCAGTTGAAAAACGGAGTATGGGTTGTGCCGATTGGGTGTCTGCGTAATTGAATAGTGATGGAAGGTCAACGAGGACTGGAACTGTTCCGCTCCCCACGGAGCGGGGCGCATTATGAGCCGCTCAGCGGCGAAGAAGAGCATTACGCTCTCGCAGTATGAGAAGTCGATGAACGGGATTTTTTCGTCCACAGTGAACAAAAGCACAATAGACGAAGCGCCGCAAGCCTATAAGCCGATGGACGAGATCATCGCCAATATCGGGGAAACGGCAGATATTGTGAAAACGATCAAGCCTCTGTACAACTTTAAAGCGGCTGAGTGAATCGGCCGTGCGCTACAACCTCGGGTCGACGGGTTCGCTTTCCAGCTCAGGTTAGTTTTCTTTCACCGCGCGAAGCCGATTTGGAACCCGGATTGGCGCTAAAGTATGTCGACATGATCAACGATGCCCGTATTCTATGGAATTATAGCGACATTTTATACACAAATTCTTTGACGTCTTCCCATGTGTTGTATACCCCGGCGGCGTGCATCTCTTTGAGTTCGTCGTCATTGAAGCCGAGCTCCCGCAGTATTTCCTCGCTGTTTTCCGCGAGCATCGGGGCTCTCGTATACGGCAGCACGTCCGCCCCTTCGATAGTCACCGGCGGGCGTACCATCGTGCGCTTACCTGATGGGTAGTCAACTTCCTCAAAGACCCCTGTGGCCCATGCCTGCTTATCCTGGAGGACTTCCTCCCATACATGGCAGACTGAATGCGGGATATCGCCTTCCGTCAGGATTTTTGACCACTCGTCCGCAGTCTTCAAAGCAAACGCGTCGGTGAGTATCTGGATAAATTCGCCATGCAGCTTTTCCTTTGTGATGTTGTTGATTTTATANCGCTCGTTGCCGACAAGGTCAGCGCGGCCGATGAGCGGCATNAACTTCGGGTAGAACAAATCAAAAGGCGGCATGGAAATCTGTATATGGCGCCCGTCTTTGCTCTTGTATGTGTTGTTGAAGGGATTNTCNGCAGTTTTGCGGCTTATCGGGTACTTCTGGCCCAGCTCCTCATATTGGGCTGCCTGCACGGGAATCCCCTGCACAAATACCGAACAGTGAAGAAGGTTCGTCATGACCTTCTGCCCCTTTCCGGTTTTCTGGGCATTGTATAGCGCGGCCAACACGCCCGCCATAAGGAACATGCCGGAAATGTGGTCGCCGCAGCCGGGAACAAGGTTGATAGGCTCAGACTCTTTCTGATACAGGGTACCCAGAAATCCGCCGCGCGCCCAGAAAGCGGTAAAATCATATCCGGGCAGGTCGCAGTCAGGCCCGGTTTCGCCATAACCTGTGAGCGAAGCATATACAAGCTTGGGAAATCTGTCCTTGAGACTTTCATAGTCCAAGCCGAGTTTTGCAAGCGCCTGTGGCCGCCAGTTTGTCAGAAAAATGTCGGTGTCTTCGAGTAACTTAAAGAGAATTTCGCGGCCTTTCGGGTTTTTCAGGTCAACAACTAGGCTGCGCTTGTGCGAGTTTTCAAGGTCAAACGTGGTGTTCTCATAGGGGTCGCCAAGACGTCCTTCCGATACCCCGGTGTAGCGGACATTGTCCCCGGTTTTCGGCTCGACCTTAATCACGTCCGCGCCAAGTTCGGCGAAAAAGCGCGCTCCGGCGGGCACCGCGATAAAGGTGCTCATTTCGATTACTTTTACTCCTTCAAGTGGACTTTTTTCGCTCATAAAGTGTCCCTCCAACCAAAAATCATTGATGCATCCTGTTTCTGCCAGCGAATGTCATTCTATTTCAGCGCACATTAATTGTCAATCGGTTCAACACATTGTTCTACACATTGAACCTGAAGTTGATGATATCCCCGTCGACGACGACATATTCTTTGCCCTCGAGCCGAAACAGCCCCTTATCCCTTACTTTTGCCATTGACCCCAGTTCCTTGATACTGTCATATTTTACGACTTCCGCACGGATGAAACCGCGCTCAATATCGGAATGAACCTTGCCGGCAGCTTTCCTTGCAGCCGTCCCTTCTTCAATCGTCCATGCGCGGACCTCGTCCTCGCCGACCGTCAGGAACGATATCAGTCCCAAAAGCCCGTATACAGCCCTTGCAAGCACAGCTATGCCGGGCTGTTTTATACCCATGTCTTCCATAAAGACCGATTTGTCCTCATCCGGCAGACGGCTTATTTCAAGCTCCATTTCCACGCAAAGCAGAATCAACGGAATGCTCAGTTTTGAGCACATAGTGCGCAGGGCTTCCTCATTGGCAAATGTTCCTGTTTCCAATTGATGCTCGTCCAGATTGACCACGGCAAGCCGGGGCTTGTCCGTAAGGAACGCATAGTTGCGGATACTGATTCGTTCTTCGGAAGAAAGCTCCATATCGCGCATTGACCCGCCCTTTTCCAGCCAGTCGTAACACCTTTCAAGCAGCCCGATTTCCGCCTCATTTTCCTTTGTTATTTTTTTGCCCGCCTTGATACGGCCTATTCTTTTTTCAATCGATTCCAAATCCGCAAACAGCATTTCTGTCTCAACATCTTCCAAATCGCGCGCCGGGTCAATCTCGTCGCGGTCATGGACGACCGATTCGGATTCAAATGCCCGCAGCACATGAACAAGGGCGTCGCACGGGCGCACATCGTTGAGGAACTTTGCCGCCCCGGAGTTCCGCCCGTCATCTGACACAGAAAAGCCGGCTACGTCCGTCAACTCGATTTTGGCGTATATGGTCTTTCTTGGTTTATACAATGCCGATAGAAAATCAATACGCTCGTCAGGCACCGAAGCGGAACCAATATTGGCAGCTCCCTTTCCTCCGGACGCCGCCGCTCCGGAATCCCTGCCGGTGAGCAATTTGAATAGGGTCGTTTTTCCGGTCTGATTAAGCCCTATAAGCCCGATTTTCATAATTCCCGCACCTGCCCCTCTCCATATGGAATAGAATACCATAATAATAACAGAATGTCTGCCGTGTTGACAAGCTTTATCCAACTTGATACTATGTCAGCACGCTGGTCAGTGGAGGGCACATAGGTGGATAAAACTAAACTCTGGACAACAAACCTTATCATTATTATATTATCAAATTTCCTCACATTTTTCGCATTTTTGATATTCCCTTCCGCCTTGCCCCCGTACTTAAAATCGCTCGGCGCATCCGACAGCATACTTGGGTGGATGCAGTGGATTCTGACAGTCGCATCATTGCTTGTGCGCCCTTTTACAGGAATCGCAGTTGACAAGTACGGGCGCAGAGGTGTTTTTCTAATTGGGCTGGTAGGCCTTATGCTGACATCCGGCGCATACTATTTTTTCCCTGTCGTCGGAATCGTCCTTATGCTCCGTTTCATTCACGGGCTTGCATGGGGCATGACCAACACAGCTTGCAGCACAATCGCTGCCGACAATGTCGAAAAAAAGCGGTTTGCGGAGGGCATGGGGTATGTGAGCCTCGCAAGCGGCGTTGCTATGGCCATTGCACCCGCCATTGCGCTGTCGATCACAATGCAACACAGCATATTTTTGGCTTTTGGTGTTTCTGCACTTTGCCTAGTCCTGTCATTTTTGATAAAATACAAAAAGCAGCCGGATATGCAAAATGCAACGAAAATAAGAATAGCCCCTTACGCAAAAGAATCTGTGATGCCATCGCTTGCAGTTTTCTTTGTGACGACTACATACGGTGCTCTCATAACTTTTTTGGCGCTATATGGTGCCGAAAAGTCAATAGGAAATATTGCCTTGTTTTTTGCCGCAAACGCGGTGAGCATACTTATTACCCGTCCATTTGTGGGGAAGCTTGTTGACAGGAAGGGTTTTGGCTTTGGGATCTGGCCCGCAATTTTTCTCATGTCTTCCGGGCTGGTACTGTTATCCGTCAGCAACGGCCTAACCTTGTTCCTTACCTGCGCAGTCCTCCATGGCGTCGGCATGGCTTCTGCCCAAACATGCTTTCAGGCGATGGCTATCTTAAGGGCGCCAAGGGAGAGAACAGGCGCGGCCAATGCGACGTTTTTTTCATTATTTGACGGCGGGGTAGGGCTCGGCTCGGTCATAGCGGGGTTTCTGGCATCCGGATTCGGTTATGGGAACATGTTCGCGTTTATGGCGATATCGCCGGTATTGACAGGCGTTTTTTTCTTGGTAATTATAAAAAAACAAAGGAACGGCAAGGATAATCAAACCGTAGACGCATAACAGACATCTTCAGCGGCAATTAATTAATTTCCATGGCTGGACAAGTCTTATTGTTTCAGTTATTATCAGAAGCAGCAAATCATTTCAAATGAGAGAAGGTTTTTTATGCAGGCTTTATTATATACAGGCGGCGGGCTTGCCTTCATCTGCGTGATGACGTGCCTTGGTTCGGCTATGGTCTTTTTCTTCCGAAAGGCCGACACAGGCAAGATGCAGCAGATTTTCCTCGGGTTCGCGGGAGGTGTCATGATAGCCGCTTCCGTGTGGAGTCTGTTGCTGCCGGCCATTGATGAGGCGGAAGCGATGGGAATGCCGGGGTGGATACCGGCGGCGGGAGGCTTCATTTTAGGTGTCGCTTTCCTTTTTGTGTTGGACAAAATCATCCCGCATCTTCACCCATTCACGAATGTTATGGAAGGGCCTACTTCCACGTCAAAGCGGACTACGCTGCTCATTTCGGCAGTAACTTTGCACAACATCCCGGAAGGCATGGCGGTAGGGCTCGCTTTCGCATTGGCTACCCAAAACGGCGGCGACCCGGCGATGTACGCGACGGCGATCGCGCTGGCCCTGGGCATCGGTATCCAGAATTTCCCGGAAGGTGCCGCGATTTCGCTCCCTCTGCGTCAGGAGGGCGCTTCGACGGTTAAGGCATTTTTGCTTGGATCGCTATCCGGAGTCGTGGAACCGGTTTTTGGTGCTATTGCAGTTCTTCTGGCAATATGGGTCGCTCCGGTTATGCCGTGGCTTTTGGCATTTGCCGCGGGCGCGATGATTTATGTGGTCGTCGAGGAATTGATTCCCGAGGCAAATCTGGGCGAACACTCTCACCTTGGTACAATGGGGTTCATTATAGGTTTCATAGTGATGATGGTGCTGGATGTTGCCCTCGGATGATGCTGTTCACGCCGAAAAGGTTATCACTTGTTGTGGCTAATGATGTATTCTTTGTTTTTCCCCCCTAAAGGCTGTGTGTACTGAAAAGTCTCCCCCAAATAATTCTTCATTACGACCTTCTCGTCGTCGATGGAAACAAGGTATTCAGGGCTGAGCGGGATTTTTCCGCCTCCGCCCGGCGCGTCGATAACAAACGTGGGGATCGCAAACCCTGAAATGCTCCCGGTCAGACCTCGAATTATGTCGATGCCGGTCCTCACATCCGTCCGAAAGTGTTCCAAGCCCTCATTGAGGTCACATTGATAGAGATAATAAGGCCTTATCCTGGCCTTTATCAGTTTTTGCATCAATTCCTTTATGATATCAAGATTATCGTTGATTCCCTTCAACAACACGCTTTGATTGCCCAGAGGGATTCCGGCGTCCACGATTCGCGCGCACGCCCGGATAGCATACTCCGTCAGTTCTTTTGGGTGGTTGAAATGCGTGTTGATCCAAATCGGCTGAAACTTTTTCAGCATAAAAAGCAGTTCATATGTGATCCGCATCGGCATTGTGACCGGAGCCCTGGTGCCAATGCGGATTATTTCCACATGCTCGATTTCCCTCAATTGAGAAAGAATTGCTTCCAGCCGCCCGTCGGACAGTGTCAACGGGTCGCCGCCGGAAATCAAAACATCGCGAATTTGTGGCATCCTCCGGATATATTCGAGGGCTGCCGCTGTTTCCTCATCGGTGATCGCGCTGTCCTCCTCGCCGACAAGCCTCCTGCGCGTACAGTGACGGCAGTACATCGCGCAACACTTTGTCACCAGAAAAAGCGCCCTGTCAGGGTATCTGTGCAATATGTTTTTGACAGGGCAGATTTTTTCTTCATAAAGCGGGTCGCGCATCTCCCAGGGGTAAGCTTCCATCTCACGGATGGACGGGACTGACTGCAAACGCACGGGATCGCATGGGTCGCACGGGTCGATGAGCGAAGCATAATACGGCGTCACTGCCATGCGAAATCTTGTAAGGCACTCCGTAATATTCTTTTTCTCGACATCGCTGACACCGAGAATGCGGGACAGGTCTTCCGCATCACGTATGCGATTGTGATATTGCCAATGCCAATCATTCCATTCCGTCGATTCCTCAGTGACATTGAACAACTGAAACACTTGGCTGTTCCGCTCACTCATGGCTTTTTGCAGCCTCCATTCCGTAACGTATAAGGGCGCATTGCAGCATACGGCAGATAAGATCATTGTAACCGACACCGTTGAACTCCGCCAGCATCGGAAAATCACTGTAACCCGGAGCCAGCCCCGGCAGCGGATTCACTTCGAGGAAATAGACTTTATCGTCAATTGAGAGGCGGAAGTCGATTCTGGCAAAATCCCGGCAGCCGAGAGCTTCATAGACAGCCTCGGCATCGCGGGCCATTCGGGCCTTTAGATAATCCGGAAGCTCCGGCGGGCAGCGATATATTATATAGTCATGAAAATTCGACTTAACTTCATAGCTGTAGATTTTGTGGCGACCCTTTTGTTTATTGAAGATAACTTCCATCGGATCAAAGACGCGGCGATCCGGCCCGTTCCCGAGGATTCCTACCGTGAATTCCCGACCGTCGATGAACTGCTCCGCAATCAAATCCCCTTCACAGCATTCCGCCGCATTGTCGGCCAGTTCGCGCAGTTCCGCCGGACTCTCTGCGACACTGGTGTCGGAAATCCCCTTGCCGGAACCCTCGGCATTCGGTTTAACGATTACAGGAAATGGAAGATCACAAGGCAGTTCAAGTGTCCCGTTCTTTATTGCCGCAAACACAGGTGTTTCGATGCCAAGGCTTCGGACGACTCTTTTTGTCAGCGCCTTGTCAAGCGAGACGGCGAGAGCAACTGCATCTGATCCTGTGTATGGGATGCCGAAATAATCAAGGATTGCCGGCACTTGCGCCTCCCTTGCGCGACCATACTTGCCCTCCGCGATGTTGAATACGATATCCGGTTTTTCCGCTGCCAGCTTCTGCGGGAATCCTTCTGAGACCTCCATTATTATCGGCTCAAACCCGCCCGTTCTCAACGCCTCTGCGATTGCCGCGACTGTCTCAGGGTCGTCATACTCCGCCTGCGCTTCTGAACTGTCGTCCACTCTTATATTGCAAGCGATTCCGACGCGCAAACGCGGCTTCTCATTCATCTGCTGTTATCCTCTCGATCTTTCCATCATTATTGAGGAATAATGCCACATCATTCCGAAAACCGGTGAAGCGCCCATTTTCATCAGCGCTGAAAAATCCGCCCGAAGAGAGCCCATACCCTTTCGCGCCGGGTCCCAGCAGGCGCAGCGCGCATTTGAGCTCAACCCAGTCCTCTTTTTCTGCGTGCGTATCGAACACAAAAGGCACTAAATTCAGGCAAGGAAAGAGGCGGGAGGTGCTGTCGTCGCCTTCAATATCCCAGTGCACCCAGTGCTGTCCCATCATAATCGCTCCGGCGGACGTCCCAATAAACAGCTTCCCCTCATGATACATATCTGTGAGAAAACTATCAAGCCCATATTTTTCCAGCCATACTATCCCATCCTCGACCTCGCCGCCGCTTAGGAATACGACGTCCGCATCTGATAATATCGACCTTGCTTGTTCAATATCCGGGTTTTTTCCAGCGATGGGAACCAATGTGACCGCCTCTGCGCCTGCCTTCATCACGGGGATTCTCATGGCATGAAAGAAAGCCTTATTGTCTGAACTTGCCGTTCCGACGTAGGCCACCTTTGGGTTGGACTTCCCGCAGGCGGCAAGCGCAGTGCGGAAATCCCCTGTTGTCTGTTTGATTTTACTGCTGCGGCCCCCCGGAATCAGAAACACTTCTTTGGCGCTCATAAGAACAACCCACCCTCATCAAATTCAAAATTCGCCTGCGTGCGCCGGAATTTGCCGGCCGGCCCCGGAAGAATGGAATCCAGGATTTGAATGTCGTAGACGCCGCTTTTGCCGTAGATTTCCCCGAGAATGCCGTGAAGCTCATCGGTTACCGCCGCTGGGTTGGCGCCGGGCGATATCATCGCTTGAAGCAAATAGCGCGACCGATCGCACTGCTCGAGGCGGTAGTCCCTCAACGCCACGACGCCCGAGAGAATATCGTCCAGTCTCTTTGTCGTAACAAGCCCGCCGCCGGTATCAAAAGTGGCATTTGAGACACGCCCCTCAATTGACTCGGCTATCATGCCATCCTTCCGCCCGCAGGAACACTCGCCTTTCGAATGCAGGCGCACAAGGTCGCCCACGTCAAAGCGTATAACAACATTCCACGGGTTGTCAAAGGTCGTTACGAAAATCCGCCCGAGTTCAGAGCCGCCGTACTCCGGCTTCAGCGGCTCATAGTCGATCCTGCAAAATGACGTGTTCTGGTGCATCAGACCGTCTTCGCATTGCTGCATCACGAAGCCGGTCTCAGTTGTGCCGTATGAACTGACCAAAGCGGAAGAAAAGACCCGCCTGATAGCCGCGAGATGAATTGCGGACGTGAACTCGAAAGTGAACACGATAACCGCCGGTGAGAAAACCTCCAGAGCATTATCCGTTACATACCAAACGAGCCTTGCGAGAAGCGACGGATTTGCCTCCAGCACAGCCGGCTTATATACGTTCATCTCATCGACCATCCTCTTCAGGTGCCTTGGCTGCCATTGAAGGATGCTCGTTTTCTCGTTCAGGTACAGCGTGTTGCCCAGTATCCTATGGCTCATCGGCAAATCTTCTTCGCAATTGATGCCGACGTTCAGCGAACTTGCGAGCTTTGCCTGCTTTTGCGGGTAATCCAGCGCCGCCATATGCCGGTTCAATTTCCAGGAAGCCGCTTCGGACGCATCCCACCAGTTCTGATCCCATATATTGACGACCTTCTCTGCGGTCGTCCCGCTTGTATATGTGTACTCAATCTCCTCGTTTAAAAGGCCTTCGCTCAAGTCCTTATAATCCGGCATCAATCCTGTTGGAAACCCGTCGCGCATTTTGGCTTTTGTAAGTGCCGGCAGAGCAGCATAGCGTTCATCCAATGGGACATTGACACCCGGGTCAAAATGCTTCCATCCTTTATACACAGGCACATGCTGATATGCCAACTCCAAAACGGTTTCGCATTTCCGGTAGTATTCTTCAGGATAGCTGAATCTATTTGCAATTTTTAAAACTTCTTGTGAAGTGTTTCCCATTTCTATCAGTCCTTTTCAAAACAATCCGCCGCCGTTTTCCGTCAACAATGCTTCCAATGCCAGTCCCGCCGCTTTTCCGTAGGCGCGGATCAGCCCGCCCTTGCCAAGCAGGACGCCGCCGAAGTATCGGACAACGACTACCACCACGTTTTCCATTTTTCGCCTTTGAATGGAGCTGAGCAGCGGCAAACCCGCCGTTCCGGGGGGTTCGCCTGCATCGCTGTATCGCGCGGTATCCGGCAGTGTATAGGCATATACAACGTGCCGCGCTTTCTTATGCTTATGAGAAATCTCGGCAATGTATTCTTTCGCCTTGTCTTCGGTGTCTATTCCGGCGGCATATGCGATAAACCTAGATTTTTTGATAATTATTTCTTGTGGAGTCAATCCTTGCACGCTCCTTTCAATGAAATAATAGCTACTGTTCACACCCTTGCGCTCGAAAGTCGTTTTTTTGCTTCCTTTCGCTACGGATGCGCCTCCATGCGCATACGTATCGCGCTCCGCCGTCCATGGCT
>JGI24702J35022_10000735_pt1 | contig 20140 bp, 18 predicted proteins | sample TergutTh196P4_FD_35022 | JGI IMG/M metagenome (IMG submission 35022)
CTGGATGAGCTTTACTGGTTTATCGGGCAAAAAGGCAAGGGGGAAACCCGCGAAAATGTCTATCTGATTACGATGGTGAGCCGCGAACCGCGTCAAATCGTAGGCTTCGCGGTCGCGTTTGACAAATCGCCGCAGCGCATCCAGGGGATCGTAGATAGCGCGCCGCCTGCGCTAAAGTACTGCACCGACGGGTATTTGGGCTATGTCGACGTAGTCTATCCGGGCAAACATGTGCGAAACGTTCACAACAAAAACGACACTTTCACCGTCGAGGGGGTCAACGCTGACTTACGGCACTACCTCCCGGTTTTGGCCCGTCGGGTACGTTGCTTTTGCCGCCAACTCGAAACGTTGATCGCCGTCGTCGCGGTTTTTGTCGACGCTTTCAACAAATTCGGCGACTACAAGGCCAAGCATCGTGTCCTGGTCATCCACAAGTCTCCCGTACTCTCCAAGCGCCCCCACAAATTCCGTGATTGTCCCCTTGGCTTGATTGATTTTCTTTAGCAATGCGGTGTGGATCGCCCGGACCGACCCGGAGCTGTTCCTGTCGATGTACAAGCCGCCGCTCCTGATCGACGAAGTGCAGTACGCGCCGCAGCTGTTTTCGCGCATCAAGATCGAGATAGACAACGGTGCGGCGCCGGGCAGCTACTGGATGACCGGTTCGCAGCCGTTCCGCCTGATGGAGCTGGCCCAGGAATCCCTCGCCGGGCGGGCGGCGATCCTGCATATGACGGCGCTGTCGCAGCGCGAGATTTACGGCGGCGACAGCAGGGAGCAGTTTGCGCTGTGTTTTTCAGCGCTGCAGGAGCGCGTCAAGGGCAGGTCGCCCATTGACGCCGTGGAGCAATACGAGCGCATTTGGAAGGGCTCCCTGCCAGGCCACATCAGCGGGAAATATCCGCAGCGGGACATTTTCTATTCCAGCTATATGCAAACCTATATCGGCCGCGACATCAAAGAAATGCAGGAGGACATCGACGCCCTGCGCTTCGCCGATTTTGTGCGCGCCGCGGCCTGCCGCGCCGGGCAGATGCTGAACGTCCACGACATCGCGCTGGACGTGGGCGTGTCGGACGACACTGCGAAGCGCTGGCTGGGTCTCCTGGAACGCTCGGACGTCATTTTCTACCTGCGCCCCTATTCCAACAACCTCCTGAAGCGTACGGTAAAAACGCCGAAAATGTACTTCTTCGATACGGGGCTCGTGGCATACCTCACAAAATACTCCTCACCCGAGATCCTGATGAACGGCGCGCTGAACGGCGCGATGCTGGAAAACTACGCTGTGGCGGAGATCATGAAAAGCTACGGCAATCTGGGGCTGGAGGCGGCCTGCCACTACTACCGCGACAAGGACAGCAAGGAGATCGACCTGGTGATGGAAAGCGACGGCGAGCTACATCCCATAGAAATCAAGAAAACGGCTTCGCCGCCAACGGCGCTCGCAGGCGCGTTCAAGGTGCTGGACAAAGCAGGCATGCCCAGGGGCATGGGGGTGATCGTATGCACGAAGAAGGAGCTATCTGCGCTCGACCGGGGCACGATGATTGTACCGGTTTGGGCGATCTGATTTTCTCTAATCAAGCTCCGTGCATGCGGCCTTACACCGCCCAAGCCGGAACAAACCAGTTTTTCCGATCCAGGGGCAACAAATCGCTTGCCATACAGATAACCGCGCCGAGGATCAAGTCGATTTCGCGGCGGTCCTTGTCACGGTAATAGTACAGTGGCGGCTCTTTGCCATCGTTAAGGTAACTCTTGTATATTTCAGAGAATACCCAACTCTTGAAAAACGCGCCGGACATCGCACCGGTTTCCAGGGTTTCGGCACTGCTCCACTTGAGCAGATAAGCGCACAGGCCGGTGTCGAGCATGTGCAGCAAGGGCATTTTTACGGCACGCTTGAGCGCGTTGTTATGATAGGGCTGCACCAACGCGGCCACCCCGGAGGACACCAAAATAGATAGCCATTTCTTCGCGGTGGGCGGGCTGATGCCTGCGTCTTTCGCGATTTCATCATATACCACAGGCCGCGCCGTACGCGCCGCCACGGTGGTCATGAAGTTGAAGAACGACAGCTCGTCGGCCACCTGCGTCAGGTCCTTGATGTCGCGCTGCAAATAGGTGTTCACGTAGGCGCTGTAGAATTGCTCGCGCTCCGGCGGCAACTCGCCGTATAGCGCCGGCATGGATCCCTGATGGATATGCCGGTAAATTTCGTCCAGGCTCAGCTTCGGCATAGCGTCTGCGCGGCTTAGAAGCTGCTGCGGATCAGTGGAAAACGGCACGGAAGGCACCCCATTGATTTCGCTGTTTGACAGCCCCAGCAGGCGCACGATTCCAACGCGCCCCGCCAGGGATTCGCTCACGTTTGGAACATCTGCGAACCTGTCAGCCAAATATCACCGTTGCGTTTTGTTCTGTCCGCGTGCATCTTCACATAGGGCAGCAGCTCCGGCGCGTACTGGATTTCGTCGATGATGACCGGCGGCCGGTAGCGCTGCAGGAACAGCGCGGGATCCGTTTTGGCAATGCGCCGCACGTCCGGGTCGTCCTGCGTGACGTACCTCTGCCCCGGCTCCGCCAGCTGCATAAGCAGCGTGGTTTTGCCCACCTGTCGCGGCCCGGTGACCAGCAACACGAGGAAAGTTTCTGAAATTTTTCGTACGTTACCTTCAATAGCCCTTGGGTGTACATCGCGTTCAACTCCGACCATTCTGAATTATGATTTTAGTATAGTCGGTCTTTTGTGGAAGTCAAGTGTTTTCTGACGTGCGCTGCGCGGCCACCGGGACCTTCGGCGAGCGGTACGTATCCCCCAAGCAATAGGAGCAGGCCGGCAAAGCCCGTTTTTTGATCAGCTTGCTCCACTGCGCGTAAAACGAGGCTGCGTCGGCTGTCCGCACATCAACATAGTCCTCTTTGTTGTCCGGCAGGTACCCATCGTTCATCAAAAAAGCGGATACGCCGCACAGATGCAGTTTCCCATCGTAAAGGGCACGGCACAGCTGTACGCTGCAAACACTGAATCGCCGCCTTGCCGAGCTCTCCTGCGGTTTGCCAAAATCGCCAAGGTCGCGCCACGTCGTGCTGCTCGAATGCGTATGCGCGATTCCGTTCTCCTTCAAGAGGCGCTTCAGTTCTTCAACTTTGGGCTGGAGCGCCTGCCCATACCTGCTGATTTGGACAACCGCGTTCGATTCCCTAAGCGCCGCCAGAACCTTCGCCTGCGGGATAAGGGTGCCATTCGTCTGCACGATGATCTGCCTGATCTTTTCTGATTCGGCGCAGGCCCGAATGATCAGGTCCAAATCCGGGTGCAACAGGGCCTCGCCGCCGCTCAGATAAAAGACATAGATGGTATCCACGCAGGCAAGCAGTGACTGGATGTCCCGCACCATATCCTGCGCGGGGATGTCCGCACTGGGCCGGAGGTCGGGAATATGGCCCGCGCATTTGTCGCAGTTGAGCGTGCAGCGCGTCATAACGGCCATGTTGACCCGGGACAGCACGGCGCGGCGCTCGCGTTTGTCGCGCCAATGGCGCAGCAGTGCCCCTGGCGTGCGCGCCGCGGCCCGGAACAGCGTTTTGACCCAAACCACTTTGGAATTCGCCGCACCCAGGCTGTGCACGGAAATGGCGCCCTGCAGCGGTGGGAAGGCACGCAGCACGCCGATCTGCGTTTTCCAAAACAGATATGCCAAAGGATCGATCATTTTTTTCAGGGCAGAGGTTTTCATCCGGTCAATCTCCTTTACGCTGCGCGGCCACGGGAACCCTCGCAGTTTCATAGGTGTAGCCCATGCAGTAGGAACAGGCCAAAACAGCGCGTTTTTTCAGCAGGGCCCGCAATTGACCGGGGAACGCGGCGGGGCAGACTGCACGCATATCGATGTAGTCTTCCGCGGTATCCGATATAAAGCCCTCCTCCATCAGTGCCGCGGACTTGCTGCACAGGTGGAGGTTTCCGTTGGTATATATCAGGTACAGCTGCTGGGTGCAAACATCGAACCGCCGCTTGGCCTGCCCCTCCTGACGTTGACCGGGGGCAGCCGTATCGTACCAGGAGGTCAGGCCGCTGTTGTGCGTAAAATCGATTTCGTTCTCCCGCAGGACAAGCTTCAGCGCTTCGACTTTGGGCTGAAGCGCGGTGGGGTACTTGCTGATCTGTACGGTCGCATTCGCGTCCCGGAGCGCCGCGAGCACCCTCGCGTCCGGAATCACGGTGCCGTTGGCAGGCACATATATCTTGCCAACCTTGCCAGATGTGGCGCAAAGGCCTATGATTTCATCCAAATCAGGGTGCAAAAAGGCCTCGCCGCCGGAGAGAATGACGACGCAAATGTGGTCGGCGCAGGAAAATAAAGCGCGAAGCTGCTGTGTCATCTCATCAAGGGGGACGTCCTTGTGCTCCTTGACGTCGGGCATGTGCGACAGGCATTTGTCGCAGCACAGCGTGCAGCGTGTTGTGACGGGGACGCCGACAATGGACAGCACGGTAAGGTTCTCCCGCTTGTTGCGCCAATCGTCAGCGACCGCGCGCGGCGCCTGCGCGGCGGCCCGGAGCAGCGTCCTGCCCCAAACCCTGCGGGAGGCCAGCGCGCCCTGGCTGAACTCGAAAACAAGACCGGAGAGCGGCGGGCAGGCACGCAGTATATCCAGCTGCATCTTCCAAAACAAATGCTGAAAAGGACCGGCTGCCTTTTTCAGAAATCCGGGCTTCACCTTATTTGTCCCTCCCAGTCCGGTGCAAACTTTTTTCCAGCCTGGATATACGATTCGCGTCTGTTCCAGTTGCCGTGCGATGATTGGAAGCAATTGCAACAATTTTGGCACATGCCAGCGGTGTTCACCGTTTTACGGTGCCGCTGATAGGCTTCGCCGTTCCACAGCTCCATAAAATCTTGATTCGGGTCGAACCTGCAAAACGTATCCGCCGTTGACATACACGGCCTGGTAAAGCCGTCCGAGCCCAGAAAAAAATCGCGGTAGGAGGCAAAGCATTCGCGGTGGAGCATGTCCCCCGCCGGGTCCTTACCCTGTACATACGGCAATTGCAGCAGCACGCCCAGTTCCTCCGCGCGCCGTGCCGCCCTGCTGAATGCCTCCTCAACCTCGCCCTGGTGGTTCCACAGGGATTCCTGCATCATGCTCTCCTGAAACGCCGTCAAATATACGACCTTCAGTTCTTCCAGCCCAACATCCGCCGTCATTTCAACCATTTGCGGCAGCTCGTTCAGATTGCTTTTCATCGCGCAAAACACATAGTTCATGTGCGGATATTTCAAGTTGCCCGCCCTTTTGATGCGTACAATATTCCGCAGGCTGCCGTTGATCCGCGTCAAATCAGAGCCGGCCCTAATTCTGTTGTTGGTCTCTGGGGTTGCGCCATCGGCGCTCACCGCGAAAACGTCAACCTCGTTTTCAAAAATGGCCTCCGTCAGCAGATGCAAACGCATGCCATTCGTACAAAAGTACTTTCTGGCACTATGTCGGTTTATAATTTGCAGCATTGCAGCAAAATTTGGGTGGATTGTCGGTTCTCCCCAACCCATCAATGTCACTTCCTCAACGCTGTCAAACAAGGGCTCAAGCGTATGAAACCAGTTCATATCCAAAAAAGCCGTATTGATTTTTGCTGCACGCCGTCCGCACATTGTGCAGTTCAGGTTGCAGGCGTTGGTGAGCTCAAGCACAATCCGCCTCGGAAACGAAGTGAGAACGGCTTGGCCTGCCTCCATTTCGAGCATATTCAGATCGCTGTTTTTCCGTTGCGCCGCCGTCAACGGCTTTCCGGAAAAAAGCGTTTTTGTTTTTGCCCTAACAATCATGATTCCGCCCTGCATTTCTAAAATTCTGCAAGTTTATTGTATCATGAAATTGGGCTTTTGTCAATTACCGGACATCTTCTTCATAGTTCAACCTATACTCTTCAATCACCAGGGGCCGTTTCATGCCACGGCGTTGGATATTGATGACATATTCGCCAAGTATCCCCAGGAAAAACAGCTGCACGCCGCCCAGAAAAAACATGCCAAGCATGAGCAATAAATCCCACTTGCCCAAAATCATGCAAATGACGGCTGCGATGCCGCTTGCACCCGCGGCCAATAGCCCTAAAGGCGTGGCCAAGCGCAGCCCGGCCTTCGTGTATGTGGTAATGCCAATCATAGCGTAATCGTACAACGTGAAGAAATTATTGGAGGATTTGCCCGCACGGCGCTTTGCCTGTGTAAATTGGATTGTGGTGACATCGAAGCCCAATTCCGCTACAAGGCCGCGAAAAAAAGGATCCGGCTCGTCCAATCCGCGCATCACGTCCCGAACACATTTGTCGTAAAGGCCGAAGCCCGTGAAATGCTCGATAATTTCGATACCGGACATTGCTCGAAGGGATTTGTAATAAAGCGTGCGCAATCCGCGCATGAACGGATTTTCGAGGCTGGCGGTTTTTACCATACATACGATCTTGTGTCCCTGTTCCCAGGCCTCCACCATACGGGGCAGCATCTCCGGCGGATCCTGAAAGTCCGCATTCATGGCAATCGCACAGTTGCCAGTCGTCTGCAGAAAACCATAATAGGAAGAGCGGCGTTGCCCAAAGTTGCGCGTGTTGCATATCACTTTCACGCGCGTGTCTTGTCGGCACAACTGCAGGAGCTTTTCGCGTGTGCTGTCGGTCGATTTATTGTCGATGAAGAGGATTTCGTAGTCATAGCGGTCTTCCAGCGCCGCCAGTTGCTCTCGCAGCGCGTCATAGAGGGACAGTACGTTGCCCTCCTCGTTGTAGGTGGGGATCAGGATGCTGATGGTTTTCATAAACAATGCTCCTTGATTTTTTCTTCGTTAGGTTCTTCGAACTGTTGTTCCGGCTGATTGACGAGCACCTGGATTGGAACGAGATCATACCGTTTGCCTTTTCATGGCGTTCTACAAGCAGTACGGGCGGTCATGGGTGTACGATCTAGCAAGATTTCTGCGATCATATCCGTGCCGTGTTCGAGCACATGGTAAAACTAACCGAGCCGCTCTGCCGCAAAATGGACGCGGCCCTGGCCGATATCCTCATCAAGGACCCACTGGCATCGAAAGCTATGTGGCCGAAAACAATCCGAAATCCCCCGCGACAAAAGCCGCCGAACCTCATGAATATAGTGGCACTGCGGCCTCAAATCCCGCCGTGAAGCATCAATACATCAACGGGCACATGTGCTGCGTCGTGGAGCGTTCCATTTCCTCGCTGTAAGACCGTATTTTTTCCGTATGCCGGGATAAGCAAAGGTGTACCAGACCACCGTCATGAAAATTTTAAGGGAAGTAAAGGCCTCCATGCACATATGCCAAAACCCATTTTTCCACGCGGAAATTAGTGTGGATTTGACTGCGGCGAGCATAACCTTGAAGGGGGGCGCGTTTCTCTCTGCACTTCTGCCGAAGAAGGCCCGCCAATGGAAGAACGCCTGTATCACAGACAACTCCCGTGCCGGCACATTAGAGTAATTGGCGGCCTGGCCAAACACAGCCATGGAGCCACTGCGTTCCCATGCTTTCAGCGTCCGAAGCGGAATCAACCGCCCGCTGTCCACCAAGTCCTTATAAAGCTCAGAACCGGGGACGGGGAAAAACATTTGAGCCTTCGCCTGGCCCGCGTTAATGCGCAGCATCATACGCACCGTATCTCGCAACTGAGCCTCCGTCTCGTCCGGAAACCCAACAATAAAACCGCAAAGCGCGAATATGCCGATCTCTTTGCAGTCCCGGAGTTCCCTGTCCAACCCTGTGAGGTCGATATTTTTATGAATACGATTGAGTGTTTCCGGTGAGCCACTCTCCACGCCGTAGTATATCCAGCGCAGGCCGGCATCGTACATAACCTGGAGGTCTTCGCGTTTCAAATGGCCGATCCGCGTCTGGCAGCACCAGGTGATACCCAGGTTCAACACCCGCAAGCGATCACAGAGATCGTACAAGTCCCCCTTGTGGACGCCGAACAATTCATCCGCAAAGTAGACGCCGTCCATTCCGTGCTTGCCAGCAAGTTCCTCGATTTCCCTCACGACATACTCGTTCGGGCGCCTGCGGTATGTGCAGCGGTGAAAGCCTTTGTTGATACAGAAGGAACAGCGCCCGGTGCAACCCTTTGAGCAATACAAATACATCATCCTCTTGCTGCTCATGTGGGAGATGAGGTGCTTTTCAGGGTTGATAAATGACCAGTCTATCACCGGAAAATCTGCCAAATCCGCGAAATCCCTGTCCGGCGTGTAGCAAACGGTTTCGGATCCGTCCAGGTAGGCAATACCCTTCACCCGCCCTAACTCCTGTTTCTCCTCAATCGCCCGCAAAAGCTTGTGGAAGGTGATTTCTCCTTCCCCCGCCACCACATAGTCCGCAGCCCTTTCCCGCAGGATCAATTCCGCAGCCATGGTAGCCATAGCGCCGCCCCAGACGACGGGGATGCCAAGAGCCCGAAGCTTACCAGAGACATCGGCGCCGTCGTGAATATGCGTCATCGACATGACCGAGATGCCCGCCGCGTCCGGCCGAAATGTTTCCAGAACTTTCCCAAGGGAAATTTTCTCCGCATTCCTGTCATAGAGCCGCACATAAAAGCCGCGCTCTTTCAAATAGGTAGCGATCGACAGGAGCCCCAGAGGAGCGGTCGGAGGAACCGTCTGAACGCCGCTATTCGGGTTAACAAGCAGCACATTCATTGTCCCGTGAGCCTCCTCTCCGCCAGCCAATTGGTTGTCAGGTTTACCCCATCCTCGAAAGCAATCGTGGGCGCGAAGCCCGTGTCGCGCACGAGCGCGCCGATGTCTCCCTCCAGGCGCATGACCTGGCCGGGCGGATAGGGCAGCTCGCCTATTCCCACCTCAATAGAGGAATCTATGACGTCCCGGGCAGCGCAAATATACTCCCGCAGGGTGCGCGGCTGCCCGCTTGCAAGGGGGTATACCGCGCCGTCGCGGCCATGCATGCCCATCAGGTAAAGCGCTTGCGCCGCGTCGCCGCTGTAAAGATAGTCCCAGCGCTGTTCTCCCGGCGTGAAGGACATACGCTCGCCTTGCAGTAGAGACCGTGTACAGGACATCATCATGGTCTGCGGGTTGTCGCCCGGCCCATATACGCTTAATATCCGTGCCCAGACATGCCGCATCCCCCGCTGCCCGCAGGCGGCGCGTGAAAGGCGCCCCGCCGCCAGCTTGGCGATGCCGTAGCAGGTTTCGGGCTTGCAGGGCGTGGACTCCGTGAGAACGTCCTCCGTGCGACCGTATTCAGCTTGGGAGCCGGCCCCCACAAACACTTCGCAGCCCAGGCGGGCGGCCAGCTCCACGGCATCCAGGGTGCATTGGATATTGCGGCACTGCAAGGCCGTGTCATCGCGCGCAGGGCCGAAGGTCCCCTCCCAGCCAAAGTGGTAAAACGCGTCGTGGCGGCCGGCCTCCAGAGCGTGAAGCTCCTTCAGATCACATTCGATCACCGATGTGCCGGGAGAAACGGCGAGCTGCCCCATGCGAGCAGAATTAGGGCGGACAAGCAAAGTCACTTCTACGCCCTCGCTCCCCAAAAGCCTTTCGAGGGCCATTGCCAGCATGCCCGTGCCGCCTGTGACGATCGCTCTGCGGATGGTCATGACGGCTCCTCCATCAGCGGGATATACATATTCGCCAGCAACTCCTCCCGCAGCAAAAACGGGGCGAGGTCCTCCAGCGGAGGGGAGTAGAGGCTTCCATCCGGCAGGCGTTTGGTGGACGATTTCGGCTCGAATACTTGATCCTTGGACACAACGATTTCGCACAGATAAAAGGACGGCTGCGCCAGCACGGTATCCAACAGAGCCATGTCCCCGTTCGTTTCAATGCGGCAATAAGGGATGCGGTAGGCATCCGCCAGACGTTCCAGATCCGGGAAGGACAGGTCCCCCTCCTCCGGGCCGATCCCCACGTGGCTGCGTGCCGGGAACAGGTTGTCCTGCGTCTGCCGCATGGAATGGTATCCCCCGTTGTTGATGACAAATATCTTGATGGGCAGCCTGTGGTGCACGATGGTCTGCAGCTCCTGCAGGTTCATCTGTATGCTGCCCTCGCCGGTGACCAGGACGATCTCCTCTCGCCGCGACGCAAAGCACACGCCTATGGCCGCCGGAAGGTCATAACCCATGGCCGCCGCGCCCGACTGTACAAAAAACCGCTGCCCCCGCTTGATCTCGAAGGATGCGCTGCCCACCACGCAGGCGGAGCCGTTGCCCACCACCGTCTTTTTGCCCTTGGGCAGGCGGCGGCTGAGCTCCTTGACGAAGCAGTAAACATTGGCTTTGCCGGCCTGCTCATAATGCTTGGGTAGAACCACGGGGTAATCGCGCTTCCAGCGTTGGCACTGCTTGACCCAGTCCTCGCCCTGAAACAGCGGAGCTTTCCCCAGTTTGGATAGCACCGCCCGGAGAAAGTCCGTCGCGTCGGCCTGGATGGGCATGTCGATTTGAATGGAGGGTTTCCGGAGCTCGACCGGATCGATGTCCACCATGATCTTGTGCGCAGCCCTGGCCCAACTGCCCCAGTGGTAGCCCACCTGGCGGATGCTCAGGCGGCTGCCCACCGCGATGAGAAGGTCGCTGTTCTGCACGGCGAAATTGCCGGCGCGGTCTCCCATGATGCCGCCGCGGCCCGTATACAGGGGGTGGCCATCCCACAGCAGGTCGATGCTGTTCCAGCAGGTGACCACGGGCACGCCCAGGGCCTCCACGGCCCGCAGGAACCATTCGTAGCCGCCGGAGAGCCGAATGCCGCTGCCCGCGCAGATCACCGGGCGGCGTGCGGATTTGATTTTGCCGATGACCGCGAGGGCGGTCTCCTCCGCCACCGGGGCGGGGCGGCCTTCGGGCGCATAGCCCGGCAACTGTTCGGGATCGACCAGGGCCGCCTGTACATCCAGCGGGATATCCAGCCAGCAGGGGCCGGGCCGTCCGGACTTCGCAAGGTACAGGGCCTTCTCCAGGCAATGGCGGATGCGCTGTGGGTCGGTGACCATCTCGCAATATTTCGTCATTGCGGCCACGGCCCGGGTGATGTCATACTCCTGGTCGCCCATGGAACGCAGCGGCAGGTCCGTGCTCCTCGCGCAGGTTGCGTAGCGCACCTGGCCCGAGATCACAAGCATGGGGATGCTGTCCAGCCAGCCGCCCAGCACGCCCGTGACAGCGTTCGTCCCGCCAGGCCCGGTGGTGACGCAGACGGCGGCAATTTTATTCTCAACGCGAGCATAGGCCTCCGCGGCGATGGCGCAGGCCTGCTCGTGGTGGTTGTAGACGACCCGCAGCCCGGGGTGGTGCCCCAGCGCGTCGTTGAGGTACATCGCGCCGCCGCCCACCACGCTGAACACGTCGGCAATGCCGTTCGCGGCGAGAAATGCCGCAATATATTCCGACACTCTAATCATAGTTCACCAGACCTTCCATGGCGGGCTACCCTCGTCCCACAGTCCCTCGAGCGTAATTTTATCCCGCTGGTCATCCATGCACTGCCAGAAGCCCTTATGGCGGTAGGCGGCCAACTGCCCATCCGCGGCAAGGTGCTCCATGGACTCACGCTCGAAGATGGTATCGTCACTCTTGATGTAATCAAAGACCCTCGGCTCGAGGACCATGAAGCCACCATTGACGCCGTGGTCGTCCATCTCGCTCTTTTCGCGGAATGCCGTCACCAGGCCATCTTCGCCTAGGCGCATCACACCAAAGCGCTGCTCCACGTTCACTGCCGTGACGGTGGCCAGCCTGCCGATTTCCCTATGAAATTTCAGCAGCGCACCCGATATCGATGTCCGCAACGCCGTCTCCGTAGGTGAGGAAGAACGGCTCGTCTCCCAAGTATGGCCGGGCGCGTAAAATCCGGCCGCCGGTCATAGTATGCAGGCCCGTGTCGATAACAGTTGCGTTTTTATCGTTGGCGAAATACGCCCCGATAATGTGCCCCATATGGCCCGTACAGATGATAAACTCATGCGCGCCAAAGCAGGAATAGATTTTCATGATATACTAGAGCAGCGACCGGCCGCCGATCTCGACCATCGGCTTGGGCCGCAGGTGGCTTTCCTCCGGGATGCGCGAGCCGAACCCGCCCGCCAGAATGACCGCTTTCATATGGCGTCAATCTCCTCAATCCTATAGAACGCGTTGCTTGTGTGGCGGCCATGTTGCAGAATCAAGTCATAATATACTTCTATGGTCGAAAGATCGCGATCAAATGAAAAACGAAGCAGTACCGTGCGTTTTTGCAGCGCAGCCACATCGCCGTCATAGATGGCTTTGAAATACGCGGGGAAGTCATAATCGAATATGAGCTCCTTTTCTGCCGGATACGGCATCAGGATGCTCTCGCGCTGGTAGCGCAGCAGCTGTGCAAGCAAACCGGGCTCCAGGCCGAAGCGTTCCAGAAACACCATCACTTCGGCATAGAAGCGGTTAGGCTCCAATACAGCGTGGCCAAAAAAGTATTGGTCCTCAAGCGTGCGCCCAAAACTGAAGCCCGGGATTTGCAAGGGCTCCAACTCTTCCCCGTGGAGACCGTCGGCAAAGTTTTTTTCTATGCGCGCCATGGCTTCGCCAACCAGGGTTTCCGGATGTCCATCGCAAAAACTCAACAACCGCAGGTAGAAATCGGCATAGGAAACGATTTTTTCGGTATGAAGATGCATCGCGACCAGACGTAGCGCGCCAAAACCGTGTGTGGCCTGCACCAGGAACCTAAAATGGTTTGCGGTCAGCCAGTCCGTGTACGGCATAGCCGAGGTTTCGATCACCGTATCCAGAAACTCATGGATCTGCTCCGTCTCTGGCACCGCTTCTGAGGATTGTTTGTAGATCCTGCGCGTTGTACGCAGCATGTACTTTTCACGGTTGGCGGGAGTGGCCAGCAGTGCGTTGGGCAAAAGGTAACATGGAAAGTATTGAATCCCTTCGTGCTGTCCGAGTGATAATAGTTTTTCCACGCCTGCGCAGAAGCTCTGCAACGTTTCCCCCGGTAAGCCTAGAATCAAATCGGTATGAGCCATGTATCCCGCCCGGTGGCAACGGCGTATCCACTTGGACAACGTTTCATCGTCTATGTTTTGGCGCCCGATATTACGTAGCACTACGGGAGAAAGACTCTGCACCGCAAAATTCGGCCCCGATTTGTCCAGGCCGCTTAGGCTGAGTTTTTCAATAATACGGAATAAGCGGTCATCCAGGATCTTGGTCGTGTTATAATTGAGTAGACGTGGGTTTCCCGTTTGCTTGTTTGCCGCTACAAGGGCATCCACTATCTCCTCGTCCCGTTCGAGGATACCGAAGTTCGCGTCGGCACAAAAGATGTACCCTACTTTGTTCGCACTCATCCATTCAATTTCAGCCATGAGTCTTTTCATGGGAAAACGGCGTACTCTTGCCTTATGCTGCCCCCAGTCGCAGTAATAGCAATGATGGGGGCAACCGCGATTTGTCTCCCAAACGGTATTCCAAAGTATTTCCGGATATGTCTCGATAATCGAATCCAAAATCCCTTCAAGATAGGGAGAAGGGAAATCCTCGACGGACTGAGCGTAGGCCTCGGTATTGGTTTTGGTCTTGCCGTCGAATCTATAGGAAAGCCCCGGCACCCGTGCAAAATCCGGCGTTTCCTTGCATAGCTCTAACAGCAGCGCTTGAAGTGGGATTTCCCCCTCGCCGTGGATCAGGAAATCCACATAAGTCAATTCTTCCAGCATCGTGCCGCCGGGCGGCACGTTATGCCCGCCAAAGAGTATGTAACAGCCTGGGAACAGCCGCTTGACTGCCTGCGCGAGCGCTTTGTTGTATTCTTCACTCCAACAGTAGCATGAAAAACCTACAAGGAACGGTTCTTCCATACGGGAGGCTATAGCATCGACCGGATCGCGTAAAAAGAAAATCTCCCGCAATGCATAGTTTTCGGCAACAATGGAGGCTTGCTTTGCGTAAGCCCAAAGCGCTCCTGCCGCATAAGGCAAATATGCTGAATAACCCGGTATTAATTTGCGCATGATATCAACCTGCACAAAATAAATGATTTTTTTCGTGTCCATACAAATCCCTCTCTTCAACGCGGTCAACGCCAAATCTTTCATACTATCAAAACATTGTGAAAACACCAGCACCAACGCCTTGCAAAGCAATACAACAATACATCCCATCTAACATGAGTATAATGACAAGAGACGATCACCCAAGAAGTTAGGCTGCCACATCCTCGGCTATGGCCGTGCGCAAGACATCATCTGGAATGCTTTCGCCGAGCCTTTGTAGTTGTTTGACAGGGGAGTTAATTTTCTTCTCGCGGCGCCTGGCTTTGCGGAACTGGGTTAATTTCCGCGTATCCCGCTGTTCCCGATCGAGGGACAAAGCTTCTTGTTCAACGTTCCCTGACTAAGCAGCTTGGCAATCTACTACGCATCTTTCATGTCGGTCTTACGCCCCGGAATGGCCTTCAGCGCGTTGACTGCCATTGCTGGGCGTCCTCTAAAAGGGGCCCCTGTGCCTTCCATAACGCTCCCCCTAGCTTTGCCAATCTTGAGGAATGTTTTTACTGCTATCGGGTGAGGAGCCTGATTTCTAAAACATGATTAGTAATACCACAATACCATTGGGATTACAAGCAAAAAATTGGAAGCACGGCAACAGCCGCTTGCCGTCTAAAAATACCCTGCCCCCACAGGTTTTCCATGTGGGGGCCTTATGTGGTCGCCTCGTTACGGCTCCAACAGGGGCAATGTCTCGCGCTTGTACATATACACCGTTACATAGGGCTGCACGGTTTGGTCGGTCCAGTCTAATGTGCCGCTAACGCTGGCAACGGCATCTGTATTTGACGAATCCCAATCAACCTCCTGGTCCATGTAATCAATCGTGGGAACACTGTAGCTGTTGGGTAAATTTAAATTCGCTCCAAATTTGGTTGTGTCGCTCAAGTCAATGGGATATCCAACACTGAATGGCGCACTGCCACCGATGGATTTAAAGGTCACGGTTCCCGGCACCACGGTAGTGTTGTAGTCTTGGCCCGGATCGTAGGTATTTTGGCTTCCACAGTTAATTGCCCCTGCCGAGCCCCAACCTTTATGCTGTGATTTAGTAACATCCGCATCCGCATGGCTGTGGGATGGCAAATAATCGGACGTCAGCCCAACCCCGGCGGAGGTCTCGAAATAGTCGCTGTAAACCGTCGTGCTGCCGTTTAGCTTCACCGTGCCGGGGATAAGGGTCGCGGTGCCCGTAAAATAGGCAGCGCCGTCTGTCAGTTCAATCGTACCCGATACTGGCAGGTTGACAGCAGCCCCCATGGAGGCGCTTCCCGGGACTGACGTAAAGCCGCCTGTCTTTCCCGGTGTATCAAATCTAACATCATTGGGATCCACGCCCACTGGCACGCGGCCCTCTCCCCAGCGGACCCACGTACCGCCGAAATTGTCGTTCATCTCCCCGACCGTGGCGTATTCTGTGGTGATATAGATGCTGCCCACCGGGAGACTTTTGTTCATCATATAAACGAACAGGTTGTCAACGTCGGTCCTTGCGGCCCCGCTCAAGTTCGCGTTTGCGCCCGATACCCGCGAGACATACCCTGCGAATGGCGCTGCGCGGGATATGAATATCAGCGGTATAGAAAACACCAGGACGATAGCCACGATTATAAGGAATCTGATGTTTTTCTTCTTTAATATCTTTGCCATCAAGAAACACCTCCAAATTTTTCTATGCAGCCCCCGGTCGATCCCCTTAATTCAACGACGCCAAAACCAGCCGCCTATACATATAGCAGGTGACATAGGGCTGCAGGGTGGTATCGGCAATGCCCGTTGCCGTAAAGGTGGTGCCGGCAGTTTTTAAATTCCAGCCTGGCTTTACCTCCTGCCGGTCGTAGGTGAGCACGGGCGGCACGAAATCATCAACTTCGGTGTGCGGGTCAAAAGCCGCGCTGAACGGGCTCGCGGATAAATTGAGCTGCGTGTTCATGGTAAAACTGGCAGGCGAGGCGGAACCATTCGCATTGACCTTTACAATCCACGGCGGATCATGATCTTCTTGCTTGCCTGCTTCCGCCTTCCAGTCATTGTCGCCGTTTCCATCTCCGAAAGTGGTGTTATAGGACGCATCCCACTTATCCCATGGATGGGTGTGAACCGGTAAGTTGTTTTCATTCAATGTGTTTTCGGTGCTTTCAAAACCGTTGTAGTTGCCCGGCAAATCCACACTGCCGTCCGGCTCCAGTGACAGGGTGCCGCCAGTCAACTGGACCACGCCGCTGCCTGTGGTGGAAACAGTGCCCGTCACAGGCAGGCCGGTCATTGCAATGTTTTGGCTGCCGCCGGTGCTGCCAAAACCGCCCGTGCCCAAGCTGCCGCCCATGCCAACCGGCACCTTGCCCACAGCCCATGCCTCCCAGTCGCCCCCGAAGTTGTCTATAATATCTGCCACATCGGAAACGCTCGTGGACATATAGATGCTGCCCACCGGGTACATCTCGTTCATCAAGTGGATGAAAAGGTTATCCGCCTCGGCGGGCGTGATCCCGCTGACTACGTCGTCGTTGATATACGCTGCCCTGTCGGTATATTTCAACGCTTGGGCAAGGGGCAACAGCATCGCGACCACCACGACCACCGTCACCACCGCCGCGAGCCTCCTGAAGACTTTGGCCGTAATGAACTTCTTCATTAAGAAACACCTCCAAATTTTCTGCCCGGCTATCCCGGCAAATTAGCTGACACGTTGGTAAATATAGCACGCCTCGTAGGGCTGTACGGTGGTGTCGGTTACAGTGGTTTGGACTTCGTCGTAGGCGGTAACATCCAGTTCCAGGGCCAGGGGGCTGTAGCTGACCGTGGGGCGGGTATAGTTGATTGTGGGCAGGTGCAGTGTCGCTGTCAGTAAACTCAGATCAAAATCGGTCGTCACTTTGACAGGGGCGTAGCTTGTGGTGTTGATACCGGTCGGGCCTATATTCCATCGGTACCCAGCGGCCTGTCCATCATCAATGTCGTATTGCGGATAAGTCCTAGTGGAGCCGCTGCCGATCAGGGTTTTGCCCTTGTTGTTGGTCGGCTGATTTTTATTTCTTACATACCCATACATGGTGCCGGAGTGCGTGTGGGCCGGCATTTGAGCTATTGTCAGATAGTGGTCAACGGTCAATGATGAGCCCCAAAGGGTTACGCCGCATCCGGAGCCAAACACCAGCCCCCCGTCGTTGTTGACATTTGCTTTACCAGACGTCAGTGCAATGTCGCCCGATACCGCACCGCCCAAGGTGGCCGTGGCGTTGTTCGTGCCGCCGCCCAGACTGCCGCCGCTTTTGCGCACATCGCCCTCCTGAATTACGTCGCCGGCGTCACCGCCTTTCCAAACGCCCACGAGCGTTTTCCCTGCGACGGAAATGCCGCTGTCGTCCTCTAGGATTTCCCACATGCCGACACTGGGGTACCCGCCCGCTGTCGTAGTCATGTAGATGCTCCCCACGGGGAACCGTTCTTCCATCATCAACACAAGGAGGGCGGTCAAATCTGCATCTGAAACCCCGCTGATGCCGGTCTCAATCTCCTCCGCGCCCCCCACATATTTCGCGCTGACGGAAGGCAGCAGCGCCGCGACCATCAGCAACAGCAACAGTAGCGTCAGTACCGTCGCACCCCACCGGACCCCTTTCGTCGCCGTGGACTTCTTCATAACAAAACACCTCCAATTGATGTGAGTTCTCCTAATTCACTTGCTCGCAGTGCGCACCAATTTTCAAATCCGTAAATGTGGAGTCTGCAATCACGACATACACCAGCAACTCGCTGTTCGGCGGCAACACCACCCCCGCAGTGGATCCCGACGTAAGAATCTCACCGCTGTACGTACCGCCCGAAAACGTTTTGTAAAACTTGACGGCAGGATTGCCCTTTTTCGCCGAAAAGGTTGGCACAAATATTGCCGAGACTTCGCTGTCGTTTTTGAACTTCACGCTGAACGCCGACTTCTTTGGGACGGCGGTACCGCCATCCATTTCCGTTACAGGGGTGCCGGCCGAGGTCAGTCCTTTGAAAAAGAGAACTAGCGAGTGCACCTTAGAACCGATTGTGGCATCATCATTGGCGGAAAAGGGCGTATCCGCTATGATTTCTTCCTCGTCGACAGGCACGTCGTCAACGACCATTTCCACCCGCCACTTTGCCACCCTCGCCCCCGCCTCCAGAGTCCCCGACGCGGCATACTTGGCAAAGCTGGTGGAAACAAGCGGCATCGAAACCAGCACAAACAACGCAACAACACCCGCAAATAACCATATTACGGGATTTTTTTTTGGGCGGAATGACCTTCTTCGCATCCATTCCATAGCATTCATAGACAATCCCTCCAAATAAATTTTGTTGTCATTATAAATTATAGCACTTTTTCCAACGGCTGTCAATAGGGGGAATCGTTTTTTTATGCGGGGTAGTAGAAAAATAAAAAAATCTCTGTATAGTGGAACTTAAGGTAAGAATTGCGAAAATTATTAGGGGTCGATACCGGCGGCTTGCCCCACGCCATGTTCGCCAGCACCGCCGACATGACCGACCGCGACGGTGCGCACAACTTGCTCGGCTACGTCTATCCCGTACTTCGAAAGTCCGCAAAGTCTTGGTGGATGGGGTTACACGGGCGACGACTTTGCCGAAGATGTGAGATGGCTCATCGGGGTCGCGGTCGAAGTTGTCAAGCGCAATGAACTTTACACCTTTCATGTCATACCAAAGCGCTGTATCGTCGAGCGTTCTTTCGCCTGGCTCGACCAGTGCCGCAGGCTTTGGAAAACTGCGAGCGCCAGTTGCATACCTCGCTCCAAATGAGCTAATTTTGCTTTCATTTCTCTGTTGCTTAGAAGATGTTAAACAGATTCTTAGAAAAGGTTTGCGCCTGCGCTTCCTTCCAATGCGGCAATATTTTCGCACCATGCCAGATGCTTTAAGAGAAACGGGTGCAGACGAGGATGAAAATATGCCTTGACGGCAAGTCTGCGCAGGTGCCGTGCGGCAAAAAGCCAAAGGCGGTCCATCCACTTTTTTTCCAGGGGGAGTACAAACAGCCAGATGATCGCCGCCACAACAAAGACAATACAAACCATTTGCACCGTGGTAAAACCTAAAAATGCTTCTGACTCCAGAGAGCGGTAACCCTCGCCATGGTAGCGCAGGTAATCCCAGTAAAATCGCGGCACCAAATGGAGGAGTGCGCACAGAGAGCAGCCGCGCCCCGGTCGATAGGACTTTGCGTAGAGAATATAGAGGACGCATAACACTGAAGCCAAAAAACCGACGGCGACTTCGAATATTTGTATTGGAAATACCGTTGTGTCTAGAACCTCGTTATAGATACCCCATGGCCAAGGGATGCCGAAGCAACAGTTAGCGGTCCAACAACCGGCCAATTTGAAAAAGTTTACGGTTATTAGCGTGTATAAAGCAAATATGTCAAAATAGAATTCCCTGTTTCTGTGGACAAAAAGAAACGGCAGCGCGAATTTGAGCAGAAACGGAATGGTGCCCAATAAGAGCCAAAACAGCGTATTTCGTGCCTCAGGAGACCAAGATTCTCCGGAATGACGAAGAGACGCGAACATATCCACTACAGTGTTGCCTTTAGTCATCAGGATCTCATAACTTGCTCCCGGTAAAGTGGCAAAAAGCAACAAAAAGAAATTTAGCCGCCGCCCCGTGCATACGTCCGGCAACAATTTCAGCTTGTCATAAAGCAGACGATCCGTTTTTTGCAATAGCCAAGCCAGTCCCCGTTTCACTTTATGAAGACCGGCGCGTTTTTCGGACAAACACGCCTGCGCCAACTGCGATAACAGCCGTAAGGCCGGAGCGCCAGGTTCGGCACGCGCATTTGCTCTGCGAGAAACCAAAAAGAATATTGATAATAAACCAAGCAGTGCGAATACTATGGGACTGCCGTTTATCTGCATGAATTGAGTATACGGCAGAGCGCTTTCCCGAAGCCAATCAAACACAGATATCCCTCCTACAATATAATTACGGTTACAGGCACGGCAGCCAGCCGTGTCTGTTTTCGTGTTCACGCCAAAGCTGTTAGAATGGGAGAGCAATTGGCTTACGA
>JGI24702J35022_10000736_pt1 | contig 20140 bp, 20 predicted proteins | sample TergutTh196P4_FD_35022 | JGI IMG/M metagenome (IMG submission 35022)
CACGCAGCTACGCTGCGCACCGCGCTTCGCGCGGCGTTAGTGCCTTAGCGATTGATATTAACTTGTTTTTTGTTAGCGTTACGAATCGCTAAGGCACTAACGTGGGGGTTCCACCCCCAAAACCCGGACGCCGAGCGCTCCGGCTAAATTCGCTTACGGGCGAAATGAATTCGCCCTGCGAATTTACGCCTCCGCACCGGCGCACCGCGCTTCGCGCGGCGATAGTACCTAAGCGCAGAAAAACATCTTGTTATTTGTTAGTGTTGCGAGTCGCTTAGGTACTATATTACCAACTTATCTGAAAACGTCAAGAAGTTTCTTGCAATATTAAGTCTTATCAGTATTATTCGATAATTCTAACGTAGGCCATAAGCAAAGCCTGGCGTTCAAGCAGCGGGGACCCGCATAAAGGAGCGACAAATGAGAATTGAAACACCCCAAGCTCCCGAGCAGGGCGTTATCAAGATTAAAGCAGGGACGGGCACATATGTCTCATCGTTAAACGAAGGCCAACGATTGAGGGCCGAGGTACTGTCCCGCGACAAAGGAACCGTTGTGATGAAAGCGGACGGCGGGCAGACATTCAGAGCCCGGCTGGAAGCAGGAGTCGCTTTGTCTCCCGGCGACAAAGTCTTGCTGGAAGTGACGGGAGGCGACGCCAAAATCATATCTATGGCCATCAGGGAAGAAACTTCCGGCATGGAGGACATGGCGCGCGCGGAGCTCGTGCGGGATTTTGACGATAAAACCCTTCTGCCCTACGCAAGCAAGCTCGCGGACATGAACATGCCGGTCACGGAAGATGCTGCCCGAACGATGAAGGAAATAACCGCGCGTAATCCGGAGATTTCGCTCGATGAAGCGGCGTTCATCGCGTCAAACAAACTCGCGGGCGATGAAAGCCTCGTTTCTGCAGCGTTGTCGATGCTGGCCGAAGGCGACAAAACCGGGGAAATGCTTGCGCGTCTGCTTGCGCTGCTGTTGCAGCCACCCGGCGACGACGGTGGCACCGGTGCGCAAGGCGCCGTCACGGAAGCTACCGGAGGTAGCATGCCGGAAGCGGATGCCGCTGCCGTTTTTGGACTCGACGCCGATGAAGGCAGCATGGCAGGCTCGCCGCTTACGGATTGGCTGGCGCTTGTAGAAAGCGGAGAAACGGACGCCGCGGAGGCCTTGTTGAGGGGCGAGCCCGATCAATTTTCAGCCACAAATGGGATTATAACACAATATGATGACATAATGCAAAATGTTTCTACAAATAATGTAGAAAAATATCAAGATGAAACGGCGTTAAGTGGAAATATAGACAACAACGCGCTGATTGCAGGGCTTGCGGACGGCGACATGGCCGGCGGGACAATGGCAGAAGCCGGCGCGATATCTGCGGAAAACGCATTTGCCGGCGATGCCGCCGGCGCAATTAACGATACTGATATTGCGGATGCGGAGCAGGCAATCCAAAACGGAGCGGATTTGGCAGATACGGCCGCGGCGGTCGATTCCGCGACGCTGGCGGGTATCAATGGCAATAATTCCGCTAATGCACTGAATGAAAATGCCGTTGCGGTGCAGGAAGATAACGGCGCGGGACCGATGGCGGCGGCAGCGAGGGATGCAGCGGATGCTCCTGCAGTTGGCGCATCTGCGGCAGCGGCATCTGCGGCAGCGGCAGGCCCACCAGCGGAAATGGCCGCGCAAGCCGACGACGAGAGCGGCGCGCGCGCTGCGCCCGTCGCCGAGGCGAACAAAGCAATAACAGGCATGATCATGCAGCTCGACGAGTTCAAAGGCGTGCCGGAGCAGATTCTCGAACGATTCTCCGACATGCTGTTGCGTATCTCTAAGGACAACGCGCAATTTGCCGGAGGAGAAAACGAAAAACTGGCGGATATTTTGGAAAAAATGTTTGTCCGCATGAACAAAACGGACATGAGCTCCGGGGAACGCATCAAAAACGCAAAAGAAGAATTATATGCGCGGCTCGCGCTCCTCGAGGAGGAAATCTCGCGCTCCTCTCAGCCGGCGAGAACGGAGCTTGCCGCCCAGACGCAAAAGCTCATGGACCATGCCCGGCTCATGAACAATATAGAGCAATTCGCATATTACCAACTGCCGTATCAAGTCTTGGAAGAGAGAAAAACCGCAGAATTATACATTTTCAAGAAAAAAGGCAGCAAACGGGTGGACCCGGACAATGTCAACATATTGCTCGCGTTGGACCTTGAGCACATGGGGCACTGGGAAGGGCTGATCAATCTGCGCGACAAGGACGTTTCCATCAGGATGGAAGTGCGCGGCGCGCAGGAAAAAGAATTTTTCAGCGAAAAGACCGTGATGCTTCACGAAATGCTGGCGGAGGTCGGGTTCAAGCTCACGGGCACTGACATCACGGTTTCGGAAGTCGTGACGACGCCGCTCAATGCGCTATCGGCGATGGACAGATATGCGCGACGCGCCGGCAGCATTGACTATATGGTATAGGGGGAGCGCAATATGGCGAACAACAGAATCGACAGAGCATCGAGAACAAAAAATAACGCGCCCCTCTCCCCATCCGGATCGCCGCTGTCGCAAAGGCGTGCCGCAGCAATCAAGTATGACCCCGAAGAAAACGACGCGCCGGTTCTCGCTGCATTCGGCGAGGGCCTTATAGCGGAGAAAATCATCGAGGTTGCAAAGGAGTCGGGAGTGCCTGTGCTGCCGGACCCCAGCCTTGCTTCGATGTTGTCTAAAATCAGCGTCGGCGACGAAATTCCGGAAGAGCTCTATGAAGCCGTCGCCAGGGTGCTGGTGTTTGTGAGCGAAGTGGACCGAAGCTATGGCGACCGCATAAAAGCCGCCGGATTGATATAGACTGTTCAATGCCGAGCGCAAGGCACAGAATAGTTTCGATTGATGTAAGCAGCATAAAGCAGCATAATAAATTTTCATATAAATGTGTTGAAATAGCGACCGTAATGTGTAATAATAACAAGCAACGACAGGAGGATGCCAAATTGAGCAGCATAGAAGGTATCACCGGAGTCAACAACACGGAACAAATCGAATACAACAGCCAGCCGAAAAACGATACCGGAAGCAGCGTCGACTTTTCATCCGTGCTCGTGGAAGCGATGAAGGACGAAATGACGCGCGCCACCGTCACGGCCGGAGCCAATACCACAGGAATGATGAACGGCTACATGCCGATGCAGATGCAAAGCCAAGGCATCGAGGAAATGATCCTCGCCGCAGCATCGACGGGCGAAGTCGACGACGCGCAAATAGCGCTGTTCATGTTGTGCATGATGATGCAGAACAACCAGGACGGCGACTTTTCGATGCTCATGCAGATGATGGCATCGATGATTACGAAGATGGAAGACAAATCCGACACGCTCAGAAGCTCGCTCATGTCGTCGGAATATGACCCATACGTGCTCGACACGATTGACTGGAACGTATTCGGCACCAATATGCCAAACCTATCCGGAATGGGAGGGCCGATCCTGCCGTTGGAGTTCTGGCGGCCCGTGACCCCCGCGATTTCCAGCAGCGAGGCCAACAGGAGCCCGCTCATATACAATGCGGTGATCAGCCAGTTCAGAGTCGAAACAGCGGAACGGTATAGGCCATACAGGGACGGCAACACTTATTGCAACATATATATGTGGGACGTCACCAGGGCGATGGGAGCGGAGATACCGCACTATGTCGATCCGGAAACAGGCGAACCGCGCTACTACCCAGATGTCAAAGGCTCCAGGTCGCTGACAGCGGTGGCGATCGACAACTGGCTTAAAACTTACGGCGAAGAATATGGCTGGCACCAGGTCGACGCGGAAACGGCGCAAAGATACGCCAACGAGGGCAAGCCCGCGGTCACGACGGGCGGGAGCATAGACCACGTGCAGGTCGTTTGCCCGTCAAAGGACGGATTGTACGACCCCATCCGCGGCGTCACGGTTTCGCAAGCGGGCGGCACGGTGACCCGATATGACTACATATCGAGCATATACAGCGCCAATGCAATCAACAACTATGTGTGTTATTTCGTCCATGATTGATTTTTCGTGAGGTTTCTATGTATTCTCTCCTGGATCACTATAGGGTGCTCGGCGTCAGCGTCGGGGCCGGTATGGCAGACGTGACTTCTTCATATAAGAGGCTATGCAGGCTCTACCACCCCGATGTGAACAATGACCCCGAGTCCGAAGAACTTATGAAGAGGATCAACATCGCATACGCGGTTTTGCGGGAGAAGCTCAAGCGGGAGGCCGCATGGCGCGAACGCACGGCATTTTCGCGCACCGCCAGGCGATATACGGACGCGGAGACGCGCGCGGCCGGCGCCGAGACGCGCAGGGCATATGCCGAGGCGGAGGCCGAAGCCGAGAGGGAAGCATATTCCACCATCCACAGTTATTTCAAAGCGATCAGCGCGTTTGACTATTCCGGAGCATATGACTATCTGAGCGCATATGACAAACGCAGGATATCCCGCGAGAGCTTCATCGAATGGCGCACGTCGGTCGCAAGACTGTATCCTATGCGCGAGTTCAAGATAGAAAGCAGCTCCACCCCGGCGTCCGTCAAGTTCAACGATGAAAAGACGCTACAGGCACGGAAGTTTTTCGTGATGGTGACAGAGGAGGATTTCGCGGAGAACTCCACGAGTTCCGACGGCGTCGAAAAACTGGTGATCAACGAAAACGGGAGATGGCGCCTCTTCCTGGGATATAAGAGCGTATACGACCTGACACGCACGTTCGACGAGAGGTTCGAGGCGGGCAGGAAGCTCGATATTGCAAGGCGTTTCGATGAATATTTCAAAGAGCTTTGCCCGGAATATGACATGTATAGCCTGGCAGGCTTTCGCAAGGCGGCATCGCACGAGATATATAGGCAAAAGCGTTTCGGCGGCACTCTGACGTTTGCAGCGATATCTGTCAGGGCGGGGGGATTGCACGAAGCGGGGCGCGACGAGCTGCTGCGCTCGGCCGCCAAGGTCATCAACAACACGCTGCGTGAGACGGACATTCCGGCATATGCGGGCGACGGTGTTTTTGCGATTCTTTTTGTCGAACTGCGAAAGAAAAACGCGGAGTACATCATTGATAGGATTACGAAGAAAATCAGGGGCGCCGCAGGGCCGCAGCTAGGCGGTATCGCGGACATAGATTTCGCTTTTGAGTCTTGGTCGGGCAACAGTTACGCGGAGATGGGAGCAATCGATAAAATTTTGGAGAAGTTTTGCAAAAAACAGTAAAGAATTTGATGAAAATTACGAATAATAAGAATAGACATAGTTGCGATTATGCAGGTTAAGGATAACCGTTTTTGTAATTAAAGGATTTGAGGTGTTTTATTATGGCAATCAACCCGATTAACAACCAAACAACGCTCAGGCTGATGGGCATGGTGTCCGGCATGGACACGGATTCCATCATCCAACAGACATTGAAGCTGCACCAATTGAAGATTGATTCGCAGTTCCGCGCAAGGACGCTGCTTGAATGGAAGCAGAAGTCATACAGCACCATCGCCGACGAGCTCACGAGCTTCAGGCGGACTTATCTCACAATGCTCGGCAACAGCGCGATGAGGGTTTCGAGCGCATATAACACAAACAAGGCAGAGCTCGTCGGGAAGAATTCCGGTGCAGTTACTGTCTCTACGTCTGTCAATTCGCCGCTCGGCACCATCAAGATCGGCCAGGTGCTCCAGCTCGCGAAAAACACGAGCGTTTCCACAACCGGCACCGCTTCAAAAGACGGCAATGGGTTCAAGCTATCGGATAAGTTGTATAGCTTAAACTTGAGCGGCAGCCCCATTCAGTTTGACCAAATAGACACAGATGCTCCTGCTGGTCACCAAAAGTATGCGAATGTTAGCATTAATGGAGCAAATGTTCGTTTATATGAAGATGGATATACTAACGAACTAGGAGGGGTGGATTATAGTACTGTTCCTGGAGACTATAATCCGAGTTTACCTATCGGTCCTGGTAATCTACCATACACAGCAACTGGTTTAAACGGTGCCATTGCAGCTGGCGGAGGCTATCAGATCCTTGATTGGAGAGATACATATAGTGATGGTGAACATGCAGATAGGCCATACTCAATAGTTAATGTCAATGGCAAGGATATCTGGTTGTTCAAAGATGAGATTTTTGAGTCAGACGGTATAACAGAGAAAGCTGGATTAAATCTTGGTAAGCTGATTGCCGAAAGAGCCGGTAGTGTTAGTAGGCAATTTAACATTACGACAGACGGGAAATCATATAAGGATTATACACCAGGTGAGGTTGGTATATCTTCAAATGCAATATTCCAAGTTGGGGTAAATGGTAAGACCATAACCTTGAACATGAATATGACCATCAACGAAATGATGGATGCCGTCAACAGCAGCGGCACCGGCGCCACAATGCGCTATGACCAGTTTGCCGACCAGTTCACGATTGAGTCAAATTCGCTCGGCTCTTCCAATATGGTTGTTTGGGGATTCGAGGCTCTCGGCATTTCGAGCGGCGTATACAACAACGGACAGACCGCGAAAGTCGAGATTGAAGTCAACGGTGTAAAAGAAACTATCGAGCGTCCCAGGAACACCTTTGATTTCAGGGGAGTATCAATAACGCTCAATTATGAGACAAAAGGCTCCGGAGTGGATGGCGCTTGGGACGAGTCCGATAACATCACCGTCTCGATCAAGCGAGACGTGACGGAACCGCTCGAAAAGATCAAGGCATTCATCGATTCATACAACACGATCATCAGCAAGCTCGAAAGCCTCATCAAAGAGAGCAAGAACGCATCGGAACGCACGTATCTTCCGCTCACGGACGAGGAAAAAGCCGTCATGTCGGAAAAGCAGATTGCGGACTGGGAAGAGATTGCGAAAAAGGGCATTCTGAGAAACGACTCCGGCATCCAAAATCTCACGAACAGCTTGCGCGGCTTGCTCTTCGAGAAGGTCACGTCCGCCGGATTGACGCCGTCGCAAATCGGGCTGACGACCGGGTTATATAAGGACAACACGGGCGGCCAGATCATCCTCGATGAGGAGAAGCTCAAAGCGGCGCTGGAAAGCGAGCCGGACAGGGTTATGAACGTTTTCATGGGCGGCGCAGAAGAGACGACCTCCGCAGGCAGAGGGCTGCTCTGGCGCATGGACGACATGATGTCCAATTATGTCAACGGCAGCCAGTTCACAAGCATCGCCAACCTCGAAAACTCCATCAAGCGCACGAACGAGCAGATGGAGAAGCTCCAGAAAAAGATGTGGGAAGCCGAAGACAAGCTATACAAGCAATTCGCGGCGATGGAGACGGCGCTCTCAAAGATCCAATCGCAGACGGACTGGATGACAGCGATGCTCACATCGATGAATAACAGCAAATAGACAGAACCCCCACGTTAGTATTGCGAAACGCCTTTCAGAAAGAGTGATCATATGCAGCAAACGGTAATGATAAGTTCACGTCCGCAGGAAGCTTACAAAAAGCAGGATGTCATGACTGCCCGCTCCTTAGACCTCATCGTCATGTTATATGACGCGCTTAAAAAGAACATCGTATTAGGCCGCAAGAAAATCATGAAGGATGATGCAGGCGGCGCCCACAAGCATCTGATGAAGGCGCAGGAAATATTGACCGAGCTTGTGAACAGCCTCGACATGAACTATGATATTGCCGAAGAGTTGCTCGCGTTATATGAGTTCTTCCTCAGAACATTGGAAGATGCGAACCTGCGCAAGGATGCCGAGCCGCTCGAGCCGATCATCGAAATGGTCGATAGCCTGAGGTCCGCCTGGGAGGAGATCAGCAAGGCGGATAGAGGAAGTATATATTTAAGCGAGGAACAAGCTTGAGTCAATTTACGGTTGAAGACAAAACGCGCCTGCTGGAGCTGGCAGGCAAGGAGCAAGATCTGCTGGAGCGCATACATGGGCGCACATTGGAACAAGCGGAGCTGATAGTGGCGGACAATGTCGATGCGTTCATCATGTCGCTTGACAGCAGGCAGGAGCTCATTGATAGTTTTGACGGGTTGCATCAGGAATTAAATGTCCTGATGCAATCTTACTTGTCTAGCGTCGGCGCGGGAGGCATCAAAAAAAGCCAGGACGTCGACGAGGCATGGGACCGCCTCAGAAAGCTATTGGCCGAATGCGCGGCGCTCAACGAGAAGAACGTAAATGCCGCAAAAAGCATCGCCGAAGGCTATATCGAGAGGATTGGCCAATTGAGCCTCGGCAGGAAAGGCCTCGGAGCGTATATCCAGGACATTGGCAACGACCCCGAGATGTTCGACAAAAAAACATAGAGGGCGGATATGGGCTGATAGTGATATAGGGTATATTGCTTTTTGCAAGTATGTATATGAACCTTTGCATAGAGGGCGGATATGGGCGTTAAGGTTAACAATGTGAATAGGCCGGACCCGGGGGGATATACCTCGCGGGGGCATAGCGTCCGCAACACGGACGAGAGCGAAGCTTTGCTCTTTAAAAGGACGCTGACCGACCTTTCAAGGGAGGTCTACATAGCCCGTCTCCATGAGCTGAAAAAGAGCATCGACGACCAGGGTAAGCGCCTTGCTGACAAGGTCGACGTCAAGGAATTTGAAAAATTCCGCTCCCTGATACGAGAATTTATTGACGAAGTAGTCAGTAATGGTTATACTTTCTCAAAGGAGGATGCGTTCGCCTCCAGAGGCAGGCATCGATATATCGCGACAATTCAAATCGTAGACGAGAAATTGGACGAGCTCGCGAAGCAGGTCATGGAGGAGAATGCCGAGCAGATCGATATCATCAACAAAATCGATGACATCAGAGGTCTCCTGCTCGACATGATGATATGATGTCATGTGTATCGTCTTGCTCCCGGCTGCACCGGAACCGCAAGACATGAAATATTAATGGATATCGTCTTGCTCCCGGCTGCACCGGAACCGCAAGACATGAAATATTAATGGATATCGTCTTGCTCCTGCCTGCGGCAGAACCGCAAGACACGATATAATGATTACTTCGCAATCTCTGATTAATAATATATTGGATGGTGATACTTAATGCAGGATGTAGTGGATCTGGACCTGGTGATCGAAGATGTGATGCGCGGGAAATACCTGACATTCCTTGTCGGTGACATCGGATATGGCATAGAAATCAGTTATGTAGTGGAAATCATCAGCGCGCAGGAAGTCACGCTGGTCCCCCATACGCACGCATATGTCAAGGGGATCATCAATTTGCGCGGCACGGTCGTCCCGGTCATTGACATGGGGATGCGTTTCGGGCAGGGCGAGGTCGTCTATACGGACAAGACATGCATCATCGTGCTCAGCCTCGACGACATGAGCGTCGGCATCCTTGTCGACGGAGTGCAGGACGTTTCCGACATCGATGATGTGACGACGCAAGAGCCTCCGAAAATCACGGGGAACAATATCAAGAATTTCTTTATCAAAGCCATCGGCGTTGCGGGCGGCGAGGTCAAGCAGCTCATCGATGTATATAAAGTGTTCGAGGTCAGCGTGGACGAGCAAGTATAGGCATAACGCGAGCGTACGGCTTCCAGGTTAGCGGGGTGGAGCCCACGTAGAATCTTGGAGACCCGGCGCTCATGTCAGCGCAATTCGCGAGGCCTTAAAAAGTATGATTGCCCGCTTTGGAGAACGTATCGATGCAAATTGAAGATCAAGACTTTTTCAAACTCCGGGACTATGTCAAGTCGCATTTCGGAGTCAATCTCGAAAAAAAGAGGACGCTTATCGAAGGCCGGTTGCATAACACCATTACGCAACTGGGTTTCGATAGTTTCCATGATTATCTCGAGAAGGTGTTTGCCGACAAGAGCGGCGAGATGATCAATACGTTGATGACAAGGCTCACAACGAATTATACATACTTTATGCGCGAAGAGGCCCATTATAGGTTTATGGAGGAAGTCGCCTTGCCATATTGGACGGCAAACATCCGTGACCACGACTTGCGCATCTGGAGCGCGGGATGTTCGTCCGGCGAGGAGCCGTATACCACCGTGATGGTGCTCAGCGAGTGGTTCGGGTTTCGGAAGAACGATTGGGACACGACGATCCTGGCCACTGATTTGTCGACGAGGGTGCTCGACATGGCAAAAAAGGGAGTCTATCCTGAGGAGCATTTCCAGCGGTTGCCGAAGGCTTGGAAGTCGAAATATTTCACACAGATTGGCGACGAGGAGTATCAGGTGACGGAGGCGATGGCAAAGGAAGTCGTTTTCAGGCAGTTCAACCTCATGGGCGAGTTTAACCGCTTCCGTAAGAAGTTCCACATTATTTTTTGCAGGAATGTCATGATTTATTTCGACAATCCTACAAAGACCGCTCTCACGAAGAGGTTTCACGACGTGCTGGAGCCGAATGGGTATTTTTTCATCGGCCTCAGCGAGACTCTCAGCGGGATAAACAGCGATTTCAAGCAAATTGCCCCCGCGATATACCAGAGAGTGAAGTGAAAATTTAGGATTCCGGCCCGTAGCAAGCGAGATTTGCTCTACAGACGGCAGCATGAGGCGATTTCGCAAGAAAATAAGCACTGCTTTGGAGCAGCGTAGTCGTTAAAACGGCACGGATGCCGTTTTAGCCGATTCACGGCATCGATGCCGTGTTGAGGCGCTAGACGGAGCTAACCAAAGGAGTGCTATGTTTTCGCGAAACCCAGCCGTAGCTGCCGAAGGTATAGTAAATCTCGCATGGTTGTACCGGATAAAAATTCACAAAAATTTATTACAACTCTTTCATCAAAATAATAGACATATTAAAACTATTGTGGTACACTTTTGTTGATACACAAAATTTCAACTCAAGCATGGGGGGAGACCTTGAGCGAGGCGAGTTCGCTCGCGCATCGAAACGATAGTGACATGAGGAGATACGTATGTGGGACAATATATTCAAACCCGTTGACCTGTTGCAAAAAGGCCTTTCTGCAGCATGGACACGCAATGCGGTGATCCGCAACAACATCGCAAATGTGGAAACGCCCGGGTTCAAAGCGTCAGACGTCGAGTTCGAAACGCTGATGCTTGAAGCCCTCGAAGGCAGCAGATTCAAAGGTACGAAAACGCACCCGAGGCACATCGACATCGGCGCCGGCAACGACCTATCGTCCGTCCATGCGCGCGTCGTCGAACGCGAATACACATCCATGAGGATGGATGAGAACAACGTGGACATCGAAGACGAAAACGTCAAGCTAGCACAGAACAGCCTGTATTACAACACTTTGATGGAAAAAATGAATAGCGAGCTGCGGCGGCTGCGGATGGCAATTAACGAAGGACGATAAAACATCAGCCCTGCTTGCTGCGCAAAGACCAAGATATCATGACATTAATAATCATTATGGTGCAAGACCCATAATCAGGCGATAATGGAAAGGATTGAAGGACACAAATGGCATTTCTCGATTCTATGAGCATCAGCGCCTCAGCGCTCACGGCGACCAGACTCCGCATGGATGTCATCGCTGAAAACATGGCAAACAGCAACACAACGAGGACAGAAAACGGAGAGCCATATAGAAGGCGATATGTCGTGTTTCAGGAAAAAACCAACGACAACGCTTTCGCATCTTTTTTCAACAAAGCCCGTACGACGCCCGGCGGCGTCCGTGTGCTGCGAATTGGCGAAGACACATCGGAGTTTAAATATGACTACAACCCGTCCCATCCCGATGCCGACGAAAACGGATATGTGAGATACCCGAATGTCGAGGTCGTGCAGGAAATGGTCGACATGATGTCGGCATATAGGGCATATGAAGCGAATATAACGGCGATCAACACTTTCAAAGACATGGCTGTCAAAACTCTCGAAATCGGAAAATAATGCCTGAATGGCACATATGAATCAGAAAACAGAGGGGCGCCACCAGGCGAATTTGCCAAAACGCGCGGCATCCGGGCCGTGGGGTGCGGACTCTCTCGATAGGAGGACAGTATGAGCTCAAACAGCATAAACCCGCTTGCGTCAAATTTGGTCAATCTTTTGTCATCAGAGGCTCTTAAGTCTAATAAATCAGATGAGCTAACGGAGCTGACCGACAGCTTTGCGAATATTTTGAACGAATCGCTAAAGACCGCTTCCGATGCGGACACGACCGACAAGCTCTCGGCGCTCGACTTGCTGACAGGGCAAAGCGACGATATGTCGGGGCTGCTGCTCGATGCGCAAAAAGCCGAGCTGTCGCTCAATCTCGCGCTGCAAATCAGGAACAAGGTCATCGATGCATATAACGAAATAATGAGGATGCAAGTCTAACGTGAGACTTGGAGCAAGGGCGTGAACGGTAGCAAATGATACTCGTTTGGGATTTTTCTCCCAAGCTCTTGATTAAGGAGCGCTGATATGCAGGAGTCGCTAAGGGCGATATTTTCGATAGTCGGCATACTCATCATATTGGTCGCGTGCTATTATACGACTTATTATATCGGTCGCAGGGCGATGGGGCACAACCGCGCCAAGAACAAGGGCAACGCACGGAACATCGCGATTTTGGAACGTTATTCGATTTCCAAAGACAAGAGCTTTTGCATTGTCGAGGTTGCGGGGAAGGTCTATATTGTCGGAGTGACAAACCAGGCAATGACTCTCATCGACACGCTCGATTCCGAAAAATTCGCGGAACATGCATCAGTAGCGCAAAGCACGACCCCTAAATGGAACGCAACGCCGGGCGGAATGCTCGGCGGAAAACTTGTTAACAGGCTTGCGGCTTTTATGGCCGCAAGGATGGGAAGACCATATGACTCCGGGAGAGACGAGAGCGGCAACAGCGCCTCGTTTTCGGACAGTATGGCAAGCGCGCGCGATAAAAGTGCATCCGGGCAGCCGGACCGCACCGCTGCGGAGCGGACGGATAGCTCGGAGGAGGAATAATGGGTACGCTGAATAACATCATCACGACCCTTTTCGGCGAGAGCACTCAGACCGTCGATATCATAATCTTACTCACGCTGCTGACGCTTTTGCCCTCGATCGTCATCATGCTGACGGGGTTTACGCGCATTCTCATAGTGCTCTCCTTCACACGCCAGGCGCTCGGCATGCAACAGACCCCGCCAAACCAGGTGTTGATAGGCCTTGCGCTGTTTTTGACGTTCTTTGTCATGTCGCCCGTGCTCACAAGGGTCTATAATGATGCGTACCTCCCATATGTAAACCAGGAAATCGGGCAGGAGGAGTTTATCGACAACGCAATGGCGCCCACGCGGGAATTCATGCTCGCCCAAGTGTTCGAGAGCGACCTGAACTTCTTTGTGGAGCTGTCGAGAGAGCCCATCGAAGACCCAAGCAACGTGCCCAACAAGGTCCTTATTCCCGCATTCCTGACGAGCGAGATCAAGCATGCGTTCTGGATCGGGTTTCTTATATACATCCCCTTCATCGTCATCGACATGATCGTTGCGAGCACGCTGATGGCAATGGGAATGATGATGCTCCCTCCGGCGATGATATCGCTGCCGTTCAAGGTTCTGATGTTCGTCCTTGTCGACGGATGGCAATTGATCATAGGCTCGATGATTCAAACATTCCACTAGCCGGAGCGCGCGGCATCCGAATTTACGGGGCGGACCCCTCTCGTTTGTTGCTGAGATGAAAATGCAGAGTTGATGGACGTATCGGGATGAGGCGATAAAATGATATCACAAAGTGAAATACTCGGAATATTGACAGACGCTATCACCACAGTAATACTATCTGCCGCGCCCATGCTGATCGTTGCAATGGTCGTCGGCGTCATCATCTCGATTTTTCAGGCCACGACGCAAATCAACGAGCAGACGCTCGCTTTCGTGCCGAAAATCGTATGCGTCATGCTCACGCTCCTCCTGTTCGGCGGGTATATATTCAGCAGGGTAGGCGGATTTGTCACGCGGCTGTTCGATTCCATCGTAACGATAGTCAGGTAACGCATATGGCAGCGGCTACGAACAACATAATCGGGAACGCGGACTATTTCATACTTATGATATTCCGCGTGGGCGGCCTTATTATTTCGTCGCCGATATTCGGACGCAACAACGTCCCGCAGATTGCGAAGATCGGATTCACGTTCGCTGTCGGGTATCTGCTGTTCACGGTTTTCCCGCAGACTGCCGACATCACGTATACGACGCTCATAGGATTCGTCTTGTTGTGCGTCGGAGAGATGCTCCTTGGAGTCGCGCTCTCGTTCGTCACTAATATTTTCTTCTCGCTCACGTCGTATACGGCAGGGCAGATCATAGACATGCAAATCGGGTTCGGCATCGTCAATGTCTATGATGTGCAGAATAACATGCAGGCGCCAATGATGGGCAATGTCATCAACCTAATGCTGCTCATGCTGTTTTTCGCCGTCGACGGGCATCGGAAACTGATCGAGATGGTCGCATTGACCATCGAAAGGATGCCCATCGGGACGCTCGTGTTCTCGCCGAATATCGGGCTGACGGCATTGGAGGTATTCGTCCGGGCGTTTATGCTGGGGGTGATGATGGCGACCCCCGTGCTGGCGTCGGGATTGACGCTCGAAATTTTGTTCGGCTTGCTGATGCGCGCGGTCCCGCAGATCCATATGTTCGTCGTAGGCGTGCCGCTCAAGATGCTCGTCGGCATCATTGTCTATGTTTCGACGCTCCCGATATATGCGGGATTCAGCGCCCGGATATTCGAAGAGCTGTTCAAGGGCGTCGAGAATATGTTCGCGATGTTTGTGACGTAGAGGTTGCAGAGAATCACGATAGGACCGGAGAATGGCAGGAGAAAAGACAGAAAAAGCTACGGCGAAAAAACGCAAAGACGCTCGCGAAAAGGGCCAGGTGAGGCACAGCACGGAAGTCAACACCGCCTTTTGCTGCATCGTCATGTTCGGACTGCTCTTTATGATCTGGCCCTGGTTCGTGGAGCGGCTCGCGGATATCTTCTACGAGCATCTGGGTGCGAACTCCATATCTCAGGCCGGCGACGGCATGACGACGACCGAGCTCATGGGCGTGCTTGCGCGCGTGCTGATGAACATGCTGCGCACCCTGTTCCCGATACTCGGCGCGGCGATGATCGCGGGGATCGCCGTGAATGTCCTGCAGGTGGGCTTCCTATTCACGACAAAGTCGCTGGGCATGAAGCTGAGCCGCATCAGCCCGTTGAGCGGGTTCAAACGGATGTTTTCGCTGAAGACGATAGTGGACTTGCTGAAGTCGATACTGAAAATCATCATTCTCGGATATATCGCATATAATGAATTTTCCAAACTGATCGGAGGATTTCCGGCGCTCGTCGGGCATGAGATATACCTGACGTTCGTGGAGATAATGAGGACGGCGTTCCTCATTGCGTTGAAAATGTGCATCGCGATGGTGTTCATCGCCGCCGCTGACTTTCTCTACCAATGGTGGAAATATGAAAAGGACCTCCGTATGACGAAGCAGGAGGTCAAGGACGAATACAAGATGATGGAGGGCGACCCGAAGGTCAAGAGCCGGATTCGGCAAAAGCAGCGCCAGATGAGCGCAATGCGCATGATGAGCAGGGTCCCGGAAGCGGATGTCGTCATCACGAACCCGACGCACTACGCGGTGGCCTTGAAATATGACGAGGCCGTAAGCAGCGCGCCTGTCGTCGTCGCCAAGGGGGCGGACTATATTGCGCGAAAGATAAAAGAAATCGCAATCGAGAATAACGTTGAGATAGTCGAAAACAAGCCGCTCGCGCAATCGCTATATATGCTGTGCGAGGTGGACGACGAGATCCCTGCAGATCTTTACCAGGCAGTTGCGGACATCCTCGTGTTCGTATACAGGCAAAAAGGGAAGATACGCTAGTAGTCAGGGGACTTTGTCCCGAGTTATCAACTGGAAGATGCATATACATTGCACGAAGAAAACGAATAAAAACGACGGGAGGCGAGGAGAATGAAAACATCGGATATAGCGATAGCGCTATTGCTGCTCGCTATCATATTCATCATAATTTTCCCGCTCCCGACGGCCGTCATTGACTTTCTGCTTGTCATCAACATTGCGATATGCATAACTGTTTTGCTTTTCTCGCTGTATGTCAAAGACCCCGTAGATTTCTCCGTGTTCCCGACGCTGCTCTTGTTTATAACGCTGTTCAGGCTGGCCCTGAACCTCGGAACGACAAAGCTCATCCTCGGAAACCAGGGAGATGCGGGCAACATCATCAGGGCATTCGGCAGCGTCGTCATCGGCAGCAACCTTGTCGTGGGCATCATCTCTTTTCTCATCATCCTCATCGTCCAGTTCATCGTCATAACAAAAGGCGCGGAGCGCATCGCTGAAGTCTCGGCCAGGTTCACGCTGGACGCCATGCCCGGCAAGCAGATGGCAATCGACGCCGACCTCAACAGCGGATTCATCGATGAAGACACCGCAAGGATACGCCGGGATAAGATTCAGCAGGAAGCGGATTTCCATGGAGCCATGGACGGAGCTAGCAAGTTCATCAAGGGCGATGCGATAGCGGGCCTCATCATCACGTTCATCAACATCATCGGCGGATTGATCATCGGCGTGCTGACAATGGACCGGCCGATCGGAGATGTCGTCAACATATTCGTGCTCGCGTCCATCGGCGACGGACTCGTGTCGCAGTTGCCGGCGCTGCTTGTTTCCACGGCATCCGGCATAATAGTGACCAGGTCCGCGCGCGATGCCACATTCGGCACCGAGATGGCCGGACAGTTACTGGCTCAACCGCACGCCCTCATCATGGCAGGCGTGCTGATAGTGATAGTCAGCCTCATACCTGGGCTGCCGACGTTCCTGATGTGGGTAGTGGCTGCGATTATGATGGTCATAGGTTATGTCGTGAACAACCGTCATCAAAAAGCGGCGGTCGTTGAAGAAAAAGAAGTGGAAGAGGTGACGGCGGAGGAAAAACGCAGGCCGGAAAGCGTCACCGCCCTTCTGCAAGTCGACCCCATCGAACTGGAATTCGGATATGGCATCGTCCCGATGGTAGATGTCTCGCAAGGCGGCGATCTGCTCGACCGCGTCGTTATGATCAGGAGGCAGTGCGCCCTCGACATGGGGATCATCGTGCCTGCAATCAGGCTGCGCGACAACATCCAATTGGGCGCGAATGCCTATATGATAAAAATTAAAGGCGTCGAGATCGCAAGGGGCGAGGTCATGGCAGACCATTTGCTTGCGCTCAGCTCCGGCGAAGTCGAGGAAGAAATGTACGGCATTCCGACAGTCGAGCCGACGTTCGGGTTACCCGCCTTATGGATTCCAAAGAGCGACAGGGAGGAAGCGGAGATACTAGGATATTCGACCGTGGACCCGCCTTCGGTCATCGCCACGCACTTGACGGAAATCATCAAACGATATGGGCATGAGCTCCTTAACCGCCAGCAAGTCCAGACGCTCGTCGAAAACCTGAAAAAGACGCAGCCTGCGCTGGTCGACGAGGTCGTGCCGAAAATGTTCTCGCTCGGAGAAATACAAAAGGTGCTCGCGAGCTTGCTCTCGGAAAATGTGCCGATACGCGACATGGCGACGATCGTCGAGACATTGAGCGATTACGGCTCAATCACGCGGGATACCGACATGCTCACGGAATATGTCCGCCAGTCGCTGCGGCGGTCAATATCAAAACGGTTCATTCCGGATGATGTCGCATATGCCATCACGCTCGACCCTTCGCTGGAGCAATTGATCATCGACAGCACGAAGCAGTCGGAACACGGCTCATATCTGGCGATCGAGCCCGTGCAGGTGCATTCCATATTCGATAAATTGAGGACGGCCATCGAAAACATGAAGAATAAGGGGAAGACTCCTGTGATTCTGACATCCCCGCTCGTAAGGAGGCAGTTCCGAAAGATTTCCGAGCAGATATCGCCGGAGCTTGCGGTTTTGTCGTATAACGAGATAGAAAGCAGCGTGGAGGTCTATTCGGAAGGCGTCGTAAGGCTGTAATCGAAACTATTCAGTGCCGGTGAGGAAGACGTTTTTTTCTTCCGACCGCCGCGCGCAAGGGCGTGAACAGTCACCCGCGCAGCGTAGACAAATCACCCGGGTGGAACTTTCGTGATGACAACGAGAGCATTATTTGGTATTATATGGGTGGATATCTGCCAAGCTCCTATGAGCCTTGAGGCGGATGCGGAGGAACGGAGTTTGTGACGACGATATGCTGGTGAAAAGATATCACGCAAACGATATGCAACAAGCGATGGACACAGTCATAAAAGAACTGGGGTCCGATGCCGTTATACTCAACAGCAGGAAAGTGCGCAAAAAGGGGCTGAAGAACCTGTTCCGCAAGCCTGTCCTGGAGGTGATGGTCGCCTATGACCCGGCGCAAGTGCCGGCCGTCAAGAAGCTCAACTCCATGCATGAGGCGAATACCGCGGACAAAGGGCATAAGGACAAGGAAAAAGAAAAGCCCGCCGAACCCATCAGCAACGAACAGCTCGAACGTTTGGACAAACGGATCGATTCCATCGACGCGATGCTCAGCGACTTCATCGACAAATTTTCATTTGTCAAACGCGATATTACATATGACTATCCTGATGAGATTCAGGAACTGTTGCAAAAAATGATAGAGAATCAGGTGAGGGAAGAACTGGCGCACTCATTGGCCAAGGAAGCGGAGCTGATGCTGCGCAAGCAGCCTGACACTAACGCATCGGAGGTCATCGAACACCTCATCCTCGAGCAGCTAGGCAGGCCGGAGCCGATTCTGCATAAAAAGTTCACGCAAAAGGTCATCCTNGTCCTTGGAGCGACCGGGGTTGGCAAGACGACGACGATNGTGAAGCTCGCGGCNGATTTCTCGGTCAAGCAAAAGAAGAAGGTCGGCATCATCAACACCGACACGTTCAGGATCGGCGCGCAGGAGCAGCTACAGACATATGCCGACATCATGGGCATCCCGCTGCAGGTTGTTTACCGTGCCGATGAGTTGACGGAAGCAATGGAAAATATGTCGGACAGGGATATTATCTTTGTCGATACGGCGGGCAAAAGGCCCGGGGACGAGCAGCACAGGGAGGACATTCTCGACATTGTTCGGATATTGCAGCCGGAGGACATCCTGCTGTGCCTAGCCGCTACGACGGGGTTTGCAGCCATCAAAGAAATGATAGACACTTATGGTTTCGTGGACGAGTATAGGCTGCTGATCACAAAGCTTGACGAAACGAAGTATCGCGGGGTTATATTAAACATCAGCTGGTATACGCACAAGCCGCTTGCATATGTCACGACGGGGCAAAATGTGCCGGACGACATCGAAATCGTAGACGTCGAAACCATAGCGAAGCAAATAATACGAGAATAGGAAGTAAGCAGGACAGTGGGAGATCAAGCAGAAAATCTACGGGAGCTTGTGGGCAAGAAGCAAGACATCAGAGTCATCTCTGTTGCGAGCGGTAAGGGCGGAGTCGGAAAATCGAGCATATCCGTNAACTTAGCGATCGAAATGAGCAGNCTCGGCGCGAGCGTGCTTGTCGTCGATGCGGACTTTGGCCTGGCAAACGTCGATGTCATGCTCGGCGTGACGACGAAATATGACATCAGCCATTTCCTGCGCGGGGAGAAAGCCCTCCATGAGATAATCCAGCTTGGCCACGAGGGAGTCCGCTTCATCTCGGGCGGGTCAGGGGTAAATGATCTGCTCAATATCGAAGAGGAGCAGCTTGCGGAGCTGCTGTCAGAGCTTGTACGTCTGGACGACGCCATCGATTTCATCATCATAGACACCGGGGCCGGGATAAATGACAACATAATACAGCTTGTGCTGGCTTCCACCGAAACTATCGTAGTGACCACGCCGGAGCCCACAGCTATCTTGGATGCTTACGCATTGGTGAAAACAATTGTGAAACGCGACACGTCTCACCCGATCCACATCCTCATAAACAAATGCGACAGCAAAAAAGAGGCGAACCGCGTCCAGGAAGGGTTTATTGAAGTCGTCGGCAGGCATCTGGGCAAAAACATTGACCCGCTCGGATTGATTATGTATGATTATGACGTGCCGCTGTCGATCAAGAGGCAGATACCTATCACAGTCAGCGACCCGAAATGCGGGACTTCGATGGAAATCGCGAAAATTGCCCGCACGGTCATGGAGCTCCCTGTTGA